>Ga0056124_1000458_pt1 | contig 12994 bp, 7 predicted proteins | sample WorMetHEROISLAND_2_FD_70069 | JGI IMG/M metagenome (GOLD analysis project Ga0056124, IMG submission 70069) | Marine gutless worms symbiont microbial communities from Max Planck institute for Marine Microbiology, Germany - Olavius sp. 4 HERON ISLAND | ecosystem: Host-associated > Annelida >... | reverse complement strand
TGAGTGAATGAGTGGGAGAAATCGCTGGCTGTATACACATTCTGGGGGGGGGCCGCCCGCCCGGGGCTGGGCCGCACGCGATCAGTAGGCCACACAGCTACTGTCAACAACGTTCAAGGTTGCGTGACGTCATGAGCTCTGATTGGTCGGCCACAACGAGGCCGTGGCCTTTATTGCACTGAGCAGTGAGCACCTTATCTCACTAGCTGCTAGCGTGTTGATGGCGTTGGTTATGATGTTTTTCGTGTAATTTCTGGCGTCGTTATATCCTAATAGCGTTTCGTTACCAGTACACGTTCGGGTGCGCAGCGATTTGCTTGGCACCTCGGCTGTAAGCCGCCGTGGAAAAACACCCACGTAACGCCCTGCCTGCCCTGAACGAAGAGCCTCATTGTTGCTCGACTTCTCTCTCGTTCTGTTGTATCGTTAAAGAGCGACCGCTTTTTCGATCCTTCGCTTGTCATTGATCGTCTGATAACGTTCTGCTGCACTCAGTACGCGTGAATATTGCGATCAATGGTGTAGCGTGCTGCGCAGAAATGTGACTGCCATGCCATTCACGTACTGAAGGAATAACGTTGACACCTGCGGTCATGGAGTACCTGACATTGATGTTCACGTTTGCCTTATTCACTTGTCAGTCGTGTAAGTCGTTTACTGTCAACATCGTCAACTCAAAGTTTTGCAGAACTTTTAGTGTGTTCTGTCATTTGGTTTAGGCTATCTTCTGCACTCTGGAGGCTTAATTTTCAACGAAAGTAAGCTAAAACAGATCTGTATAGCACCACAAAACCCTAAAAATAAGAAACAGAGGTGTTCAACGAGGTTGAATTGGAAATCATATGTTTTTTGATAATTGTCTAGTGTGATTTGATGGGCAAAATTTGTTTCCAGCTTGTTATTGGCTGATGAATATTGTCTTGTTTGGATTCCGTTGTTTTAAATCCATAATATTTTAGGCTGTTCTACAAAAGTGGATTTGATTGATGTGTTTCAAGGTGGGTAAGATCTGATGTGTGGATTCTAGTTATGCAACTTCTGTTGTCTATTTTGGCTACTGCTGTTGGAGATGTTTGACACGTTCACGGTTGAGCTAACTCTGAATATTGCAGCTTTAATGACTTACTGCTTATTTCTGATTTCTGTGTGCATTTTGAACTCCGGAGTGAATCTGCTTGTATTTAAGCATGTTTGTAGTTATATAGTTGGTAATGCAGCTGTCTTGTGTGCAGTTTGCGTCGTCCTGCCACCAACGACGCAGTTTGCCGCGACGACCAAGTGCGTATACTACAACCCGCGTGAATGTCCACCGGCCACGTGCAACAGGACGGTGATCGAGTGTGATGAGCCGTTGGAAGGCAGGCGGTCTCACTGCTACGCTCTGTGGACAAACAGGACCGGCACGGTCGTGATACTGATGCAGGGCTGCTGGATCAACGTTGAGAATTGCTACGACCAGCTGACGTGTGTGAGGAATGATATGTCGCGGACCGAGGAGAGCTTCTGTTGCTGTGACGGTGATCTGTGCAATGCGCAGGTCTTTGACTCGCCAGTCAGGACCAGCAGTCATGCGCCTGAAACTCGCACGCCCGGTGAGAGAGTGCACTAGATTTCATCACCGGTGACTGATTGTTACCGATAATTATACGTTCAGATCGGCGATCTGAACTGTGCCTTCAGAATAAGAGAAGTAAGTATATTCTATGCTGTGACAAGCATGATTATTGGTATCATGCTTGTTGCACGGGGCGTATTGCTGCTGACCACGCAGCTTACACATGTAACAGGTGTCGTATGTCTATTTGATCAGTGATTATTGTGATGGTTAGGCTCCAAAGGATTTCGTTTTTGACGAAAAACTGACGAAATGACGAAAACTGGCAGTCGTGACGAAAATGTTTATTTTTGACGAAATTTGATGAAATTTGCAAAATTCAGGATTTGTGGCAAAATTTTTGGCAAAATTTGCACTTTTTGACAAACGAAAAATGGCATTTTTGGCAGATCTGATCTGAATCAATCAAGTTTATACAAAAATACAGTAGCAGTGCTTTTTCATGTGTATGCCAGACTCTTCTAAGTTTTATGTGTCTTTAAAACAAGCGATGCTTGATTTCGTTTTGGATAGCATGTAGGTTTTCTTGTCTGCAGTTCTCAGATCCGCTGATCTCAAATCCACCGATCTGAAGGTATCAATTTTTGTCCAAATTTCTCAGATCGCCGATCTGAACGTATCACTATCCGGTTGTTAGTGTGACTAATTTGCTTAATTTTTCTTGTAGTCCGTTCTTTGCGACTGTATGCATGAAGTGTTCTCATTCAACAAGAATATTTTTTGCAACCAAATTCTTTGGGTGATATAATATCAAATCGCTATGGATATTTTATTATTACCTGCCAAAACATAGGATTTTGTATAATTCGATGTCATTCAGTGTACACATGTAGTCATGTAGGCTAGGTCTTAAATAAATAAGAAATTAAATATACTTATCTGTAAAGTGCCAATTTTCGCATATTGTAGAGGACATCGTCAAACTCTCATCCCCGAGAGATTAATCTCAAAGCGTGCATGTTAATAATTCTACAGCAGTTCATTCAGCTGACCTCTGGATTGGACACAGGCCTGGCCAATAACTCATTCTTTGTACACACCATGTCCATGGGCCACCATGACAAGCCAACCAATTTCTGTCAAGCCTATGTGTTACAGGAAGTTGATGTCCAAAAGTTCCTATGCTGTACCATTGCCAGTTCCGGCACTGGTTTGCATGACTGGTAAACAGTGTGAATTGTAAAACCGTGATTTTGTGATCATTATAACTGGGTTGCTGTCCAGGCTTTATTAATCACTGTAAAATGCCAACTGTACTTTTGTGATATTCAGCCTTGGGTATCTAGAGTTAGTACAGAAAGTCTTTATCCTCATTGCTGTGCATCATATATTGCCTGCTTGTTTGTCTGTTAATATTTGTAACATTTCGTAATATATTGCTATCAAAGTACCTCAAATTGTATCGAAGATTTGAAGATCCTTACCTTACCTGCGGGGTGGGCTGACGCCCAGCGCTGAGACCTCTAGTGTGGGTCCAGTGCACAACCTCGAAGTGCCAGAAGGCTATCACAATCTCTTAGAGGCCCTTGCAAACCTTGATTTGATGATCACCATGAACTTATTCAGCCGTAGTATTCAACACTATAGCGTTTGATTTTTGCTCCAGCAGTCAACAGAGCTCTGCTGTTCTGTTGCAGGTCTGCCAGTGCCGCCTGCATACAACAGCTGGTGGATAGTTCTCAGAACTATTCTACTGAGTCTACTGCCGCTCGTCTTGTTTGCGTCGGCTGTAATCCTGGTGTTCTGGTTGTGGCGTCGTCGCAAGCTGCGCAGTCTGCGTCAGCATGCGGCACGTGAGCCTGCATCGCCGGCAATACTTGCCGCTCCATGCAGAGCTCTTGGACCGATCCAGCTGCTTGAGGTGAAGGCGTCCGGTCGGTTCGGCTGTGTCTGGAAGGCCCAGGCGAGTGATGGCAGTGTCGTTGCAGTGAAGGTCTTTCCTCCGTCAGACCGCCAGTCGTGGTTGATGGAGCGTGATTTCTACTCGCTGCCGCAGGTCGGTGGCAGCAGCGGTATCCTGCGGTTCATTGGGGCTGAAGTGAATGGCACCGACTACTGGCTGGTGACCGATTACCACGAGCACGGCTCTCTCTACGACTACCTGAAACGTGACGTGATAACCGTTGAAGAGCTGCTGAGGATTGCGCTGTCCATGTGCCACGGCCTGGCGTTTCTGCACACTCCAATGGGCAGAAAACCCCCGGTGGCACACCGTGACTTCAAGAGTCGAAATGTCTTGATACAACACGATCTAACAGCATGTATTGCCGACTTTGGGTTGTCACTAATCCTTGATCAATATCCAGGCGATGTGCATAGCCAGGTAATCTCATTCTGCACTGTTTTGTGTGTGTTAGTTACATTTAGTCCATAGCAGTCGAGTATTTTCATTTATATTTTTTTGTGGAAAGGTGCTGAATGAATGGAATAGTTATGATGACATATGAAGGGTGAAGAAATTAATTTCTGTAATATTGCAGTTGTACAGAACTGTAGGGCAGTGAGATGCCTGGATCACTGTCATCTCTAGGCATGCCAATCAGAGATGTTAGTGAAATCTAATGGATGGATTTAATAACATTTTGCATGACAGTTATGTGATTTGATCAGCTGATGATATGCAGGTGCAAAGATTGTCGGGTTGTGATTAGCGAAAAGTTGTCTGAATTGTGTACTTTTGGGTACATCTCTAAAAGTCGAATTTTATTTCCCCCTGTTATTCGCCAAGTGAACGTATTGAATGATGAAGATTATGTGTTCATCAGATTTTTCTGTCTGTCTGTGTGTGCAGTGGCACTGGCATGACGTCCTAATAATAATGATGTCATTATGTAGCCGGTAGATTTTGTATTGTCTGTGACGTCACCGGCAGCAACGCTTGCGGTGCTGTAGTTATAGCCATTAACATTAGGAACGAGAGAATTTCAGTCAATTATTTTATTATCAATTAACAAATTCACAAAAATGCGTTTAAGTTACCCGGTACTATATTGTAAAAATTCACTTTGCGGAGATATGCACTCCCACAACTGCCTTCTTGTTTTTTCTTTAATTGCCAGGTTACGTTATAAATACAAATTTGGGAAGTTATCATGTTACTCAGCCTGTCCCGGCAATGATCTGGTATTTTATGTCTATTAATAATATAATAACAATAAAGTCAATTTATATATTGCGCCAAAAAGCAAAAACTCACAGCCTCAATCGAACAAATGTGTTTTTAGTAGTCTCTTGAAACGTTTGTAGTCTTCTACAGCTCACAGCAAAGCCGATAATGCATTCCAGGCTTGTGGGCTATCAGCTGCGAATGATCTGTCCTTGTCTGTGGTACCACACATCACATATGAAGGAAACTGTTGAACATAGTCGGCAAATGTCATCGCTGACAAATTCAACCACGTATGAGTGTGCCAAGTCGCTCAGTGCCTTGAACACCAGTCTGTGTGGCAATCATGGCACTCAGCACGGTATCGGACTTGCCGCCAGTGTAGTTCTCGTAGATGCATATAAATATGTATCATGTAAGTGATAAATTATATAAGTGTATGTGATGCTATAGGTTGGGACGAGAAGGTACATGTCGCCTGAGGTACTTGACGGTTCGATCAACTTCAGCATCGAGCATTTCCTCAAGATTGACGTCTACGCCTGCGCACTTGTGCTCTGGGAGTTGGTGTCGAGATGTGTCACAGCAGAAGGTGAGAGAAGTGCAACTATTTAACAGAATGTCTTTATTAAGTGCTGTTGTAGTCATTGGCTGGATGACAATGTGAAAATACCAGCGTAAAGGTAAAAAATGTTTTCACTTTGCATTGTGTTAGCATCCGTCGTGTATCAGGTTGCTTACCATATTATCAGTGTTGGACTTACTTTACTGTTCTTCACAGCTTGTGAGCAGATTATTCTTCCCTTTTCACGGATAGTGTGAACGTACTAGGAATCATTTTGTGCAGTGACGATCACAGTGAGTGGGCCATAAACATGCGCTGCATATGCAGGGCTGCCACTTGGTCCCTTAAATCCCGTAAAGTCCCTTTTTTAAACACTTGGTCCCTAATGTCCCTGAATCTCAAAAAGTGGTCCCTAAAGTCCCTATTTCTGTGTAATTGGCTATTAACTTATCCTGACTAAATTTCGCATTTATATTCTGACTAAAAATGTTGTACATTGTTGGAGCACTTCGCTAAGAAGCAGAAGACCAATTGACATTTTAGTGTGGTCAGGACAATGGACACATTTGAAAACAGTGTTCAACGCAACTGTGTCGACAATATGACACTGAATAGTTTAGAATTGAGAACTGAACTATTACATGCGTTTGATTAGTATATTCACATTCTTGATGTCTAGTATGGTCATGTACCGGAGCAATAGTGACCATGGTGTGGTTTGTCGTGACATTTGGTTTCATATTAAGCATAATTTAGTTCCCTTTTTGGTCACTTTTAGATCCCTTTTGACAAGTTCTGAGGTCCCTAAAGTTCCTAATTTTTGTTAATATATTAGTGGCAGCCCTGCATATGCATTGATCAGTGGATCAGTAAAGTACAAATCTGTAATAGTATATGAACATGATTTCTGCTGTTGATGCTGCACGTTGGGCCATTATGATGTTAATTCGCTGCAGTCTGTATTTATGAAAACCTGTGTGTATGTGACCTTGGCGATGATACAGTTACATCTTGCTGCTGTATGATCTATTGTTATCCTGTCTTGGTGATGAGACTTGTAGCATTCTCACTGTTTCAGCACATTCTTGCTGGTAAAGTCTCATGCCATGTCTCCTCTGTGTGCTAACAGGCTTACCTGGTGATTATCGAATGCCGTTTGAGGATGAGATTGGACAGCATCCAACACTGGAGGAGATGCAGGATGTTGTTGTTTCCAGTCGGAAACGCCCACAATTCAAGCCCCACTGGCTTAAGAATGAGGTATGCTACTTGTTTATCTATTGTGTTAAAATATAGGCTTATCAGTAATTTACCAGACCCAGTGTTGCTAGTAACAGACAGAAACAGGAACGACCAGGGTTGTCAATAGTAACATAAGTGTCACTGTGTGGGCACTGTACAGTCACAAAGGGGTGGCACATGAGATGTGGAACAGATGATTTTTCAGACGGGACCGGAAGACAGCCACGGACAGTGCGGAGGTTACGTGTTCAGGAAAACTGTTCCAGACACGAGCAGCAGTGACTGGAAAAGCTCGGTCACCGACCGTAGGCACGGCAGGAGCCTTGGATCTGAGGATGTGTGTGAAGACAGTGACCACAGTATCTTGTGATAGTGTTTCATTGGTCAGAGCATTCACTGTTTGTAAAGACTGTTATATGTTGCACCTCTGCTGACCAATGTCATACTTACTGTTACGAGGTGCACTGAAAAACAGTGATTGAACCAGAGCTGCTAGTCATAAATTGCATATGTGCCACGTTTCAGTTCCAGTACCAAGACACTGTGTTAATGCATCAGAGGTCGGAAGCAGATAAAACCAGTAAATGTTACTGAAATGTCTTGTTATTAAAAGTAGACTATGTAATCAACATAAAGCTGTTTAGGCTGTGATTATTTGCTGTTCAGTAGACGTTGAAGAGAGTATGCTAGCTAGGTACTGACTGCCATCAATGGCGATCTGTTTCTGTGAGCTAGAAAAGTCAGCTGATTGCTGCGATTAAGTCTGAGTGGATGGCATTCGTGTATGCATACATTCGTTCATCTTTAACTCTTTTACTTGCTGTCATTTTCCTGGCTTTTATCTTTAAAACCTAGCATTTTTTGTGGGAGGAGCTTAAACTGGAAGAAACTTTGTGTTGGAGTGGAGGAAACGTGTAATCGGAGGTTCTGTGGGTGTGGATAATTGTGGATAGTTGCTGCTGTTGCGTCGTGTTTCAGGAGCTGTTGATATTCTGCTCGACTATCGATGAGAGCTGGGATCACGATCCCGAGGCACGACTGTCGGCCGAGTGTATGGAAGCACGCTTGTCTCAACTCTGTCATTCACCGTCGGTCTCAGATGTCTCGGTGTCCTCAGTTCCCGGCTCGTCTGATGCTAAGGAGAAGATGAGCTTGGTCGTGTAGCCACCACCTCAACCTACAACACTGACTGCTTTACCGTGTGTGAATGAATGGTCGAGAGTTTCAGTGGTTATGTATAACACATCATTCAGGTGTCTAGGTCGATTACTTTTCCACGCACGTTGGTGATGAAATTCGGTTTATCACCATTCCCAAAATGCATCATAATAATGTGTCTGAGTAAACACAAATACTTATTCTATGTTATGTATATTTGCGTACATTTGACTTAACTGCAAGTTCAAAATGTCGCTGTAGCAAGTAAAACGATGCAAACTGTCCGGTAATAATGTATTTTCAGCCATAAGCTTCGATAAAAATAACGACAACAACAACCAAACGAAACTCATCACGTAGCATAGAATAAGTATTTGTGTTTACTCAGACACATTATTATGATGCATCTCAGGAATGGTGGTATGGAGAATATCTGAGCTAGGAGCATGCTGCCAGTGACTGGTGATGCTGTAGCAAAGTTAATGCCGATGATGTACATGCTCTGTACTGTGTCTGTCTGCATTAAGACTCGGTCGTGGCTCTCTGTTTAATGTTTATTTTAAATGCCAAAGGTGCTCAGCTGAAATGATTGTACCTCCCTTTAGTGGTGTTGGATGTCACCATTTTGTAAAGAGCAGCAGTCCAGTAAGTGGAAGTTATTAGTTAATTAAGTCATTCAACAATTTTCCATGTATACTACATGATGCCATGTAGTGCTGCTTTTTGCCATTAAAAATGCTGTCAGCTCACAATAAGGCACAAGTTGCATTTTTATAATAGGTATCAGATGCTGAAAAATTTTCCTGCTATACTTGCTTTAGTATGGTAGAATAAGTAGTTTTCCATCTGACAGATCGTGAAATAGTCAACAAATTGGTCAAATCAGTGTTGTTGTTACCGGAAGTAGAGTAATGAGTGGAGTATTTTAGATTTTTGACTTCGGTTGAATTGCCTTGTTGATGAAACCAGGTATTATTTGTATTGTAAGTTGCTAACGCAGGCAGCAGCCAGTCATGCATTGTCGTATTCAGGTAACTGACACTGTGTTGAGTGTTAAATAAGTAACAGAGTGGTGTATTTTCTGTGTTGCGTTGTCTGGTACTCGCGCTGTGGATGTGTGCCACTCGGTGTTTTTTGTGTTGATGCATTACGGGTTAATTGATTTGTCTGTCACATGCAAAGACGTTCTATTTTTAGCTCTAGACTGGCAGCATATTGGCCAGCGCCTTCACCCTGTGGCACACTGCTAGCCAATACTGTCGTCACTTTACTTCCGGCTAGGCTAGCAGTGTGCTACAGCCTTCACGACAGCTACGCTTCATTGACAACAGTGGGCAGCGCTCGAGATACCGTACTGGTAATCCAAAAAAAAATTAAACACTGCAATTTTTTTGAGCGTAATTTAGTATACAGGTCGTACATACAAGAATCATTAATAATCGATAATTAAAATAGCTAAAATAGAAGGTCTGGTCGGCTATGCTGTCGTCATGTGACTGCAGGCGGTGCCGCTGCGGAAGGCGGAGCTGCTAGTCTATTTTTAGAAGGTCTCTGGTCACACGTGTTAATGTTCCCGCACGCAGTGTCGCAGTGTGCATCGCTGTGTCATTTACCGTGAACGTCATGTCTGTAGCAGCATTCAAACACCCATGCACATACCCAATCCCACTGGATTTTATTGAGTACATTCACCCCAAACACAATTCCAATTTTAATTAGTTTCTTGTTCCACTAATAGTGAAATATTTTATTGCAGTTAAGTTTTAGGAATTTTTAACCATATGAGTTTGCAAATTTTTGGATATGTTTGCATATCTATCTGTGCTCATTCTAATGTCTCTTTGATCGATGAAAACCCAAAACTCATCAAGTCAGGCTTTTGAAAAAAAAAGGATTAACCCAAAGAACCTGAAACTCCATAAAACCCGTGGAGGTTTTTAAACCATGTTTAAATAATGATAATTATGATAATGCCATAATAATAATGATGATGATGTCATTATTTCACCAGCAGATATTGTATTGTCTGTGACGTCACCAGCAGCAATGCTTGCGGTGCTGTAGTTATAGCTATTAACATTAGGAAAGAGAGAATTTCAGTAAATTATTGTGTTATCAATTAACAAATTTGCTAAATTTGTGTTGTAAAAATTCACTATTAATACTATTAAGGCCTCCAATAGTTGTCATATTTCTGTCAGAACGTAATTTACATGCTCTGTTGCAGCAATTGGAAGTATAAAGCATTGGTTTTCTTCTTGTTTACTGTATAACATCACTCATACAGTAATTTTATGACATAATTAATTCGTATCAGAGGCTATTCTATACAGACTTAACAGTGAGAATACTCCTGGCTGTTTATCCCTGTACCTTGTTTTTCACGCAGGTTATTAATTTTCTTGCTGTTATGCGGCTAATGCGTTGTTGATTAATTGACTATAAATGTTGTGTTGCTTATTTTGGAAGACTAACAAAGGCTGCACTCAGTAATTCGTTACAGTTTCCTCAGAAGCTAATCTGATAATAATCTGCACTCTGCAGTTGATCTGAGGGTGATCTCTTCTTAAGCCATATCTTCTTCTTTCTTCGGTTTGCTTATTTTTTTTATCTATTTCAGCGGTCGAAGATATGCACACAATTCGGCAGATTGATTCTGATGATGTAAATTAGATTGTTTTTGCAATTGCGGGTAATATTGCAATATAAATGTTTGTTATATTTAACGCTGATAAAGTTGAAAAATGGTTATACTGTGCTATCCAGCTTGCAGATAGATAAATTCACATTTCACTATCATACAGATAAGAATTATAACTGCCTGCCATATTATGTACTTATTTGGAGTTTGTTTAGAGTGTTAATATGCTGTTCTTGTGTCTATCTGTCTGTTACATGTATATGTGTTGCTGTACATGGTGGGCCAAAAGTTCGCATACCGGGTTTAGTTTTATACAGGATTGTCAGCTCTTTGCAGTAGTATGAATACACATCATACTGACCTATTTAGGGGCGGTGAACTTTTGGCCTGCTGTATAATATGTTGGCAGGAAGTGAATAACAGTGTTGGAGCATTGTTGTGTCCATCGTGTAATTGTATGATATGTTGTTTTTACGGCCTATGAACACACCTCGTTAAAGTAAAACTCAGGTATGGTATGCAGTAGCAAGATTGTTCCGAGAACATTGTTTGTGTACAAATTAACACGAGTTATTAGTTATGCATGTGACTAGATATAGTGTTTCGTTACGTAACATTACAGTGCTGTTTAAAACAATCCTGTCTTTTCTATTAACCATCTTTCCTCACCTTTATCCATGGAGTGGTTAGTTATAAACTCAAATGTTTTTTACTTAACATAGAATTGCTGATACTTAGAGCCTATTATGTGTTTCATTGTTATGTTGTTACCGTACTTCATTTGGACAAAAAATTACTGGTAATAATTTTCTTTGACTACCCAAGACATTTTTTTTCCTGTGTGTATTGTTTTGGTATTATTTATCCACAAATGTACAATTTCTGTTTTTGTTTTTCAAGAAAGCACTACCACTTATAACTTAGATCGATCTTTGCTTTGGGTTATTAGGGACTGTGAAACTTGTAAAGATATGTTAGGTATCTTACATATGTCTAGCATGCACCAGGTTTAATGTTTAATGATGTGCTAGTTGCCAGCTAATTTTAGATGTCATCTGAAGCATTTTTACTTCTCATTCTACTAGCACGCCAAGCACGTTCAAGGTTATTACAGTTAACATGCAATATAAATTACTGACTTACTTACTTACTTACTAATATTGTTTAAATAATTATATGGTTTTTCACATCTAAAAAAGTTCTTTTTGTTTTTGAATACAGTTGCTAGTAAACTTAAACACTGAATTTTTTCTCTCTGTATTTTTTTTGTTTTATGACTTTGTTGTTTGGGTGCATATGATTTTGGTATTATTTTTCCACGGATATATAATTTCTAGTAATTTGTGAGAAAATGCTGTCACTAACAACCTGGGTGGATCTTTGCTGTTGAAAACGCACCATTTTAGTGTTTGTGCATGTTTTCAGTGTAGCTTGTTGCATTTTACAACTGACAGCAGTTGAAATAGCAGCATGCTATTGCGCTGCATAAATGGCACCTTGTTACTACTGTCATTTGATGTAAATTGACTTTTGTTGTAACAGATTTGTGTGTCTTAATTATCGTCACGTTAGTGTATAAGTAGTTACTATTATGCATTTATTGTACCAGGTTACTGGTATTGGCTACAGTAATATCCCTTTCCCCTTAGATGAATCATGTAGACAGAATGCCGTAAGAATCCCTTGCCGACTTGCTTTTCCTGTTACTTATTTTTTCTGTGTCGTTTTAATGTATGTCATGGCGTATAAATAAGATGTACAGCCTCGATGGCTGGCATGGTGTATGTGGCTCTGTCTGCAATTTACAAAAAAAAAATAACAGCATTAGTCATCAGGATTGCTTGAGCTTTGTATTATTTGACCATCTGTTTAACTTCTGATGCCACTGTACGATTACCATAGTGATGAAGTCAAGCTCGTGTACTGGGCATTTATTTGCCTTGTTGACTTAGCTTACGACAGTGCAGGTTTTCACTGTACTGTTCACTGTTCGTGTTATTTTATAGCTAAGTTTGCTTTGAAGGTTGTGTGTTGTTATTCACTTATTCTTCTGAAACTAAATGCTCTGGCAGTCTGTGCACTAGTTTTGAGCTTCCTCTGCCTGTTCTATACTGAGTTATTATAACTTCTGATGCAGCATGCACTGAGAGTGGCATTTCTTGACCTTGTGGTCATGTGGGTTTATGCATGTGTATCGAACGGTTTTGCTTGATTTCAATAATTTTCCGTAATGCAAGCGGAGTTGATTGCAGCAGTTGTACTGTTAACAGCATCAAAAATCGTACTAATTTCCTACATATCGTGAAATATCGGCAGCTAGGGCATGCAGAGTTGATGGCACAAAACTATCATGTGCTATGTCAGGGGCGGCAGAGCGAAAAAATTTTGAGGGGGCTGAAGGCGTCTGAGGGTGAAACCCGCATCCAATTACTGCTGGGGGGCGAATCCTCACAAAAGCTCTAATCGGTTTCTGAACAATTGTAAGGCAGAATTTGCACTAAAACGACATCTAATTTGCGGTGCAACGCTTGCATATGTACAATACATATATTTCTTTTCATTTTTCGTCAACCAATATTAAAACAGGGAGTAAACGCAACCAAACTGTTTAATGACATCAGATATGAATTGTTTCAGTACAAAATGCTGCTGAGTGCTGAACATGAA
>Ga0056124_1000457_pt1 | contig 12996 bp, 9 predicted proteins | sample WorMetHEROISLAND_2_FD_70069 | JGI IMG/M metagenome (GOLD analysis project Ga0056124, IMG submission 70069) | Marine gutless worms symbiont microbial communities from Max Planck institute for Marine Microbiology, Germany - Olavius sp. 4 HERON ISLAND | ecosystem: Host-associated > Annelida >... | reverse complement strand
TAATTTCGTCTGCTTTATCGTTGAATGGGCGATGCCTAAGAGATTCATAGTACTGAGTGTAGACCAGAAACATGTAATTATAAATTTAGTTAGAAAAGGAGTTTCACAGAGCGAAGTTGCTGACTTGTTTAATGTAAATCGATGTACTGTTTATTGTATCGTTTGCCGATCTGAGTCAACTAGCAACTTAGAAAACTTACCCAAAAGTGGACGCCCAAATGTGCTGTCTGCCAGAGAAAAACGATCATTACTTCGAGTCATAAAATGTGATCGATCTGCGCTGTTATCTGAAGTTACTACCACATTTAATCAACACTGGAACCGACCTGTCTCTAAACGAACGGATAAGAATTTGTTTTTCTTTCTTCTTAGTTTTGGTATTTATATTTCAGCGAACAGCTATCACATGCATTAACTGCCACCATATTGTTGCATTACTTTTGGCACGCCGCTGTATTTCAAGTCATAATCGGGGTTAGGATTACAGATTTGGACATGGGTAAAATATCCTACAAAACCAAAATGCGGATTGAGACATTCCACGAAATTAGTTTCAGATTGTGAATAATTGTTACAAATTTTCCTGAAAAGGTTTGGGAACTTAGCTTATATTGGAAGCAATCTGTTTATCTCATTAGCTAGTTAAGCTTGTGCAGCACTTAACAGTGTTTTTCAGCGTTGGAAATTCATGAGATGTTCGATACATTACACTGTTGACTAGGAAAAATCAAACATTGAATTTGATGCTGTACCACTTCGCCAAATATTACTAAATGTAGCCATATTAAACAGGCTTACGAAGTATTGTGTAATAAATTTTGCTGCATTTATACTTATTATGGCACTATATGGTAATTACATACAAACAAAAAAATCTAAATAACTTAGATTACTGCATGCATGTTTGATGTTTTCCTAAGTCAGCTAATAAGATATCGTACGTTTTTTCGTAACCGTTGCTTAATTGTTTCCCTACGTGTTTCGTACATTTTTTAAAATCACATTGTTTTAGTAAAGTTTCGGTACGTCTGATCTCTTCATAATATTTTCGTGGGTGCGTCCTGCGGACTTTTCAAAATCCGGCCCCCATACTGTCATGTGTCTGATGATTGTGTGTTGTCGTGTTTGGCTGATGCTGGTGTCAATGCTGCTGATGGTGGTGCTGGTGGTGGTGGTAGGAGCTGTTGGATGCTGATAAAGGTTACGTGAAGGATGACAGCATCTCACTGGAAGTCTTCGTCAAAGCCGACGCACCTCATGGTGTCAGGTCAGTGCAGCGATCGCATTACGTTTGTGTCGCGGTTTTGCCATCCAAGGTCCTCGAGTTTGGAACAGTCTGCCGGCTGAACTGCGAGTTACTGGCATTGCTAACACTGAAACATTCAGAAAGACACTGAAGACGTTTCTGTTTGACACACAATAGGCGACTTTTTGACTTGATTTAAGTCTAGCCGACTTGACTCAAGTCAAGTCAGTTCACTTCGGTCTAAGTACCTACTTAGACCAGAGTTCAACTAAACTTCATGTCTAAGTACATACTTATACCATACTTTTGCATGCAGGAGTTTCTGTCAGTGAAATCACTTCACTATTTGGCTTAATTAGGTACTTAGACCAAACTTTCGCTCAGCGAATTGGCTCAGCGAAAGTTAAGTTACAAAGGGAAGTCACCCAATGGAACGGCTAGTGCATTTGAGGCGTTGTCTAATCGCGAACTTGTGCTCTATAAATGTCCTTAATAATAATAATGATGATCTGTATTGAGCTTATGCTTGGCAGAGCTGATCATTATGTACGAGATTTTGTGACGTATTGTGTGTGAAAGTTTTTGAGTATTTGAACTTTTTGTATTCGTTTCTGTGCCTGTTGGTGCTTAATTGGCTATTCATGATCAACTGTTGCATCATCTGCTTACCCTTGCAGCCATTACAGTTGCATTCTGATAAATGTCTTGTCTTACATATGCATCAGATGCATCCGCATTTAGTCAGTGTTAGCGCGTGACATAAACATAGAAATTATAGACCAGCTATGGCAGTTCGTAGGCTGCCAGCTAAATTTCAATATATTGTCTGTGATGTGCTGATCAGTTTGTGTGTTTAGTTTGTGTTAATGGCAACATTATTTGTATGGTTCTCTGTAGCTGGGACTCCAAAAAGCACACGGGTTACGTCGGGCTTAAAAACCAAGGCGCCACGTGTTACATGAATTCTCTGCTGCAGACGTTATTCTTCACCAACCAGCTACGAAAGGCATGTCCGACTGTTTGTACACATCTACACTGTGCCTCAAAAAACGTCGCCCTTTTTGTTTTTGAGATATCTTTTGTCAGATTTTATCCGTTTTTGCTACTTTTTACCAGAAACATACCCCAGGAAATTAAAAAAACATGCACGGCCCAATTCGCATCTGATTTTATATGTTCGTACTGTACCTTGTAAAAACTAGCGACACATAAAAACACACACTGCGACGTCGGCTGCTTCCCGTTCGTCTTGTCATTGAACCGGAATCTCGCAACTTCTTCAAAAGATTATTTTAACTTCGGACATTTCAACTTTTATCAGAAAATTCACGAAGTAACTCTTCAGCTCCAAAACCTTTAACTTTATATAAATTTTCTATCAAAATGCGAACTTCAGTGTCGCCTGGCTGCTGCGTGATCTGGTCTGGTCTGCATCAGCATGTCATTGGCGAGGCAATCGGCCACGTGGCGTGGACGGCTGCATGCCTGTGTGAGAACTGATGGACCAGACTTCAAACACTTGTTCGTTTAGAATACGGCAACACAAGTGATGGATTGAAGCTGGTTGCAATAATCTGCCATAAGCCAGTGTGTAGTAAAAACGTCAAGTCCTTCCCGAGCCATAAGGCCCATAGGACGATGCTGATCTCTGTTTCCTTAGCCCTCAGCCAGACACCAGCTTACACTGCCTCATTATGGATGCTAGTGCATTGCATGGTGTGCCCGTTTACGTCATAGCTTTCACTGGTACTTGTTGTGCCTAGCCACGAAGGGATGGCCAGGCTGAGTCGACTCGGTAGCTCGACTAATGCAAAATACATAGCAGATAAAAACACAGTTGAAGTGAACCAAGAACAAATAGGAAGAATGAGTATTAATTGCCAGAAAGAGAAACAGTTGGTTGTTGCATTGCATGAGGTAAGTATTAGAGTAGTTGCTATTTGTGCATGCAGGCGGTGTATCTGATGCCGACGGAGAGCGACGATTCATCGCGATGTGTTGCCCTCGCTCTGCAGCGTGTCTTCTATGAATTACAGTTCAGTGATAAACCAGTCGGAACCAAAAAGCTCACAAAGTCTTTCGGGTGAGTCTGTGAGCTGAATGCTCATAGCTAAGGCTGTGTTCACATAGACACGAGTCCGAGTCCAGGTTTCCAGGTCTGTCACTCGTACACACTGCCCAAATGAGTGGCAGCCATTGTAATGCAAACTCGTCTTTCTTGGAACCCGTATACGGGTACTCGGACTCAAAAGACTTGTGTCTATGTGAACGTAGCCTAAGCTCGTAGCTAAGTGAAGGCGGAAGGCGCAGTTAACCAGCTGTAGTAGTGATTTGTCCGACATATCTCCACCGTGTCTGCAGACTTCCAAGCTTAGTGAAACAAGTACTTTAGTTGATAAGTAGCTATAGAAAAAGGTTCAAAAGGTTAAAGGTGTTTATAGCTCTTCGTTGGAACCCATCTCAGAGCTACGGAGCATCACCGCCATATGGGATCACACAATGTTACCTGCTACCTGATACCTGCCTTGACCCCAGCCAGGTGGTCTGGTACTCGATGTGCCTACCCCAAAGGGATGGAAGGCTGAGTTGGCCTGGTGGTTGGCTATATGCTGTCTGTCTGCAAACAGTAACCCATCCTAGTAGTAACCACTTGCCAGCGAGCCGACCAGGAGTCAAACCTCATATGTCCTTATTGCAAGTCCGATGGGCTACCATTACGTTAGTGTGGCTCAATGGCTCAGTGGTTAGCGCACTTGGAATTCGAGCTCGGTGACCCGGGTTTGATTCCCGGATCGTGCCACTATTCCAAGTTTCATGTGTCTCCCCAGTTTCTCAGCTCCAAGAAACTGGGATGCAAAAAGGGAGTTTTCGGCGCCTAAGTGGTTATAGTGATTGAATGCGCTAGATTACGCTAAGCGTTAAGCTAAGCTTTCGAGCACACTATAATATAACCTAACTTTACTTTTACTGTTTAGCAAGCCTTGTATGGTTGAGATCTGTGCAGCATGGATGGAGCTTGTTGCTGTTTGTGTCTGTAGCTGGGAAACGCTTGATTCCTTCATGCAGCATGACGTCCAGGAACTCTGTCGAGTCGTAAGTAGTCTCTGATCTGCAGATTTGTTTTGTTGTATCTTTCAGGGTTCCTACAGGTCAGGGAACATGGGAAAAAGTCAAGGAATTTGAGTGGTCAGGGAAATGTCAGGGGAAAATTTTTTTTTTTCGGAAAAGTTGGGGAAAATGAAAAATTGGTGCCACCACATGTCAGATTTTCAGGTTAAAATGCATCAGATTTGATTTCCGCTGGGGCTCCACCCCAGACCCCGCTGGTGGAGCTTACAGCACTCCCCCAGGCCCCGTAGCTGCACTTAATATTGCTCCATAAATGACATGTTTCTTAGTTATTATAAACCTTAGGATATAGTGTACCATTTCTAACATTTGTGTGATAGGGTCATTGTTTTGATAAGGTCAGGGAAATTGTCATTCCATGACTTGGAAAAGTCGTGGAAAAGTCAGGAAATTTCACTATAGAAGACCTGTAGGAACGCTGCGTATTATCAGCTGAAGTGTGCGATGAATTGCACACGGGTGAGATAGAAGTTGCTATCACTCTATCAGTCGCTGTATGTTTCCTCACAACACTGACACACTGTGCTTTAATAAGCACAAAATGGTCGGAACCTAAATCTTTGTGGTTCCATCTTCTTCTTTCTTTGTCAGGTTGATTATTAGCCCAGTGCTGAAGCCTTACGTGATTGGCCCAATGCGCAACCCGGATATTCAAAATCTCTTCGAGGCCTTTGCAAGACTCGAGAGATCTCCAGTGCAGTAAAGCAAGGTCCTCGTACTCTGGGTAGTTCGTTCATTCATTTCTGTCACGCACCACCCACTATGAGTGCGTAGCGCCAGACGTAGACATCAGTCTCCAGAGTGGACGATTCTGAGCCATGTCGATTGCTTCGTTCACAGACAGGTTCATTGATTTCAGGTCCTGCTGAATAGTCTTCATCCACGTACTATGGGGACGTCCTGATGGTCTCCTCCAGTTCTCCATGGGGGGAAGCTGATAAGATCTGCTTGGCATCTGATTCGTCTGGCATTCGCTCAGTCGCGATCTTGGTAGTGAGAGCCTAGAATCTTTGTGGCTAGTTAACGTCGATTTGTCTCTGTGAGATTTATTTGGCATTGATCGCTGTGGACTGTTGAGCACTGTGAAATCTTGTTAGCAGATCACTTATTTATTTATCACTAATTAATTCCACGAATGTAGCCAAAAGTAATGGCAGCCTCAGTGCCTCACTGAAGTGCATATTTTAGTATTAACATAAGCTACAAGCTCGTTCGTAGTGTGATAATCATGCAGTTTGCAAGGTGCCGTTGTATGAATGAAGACCCTGTTCAGAAGTAAGCAAAAATTAGTCATGCTTTTCACTAGTTTGTTTCATTCTGCATGAAATTTTATATTTTGTGTTGTCTGATATTGGCCTTCATTCGTATTTTCATTTGACCTCAGAAATGGCCGTGCTGGTCATGTCTTGTACTTGTGAGCGTGTTTGACGACTTTTGATGCAGTTGCTGGAGAACATGGAGAGTAAGATGAAAGGTACCTGTGTGGATGGAACATTGCCCAAACTGTTTGAAGGCCGAATGCTTGTAAGTAGCCCATTCTGCATATCATTGATTTATAATAGTGTTTAGTTCGACAAAAAATGTAATATATAACAACTTGATAGTGTCATGTTTGTTTGTGCTTCAGGCGACGTTACTGAGCATCTTCTAAGGGATGGCAGTATTGTTTTCAGTATCGTTGTTTTCTCTGTTAACACGATAACTGATGAACTGCTGCACTTATCTCGAAGAAATTCTGCGTGTATTTGTTCCTTGACAACTTGTTGAAGCATATTGAAGGTCAAGGTCATAGGTCAAAGGTCAAGGTCACAGCCAGTTAGCCTGAATTCGTGAAATGTTGCACAGGCGTGGCCCACGGGGAGTACTTAGCCTTGAGCAGGGGTTACTCGTTTATGTGTATTTTCGTATGTGTTACTAATCTGATGAAAGTCGTAGGTCATGTCATAGAGAAATCGCCTGTAACTGGTGGCCTAATTATTACCGCTGTTGAAGAAGTTGAAACTTACATATCGGGGTCTGTCTCTTCAGTCTGTCTGTCTGTTGGCTGAACGACTCCAAAAAGTTCCGAGCGGATTTTTAAGAAATTTTGTTGATGGGTCGAGAGTGGTTCAAGAACCAACAAGTCATATTTTGGTGGTTGATACAATTCAGGAATCAGGATTTTACACAATCCAGAATTTCTGGATCTGGATCATCGTCATGTACACACAGCTGCCGTATTGTGTCTCTAGGTGGCAGCACAGAGATTTTTGGTCCTCCACCACCAGTATTCGTTGTCTTTCTCCTCCTGTCCTCGCCCCCGCTCCCTCTGCCACCACCCAGCATTTTCCCTCTAATATACTGTGTGGCATTCTGCCATGACGTGACCCGATGCATTCGTCTGTGTTTATGGTACGGTAATCACCGTTGTTTAATATATTTCCTGCATAGTATAAATTTCCTGACGTCATTTTCAGCCGACCATACTAACGTCATGCTTATGGCACGATGTTGTGTCCGTCTGTCTGTCGTCTGTAACGACTGTATTGTGGCTAAACTTACTGGATAAACTGTCTGAAGAAGCTAATAGGGTTGCCCGACCGCTACCCTGTGGTACTAGTTCGAACCGTCTACAACCTCTCATCTTCCCCAATGGGATATGGACGCCATCCTCAAATACATGCATTGCAAATTGTAGCCAAACCGCTTAATTCAGTTAGCTGCATGGTTACTATTGACAGCCTATAAGAACTTACCGACGCGCTATCCAATGGTACCATCGCCGACCCATGATGGACACCTGTTGTTTATGGGTCCCGATCTTCAAAACGACTTGCGATACAACGTATTAAGTGCAGCTAGGAGGTCTGGGGGAGCGCTGTAAGCTGCGCCAGCGGGGTCTGGGGCAGAGCTGCTCCAGCGGAAATCAAATCTGATGCATTTTAGCCTGAAAATCTGACATCTGGTGGCACCAATTTTTCATTTTCCCTGACTTTTCCAAAAAAAATATTTCCCCTGACCTTCAAAATTTGCATGGCAAGTATTTCGGGGCATTGCCGGAAGTTTACGTTGTATCGCAAGTTATGTGAGTAAGTAAGAAACTACGCTCACATTTGGTGGGCTTAGAGCACACCCGGTCGGCTTCCGCTAGCGACAGCTGGGCTCCTTGTGTTCAGTTACAGTCGGTATTTTATTATTGCTGTCTGTAGTCGTTCATTGAATGTAAGAAGGTGGATTACGTCTCGTCGCGAACAGAAGCTTTCTACGACATTCAGTTGAACATCAAAAGTAACCACAACAGTACGTAATGAGGCTGTTTCTAGCATTGCTGGATTATCTGTGTTATCAGCGTGTGTATCTTTTGTGGAAATGAGTCTTCATATTTTAGCCAAATTGTATGTTCGAGGCCTGATCTACTTTTTATCACTCACGAGCCAGTACCATTTATTGTTTTTATTTAGCTTGAATGCTGATTATCATTTTCTGTGTCATGTGGGGTAGATGGCCAAGTTGGCTTGGGTACTGGTTGGACGTAGCTACATCGCAGTGTATTCGTAGTGGTACTATTGCATAGCACTGTGTATGGTAGTGGGTGAAGTTTATGTTGTGCCACTACCTGAATTTGTTCTTTGGTGAGAAATTTCACATTTATCATCATTTTCACCCCAGTTTGTTATTTACATGCTGATTATTAATGCCCGCGGAAGTGATGGCAGTATTGTTTTTCAGCATCGTCGCTAAGTTTTGTCGCTGTTAACACCGTAATTCATGAACCACTGCACTTAGCCTGATGAAATTTTGCATGAACATGTACTTTGACAGAAGCCTATTGAATATCAAGGTCATAGGTCAAAGATCAAGGTCACATGGGTTTTTGTGTGCATGATACTGCTCGAGCCAGTTGGCCTGGATTGAAGAAATGTTGCACTGGCATGTATGGCCCGCGGGCAGGACTTAGCCTTGAGCAAGGCTTGACATTCTTGTTGATTAAGCATCTGACTTTCCATTAGTCTAAACTGATAGCAGATACTATTGGCTGGCAATACTGTATGACGCACGCAGACTGTTTGTCATAGTCGGTTGTAAGCATCATGTCTTTGATAATCCAGATTAGAGTATTTTTTACTTTTCACTACGAACTCGTGACTTCTATGCCATTACGAGAATGCGTAAGTTGTGTATCTTAGGAAATTAATAAGCCTGACTGACCTTTGGATTCCGAACATGTCTGCTGTCTAGAGGTTGTTGTAGTTAGCTTCATAACCATGCTGTTCTGTGGGTAGCATATTTTGGTTGTGAGGAATGTAAGATGCTTTGTGATAAACATCAGTCAATCAGAACACATTTGAATATCACCGTATGTCGCGAACTAATCAGAGGCGCGTAATGGCCGAGACTAGGCTGAGCATTTCAGGGTTCCCACGCCTCTTGGCAAGTCCTGGAAAGTCCTGGATTTTTTCTTGAAAATTCCAGGACCTGAAAAAGTCCTGGAAAATCACCTTGGTCCTTGAAAGCCCTGGAAATTAAAGCTTAAGGTCCTGGAAAGTCTTGGAAAGAAAAATATCCTTGAAAGTCCTGCATTTTTCTAAACTGCTTCTACAATAACTGCATTTGTATAGAGACCATATGTAATAAGTCCGTCTGAATGCTGAACAGCTAACGTCCACATTTTGCTTCATGCTGAATTTTCTGCAATGGACTACACTCTGAATATTGTAATTAAATGCCGTTTGTTCTTTATATTTAAACGTTCGCTGGCTCTGAAATAGGCCTGGAAAACTTTTCATGTGGGTCCTGGAAAAGTCCTGGGTTTTTTGTCAGTAATAGAGTGGGAATCCTGGTGTTGACGTTTACAATAGGCTTGCATTATCACATTGTTTGTGCAGTTTACGACTCGTTCAAGGACTACGTTAGCGTGGAGTCGCTGGACGGAGACAATCGATACGATGCTGGAGATTTCGGTCTTCAGGTCAGCAGAGATTCTGTGCTCATAACTTTGCTGTTCGTGTGTATTCTGTCTTATTATTCTAACTTGGTAAACTGCTTTGAATAGTTTGCTGTGTTCTGAACTGTTGTATCAGTCATGCATTACAAAGGACAGTTGACATGTCAATCAGTCAATCAATCCGGGATTTTTAAAGTGGCCCAAGTAATACCAACTACTGCTAGGTCCACTAGAGAGGTTAGGTGAAGTCCAGTCCAGGGAATATTGAGAAAAAGGATTTGACAAACGGTGAGTTTTAATTCGCTGACGGAAAGTGGATAACGATTTGGCTGAAGTCACGTTGTCTGGAGATCGTTCCATGTTCATGGGCCGACAACCGGGAAAGTCCGGTTTATTGGCGACGGTTGTCAACTTACCTTTACCAGTAGATCCCCGCATGATGTCCACCATCTCTTCAACTGCCCGGAGAAGCCAACGGTCCTGAACCCGAGGGACCTCTGGGACCGACCAAGAGAGGTGGTGCGGCAACAACAACAACAACTGTAAGTAGACGGGAGGTGAAGTCGAAGCATTTCTCTGCTGTGAGATGTGTTTGTTTGTCGTCTGTGTCTGCAGGAAGCCGAGAAGGGCGTCAAGTTCCTGTCGTTTCCACCGGTTCTGCACCTGCAGCTGATGCGCTTTCAGTACGACCCTCTGACCGACAACAACATAAAGATCAACGACCGGTTTGAGTTCCCGGAGAAACTCCAGCTGGACGAGTTCCTCAAGAAAGCCGACGCGTCGGATCCGGCTGAATATGTCCTCCATGCCGTTCTTGTTCACAGTGGGGACAACCATGGTGGACATTACGTTGTATATATCAATCCAAAGGGTGACGGCAAGGTTAGCCAGTTTGTATTGTGATGTGATTGCGGTTATTATGGAGATGTGCGGGAACAGATTTTTCGTACCAAATCTCTCCCATTTTAATGACTTCATTCCCGTTCTCAACCCATGTCCACTCCCATTTAAACCTTAAATGCCATCCCCATTTTTTTCGCATTGAGCAATTCCCAATATTCTCCCATTCCCGTTCCCATTCGGCAACTTAATCGAGATATCTGGGTATGCGTGAGGAATTTTTTCTGCATGCAAACTAACGATCAAATGAATTGACAGCATGCAAAAAAATATATGTCAACTGGAAAAAAACGATAACCTAGTAATATAGTTATACATGTGGATTTTTACGTTTCCGCACTCTAACGTCTTAATTTCCATTCCCATTCCATGGCTGATCGTATTCCCATTCCCGTGGGAATCCTATATATGGGATCCACGAGATCCCGGTCTTTCCCATTCCCATGCACATCTTTAATACATACCACAGTCACGTGACAGTTTCGTTTTTAGTTTCTTATTAGCTAAATCGCTCATGTATTGGTAAAAGGTCGTAACTCCGGGTTTTTGAGTTAAGTTTATAGGCTCATAGTTGGTCACAAATGCTACGTTTTGTTGTAAATTTTTTATTGCGATTTTTATAGTGAAAATCAATGTTGTATCAAATCTGCAGTTCACTGTTTAGTTATGACCTTCTAACTAGTAACACTTCTTCATTTGTATACATGGAAGAAGGTCGGAACTGAGAACTTTTATAACGCTCATGCATTGGTAAAAGGTCGTAAGTGTGTCCGTGCCGTGGTAAAAGATCGTAACTCACACATACGAGCTTCTTGCACGCCAAGAGTTATCAACGCCGATCGTCGTAAAAGGCAGGTACACTCACGTGATCCCTGCTTAAACCTTAAAACCCATGTAGTCAGCATATGTACACCATGTTTTCTGTTAGCTATTAGTTTTTTTTGCTTTTCAGACATTTTTGCATGTTTTCATATTTCTGTCACTGTATATATTCAGCTATTCAGCTTTCGAGCTGCAAGTGTGTGCTTAATAAACTCAGTTGTCAGTTGTCATGGCACGCAAAACAGTGCCACTTTATGGTGGACTATAACTTCCATTTTTCTTGGTGAATTTTAACACTTCTTGTACCAGTGGAAACAGGAATGGATGCTCTACAATTCACTTACTATGTGGTTCTTAGTTTGTTGACGACGTCTTTACCACATCACATCGAACGTTGTGAAAGTTCTCTTAGTCAGACTGAAATACGTCGAGTTGTGAAGATGAAAATTCCATCAAAAACGCGTGCGAAATGTAAAAGATTTTTTGCCGGAAGACTGCTAAAGGAATTTCCAAACAAGGCGGGCATTTTGAACACTTCTTATAACAAAACTGGTCGCTGTCCTAACTCACACACCGACTCATTTTTCTGTTGAGCAATGAAATACAGTGACGACTGACTCCGAAATGTGTCTTTTTTGTCGTTTTAGTTTTAACAGGTAGTGTAGAAACCCAGTTGGGGTTTTCTTTGAAACTGCAATAGAGCTTTCATTCCTGTTTCGACTGATGTAAGAATGGTAAAAATCCACCAAGCAACATGGAGTTACGGTCCAAAATAAAGTGGCACTTTTTATGGACCACGGTGTGGTTGGTTACTGCTGTGTCAGATTCACAGAGTGCTAGAATAATGAATTTGTGATGATGATGATGATGATGATGATCACAGCGATAAGATTAACGTGGTATTAGTGCAAAAGCACTGCAAGACCACGTTACAAGCCGGGTTAAAACACACACACCAAGGACTAAGAAACAAAAAACAAAAAAAAATAAAACGATAAAACAGAAAGCAGATTATCTATTAGTATCAGTCGCATCGTGTCGACTTTGTCATAAGATCAACAGAATAAAAAATCTTTTCAGTTTATGTCGAAAAGTCTGAACAGAGATGTTGCAGTGGTGATGTCGTCTGGCGGTGAGTTCCATAACCTGGCGGCTATGACGGGAAAAGCCCGGTCGGTCGCCAAGCGTGGAGTAGTATCGTGTAGCAGGAACAACCAAAGCTGCAGTAGATGCGAGCATAGTCTTTGTTGACTCTCCGGCACTATGGTTAGAGCGTCATTTTACACAGATGTGTGCGGGTGGTTGTCAGTGGTTCAAGTTTGATGACGACGTGGTCTCCCGGTGCAAGAAGAACGAAGCCATCGAGCAGAACTTTGGTGGCACTGATGAAGACATCAGTGTTCGACAATCGACCAACGCTTACATGCTGGTCTACATACGCCAGTCACATATCAGTATGTCGCATCTCCGTCAGTCATTGAAAACGCATCTATGTGGTGTCGTGTGTCACGAACGAATCAGATATGCCAGGTGGTGGCGTGTTCTAGTGGTTAGTACGCCAGGTCCACTTTGTAGCTGGATGGGTGACTATCATTGCACAGGTAGCTTAAACCATCTCGATATATAACCAACCGCTGAGTCAACTCAGCCTTCCATCCATCTGGGGTAGGTAAATGTGAGTAAATTGTATCTGGCCGGTCTGGCTTGGGTTAAGGCAGGACACGTTCACCCTGTCTGGTGGCAGGTAACACGTCGTGGTGCCATATTATTATTATTATTATTATTTCTTTCTTTTTTTTTAAACCCTCAGTACTAAATTCCCGAGGGTAGGAAACTAAACAAGGTGTAAATGACTGCTATGGCGGACTACTCGGACGGAAAAGTGCCTAAGAATGAGACCGCATTTCCCCTTTGCAGAGCCATGGACAGCCTCTGAAACAAGAACGTGGTTTCTCTGCTGTCCACAGTGATATAT
>Ga0056124_1000454_pt1 | contig 13104 bp, 6 predicted proteins | sample WorMetHEROISLAND_2_FD_70069 | JGI IMG/M metagenome (GOLD analysis project Ga0056124, IMG submission 70069) | Marine gutless worms symbiont microbial communities from Max Planck institute for Marine Microbiology, Germany - Olavius sp. 4 HERON ISLAND | ecosystem: Host-associated > Annelida >... | reverse complement strand
CAGTGTGTGACAGCAACATCGTTGAATTCCTTCAAGAATAATCTGCTGAGATTCCGAAGTCTGATGGGTCGGTCTATGGACATTTGTGTTCCTCGACCCTAGAGGCTGTTAATTCAGCCTTGCCTGGTGAGTTACCTGGTGAGTAATCGTTATAATCATGTCATGCATCACAATCACGTCAGCATATGCCGGTGGAACTCGACGATGAACGACAATTGTTCCTGTTCTGCGCATGTAAATTCGACGGCTTTTTGCTGTTTGAACTCCGCTTCCACAAGTTCGTCATAGCCAAACCCCGCAGTGGAGTATGATCACGATGGCCAATATGCTGTCAGAATTGCGGCTTAATTTCGGAGCAGAACTTCTACGATCCGCCAGCTGTGTAGGGTGCGTCAGTTATGTGGCGGTACCTGGCGACTGACAATGACTCGTCGTTGCCTCGGTGCTGTGGTCGTTGTCGTCATTAGCCGACGAGTTGATGCGTTTAATCACGCGCCTGCAGCGCTTCGCACCAGTACTCCACGAGAACCATCGACAACAAAATGACCAAAATAAACTTAGCTCAAAGTTTAGATGCGACAACCGGATGAAATAACCCTAGAAATGATTCTAGCATGACTTTTATAGGCTAAGGCTAAATATTGTCATGTACTAATACCGAATCAGCGTGTGAAGCTGACAAAATCAGTTTTATTCAACTGTTTTAAATAAAAGTGTTATTATTCTCGCAATTTATATTTTGGCGTACATATATGTAAGTTTGTAAAACGCAAATTTTTGATAGGCCTAATTCAGAAATTGGTCGGCCACCTTCTTCAAGACAACAACTTTTTTTCTGAGTAGCCTACCTGAAAATGTCTGTGCTCTTAGATTTTCTGCTAGTGTACGTAATCCTATTGCCGAAGCGGTAAAAACTGTTTGTCATACAGAATGTTCAAAGTGTCTTCCTGCCTTGTCTAGGCACGCCTGATAGACGCCAGTGGCTACTGGAAAATTTCGAACGTTACTATACTCATCTTTCGCAGTGCGCTTCGTCGCAGCTTCGATGCACCCTGGTAAAGTATCATGCACTTCGGCGATCATCGTAATTTAGCACCAGTCATCACTGGATAGATAGGCCTACTTTTTTTAGTTCGTGCGTTTTTCCATGACCCTGTTGTTAGTGTTTTGTGCTAATTTTTTTTACTTTTAAATTGTCAGCAAACAATAACAAAAACATAGAAAAACGGAAACAAAGTTTGCAAACTTAAGACTCATGGAAAAAAATAGAAAATATATGTATCGATGTTAGTAGTATATCTGTAAAACGTTTGGCATCAAAATATTAGCGGCTATGAAAATCATGCGGAAACACTAGAAGGATTAATTTTCTGAATGGCACTGTAGTTTTTTAACGTTGATATTCTGCAATAAATAATAACGCAACGGCATTATCTCTAGTCGTTGTATACAACAAGTGTTATTATTTATTAGCCATGTAGGCCCCTACCGTATACTGAGAGTGTAGGCCACCCCTATATAGGCCTGTGCTTAGTTAAGGCCACCGGTGTACGCAGCATTCGTGGCTTCCGTGATTTCGATAAATTCAGTGAATTTTAGAGAACACACCAAACGCATTTCGACTGTACTCATGTTGCATATTTTTCTAACCTTCGGTCAGAAAATAATAATGTTTTAAGATAACCTGAATTTAAATTCTAAGCAGTTTCTTCGTGGCAATAACAAATTCAACATAAATAATTGGCTATAGCTTCTAGTCTCCACAGTACTTATACGTACACATAGTAAAGAGTGGGGTTCAGAAGGACTTTCTTCCATCATTTGCAGAGGTTTGAACTTTCAGAGTGTTTTCTAATTTTATACTTTTGTCTTAATTAATTAATTAAAAAACAATACTATTTGTCGGCATGTGTACTGTGTTATAACCGTTATACCATGTCAATGTTTAGTTAATAGAGTGTAACGCTGCTTAAATGCTGTCATTACCGACGAAATCTTAGTAGTCGTGATGCTAATATTCGGCCACAGCCACATGCTACTCTGCAGAGCCCAAAATAATTGAAAATTCCTACTGCACACCTTGTCCTCTTTCCCCTTGCCTCTTCTCCCTCCCCTTTCCTTTCCCTTTCTTCCCCTTTCCCTCCCCTTTATAACGGTTTTTCCCCTCCTTTCCCTTTTTCTTCCTTCCCCTTCCTCCCCTTAGAAGTGGGTCCCCTCAAATCCAGCTAGGGGATCTGGGGGCGCTGTAAGCTCGGCCAGCGGGGTCTGGGGCCGAGCCCCAGCCGATATCGAATTTGATGCATTTTAGCCTTAAAAGATGACAGCTGGTGGCAACAGTTTTATAAATGCTACTGCACATAAGGTAAATTTCTACTACACACTCGCTATTTCCTACTGCACATTTTGTGTCGGACAACACACTATTTTAGGCCCTGCTACTCTGCGTTGCTAAGCAAGCTGCAGTTTATAATCCACAATAACAGAAAATGTAGAAAATATCTTCATTACGTTAGCAAAGGGCGAAACGCCGATATATATTTTTACAGCATTTCGGATGATTTTCACTTAGAATGCTCATGAGTTCTGACAGTTCTAGGAGCGAACGAGCAGCCCAGTGATGCGCGGATTGCAGAGTTTCTACATGAAATCCGATACGTCGTTGGTCTTGGTGGATGTCGCCGACACGCGGGACTTGTAGCCACGACTCGGACCGATGAATACGGCTCTCCATCGCTGGCTCGGAGTCCCGGGACCTGTGGGAGGTCGCATTCGACGCCTCGACGCCCGGCTACGCTCCCAGTAGCACAGGCTGCTGCCGATCGACAGGTTGTACTGGCAGACCGGGTAGCCGAGGTTGAAGTGCATCGATCAACTGCACAACTTCTGCTAGGTACATCCAGACGATTGATGAGATTCACGGTCATGCCTTTTGGTATGGTAAACTCTGGATCGACGTATAGTAGAATGTTGAGAAAGCTGCTGGGTGGATCACAGACAGGAGCTAGAGAGTTATGTCGCTGTGCGGGCGAGGTTAAAGTGCATCGTGCAGATGTTGCCGTGTCCGCAGTCTCGGTTGCTGGTACACGGTGGAAACGGCCAGCAGGTCTCGAAGCCGGTGCCGAGAGGATCGTCGTCCGCCGCACGTCGACACTCGCCGTCTGGACAGCCGTAGCGGCACTTCACTGCCGGGTAGCAGATTCGACCGTAAGCACAGACCTCGTGACGACAGCAGTCCGAGTCGGAGAAACATCTTTTGTACTGCACAGACAAAACAACAGTGCAGAATAACTTAACAAAATTAAACCGACAAAATGCGAGGAATGAAAATGAGCAACAGGAAACATATCGGGTTGATGAAGTGGAAAGACTAATGAAATAGGCTACGAAAATTACGATGAAAGAAAACAGGCGCTTAAATTATCAAACATTTATGTTGTTTTTAAAGCCTATGGACATAATTCTGAGAAAATTCTGCATTTATGCCTTTTTATAGTAACGTTTTACAGTTTTTACTCGGTATAAAAGCAGTTTTACTAAATTTATTGCTTACAATGTACCGATAACAAAGACTTCTATTCTAGTTCTCGTTCGATAAATGGTGGCGCATTATACTTTCAGGACAAAACAAAGATATAACTTTATTATGGCAAATTACATCGAAAAACTGAGTGTAAAATGCCAATAAAATGGCATATATTGTCAAAGTTACAGCAAGTTATACACTTGGCTGTTTTTGGAGGTGTAGTGCAGGCTTATTCCTAAAAGATAGCGGTGTCGTCAACGTGCTATTTTATCTGTGAACGTCATTCCGCAGCATAGGCATAGGAGAAGTTAACTGATAGTTACATTCCTATTAATCATTGTCGACATTAGGCATTTCTTGTCTCTGTTCATTACCAGTTAATAGTGCAATAATTTCCTTATACTTCAATGCACCCTTTAAAGAAAAACAGGCAAGGCCACACACAGCTTTCAGGCTGAAATTGAACAGGAACTATAAAAAAAATTCGCCTTCAAGGCCAGAACCAAGGACTACAAAGCAACCTCAGAAAAAGTGCAGTCACCGATCATCATAAGCGGACTTGGCTTCCATCGAAATCTAATCAATATGTCCCTGCAACACACCCACCCTCGACAAAATTTTACCAAAATGTGTTCACAGCTATTTGAGTACCGTACTCCAGCAGACAGACAGACACTACGGCAAAGGTACTAAGGGACAAAGTTAGCGATAAAGCAAGTCGTAACAGCTGCGCTTCCTAACCATCGCTTTCTGTACAGAGCTCTGCTACCTTCCAGGATCGGACTGGCCCACGTGACCAGCATTTTCAGTTTTAGCCTACTAGTGTAATTACGTAAGTTTTTTGTCTAGAGTTAAGATCCCACGGTTGGAGAAAACCGTTCGGCCGAGCACTGCCCAGATGCCAATAGCCAGTTCGCCCTTTCCGCCGTCCGTCGGCAACTAGAAACAAATTAATACGCACCCTGGCGGCGCTGCAGACTGAAGAGACAACAGAAAGCATCATCAGTAGGCTGATTATTGGCCTCCAACGTCCAGGCATTCGTGACGTGGACATGACGTCACTGCTCGACCACCCATGCAGCTGTGGCGATGTGACTGACGCCTACTGTTTCCGGTTTCGCAATGCGACGTGCGCTAGATTTCCTGGTCGCCACGCCGCGCCGCGCCTGGCCGCCGGGGACCGCCGACAGAAATGCTAAAGTTTAGCGGCGGCGGCGCCGGTTCCCATCAGATATTGCAAGTGCAGCAGTGCGCATGATTTGCAATCTAGGATGCTGCGCCTAGCGCGGCGCTGATGACAACTACGTCGAATTGGACACCCACGGCACTGACTGGCTGCCAGCTATCTACGCACGGTCCGTGGTCCGCATTCTACACGTCTCGACGTCATAGCACAGGTGCGCTCGATCGAACGTTTATATTGTGCTCACAACTGCTGATGACGACTGACGAGACTAAAAATTAGCAGCCTATTATTTTTCTGAGTTTACAGCAGGCCTCATGTTGTACTCTACATGACGCCAAAAATTATCATTTGGCGGCAGGCCGCATCAGAGTTGGTCACCGATTGGATTCATTCATGGATTCGTGAAGTCGTTCACCACCACTTGTAATGTTATTTTGTATCGGTCATGAAGTTGATGGATTGGATTGGATTTAACAAATTGTACCCGTGTCCACTGTCCAACTCTTGCCTGTTCGTCTGTCTGTCTGTCTGTCCGTCTGTCCGTCCGTCCGTCCCGTACGGGCTGACAATTCGTAAACAAAAAAGCGTATAAAACAAAATGGGTGTAAACGTTGTCCAGGGTCGGAGTAACCGCTGTGAGCCAATTTTTAGTTCAAAAGGCCAAAGAAGGTCAAAAACTTTTTTAAATGACCCATATGTAGAATATTATGTTTTCTTACGGGTAGCAGATCATTCGCCGTCCGTCCAGTTCAGGCGTGTCGTGTGGCTACAGAGCCGACTACAAAGTATGCCTAACTATTGTTAGGCTTAGTTAATGTCGGCGCCTAAGACTCCTGGCAACTGCACGGACGGCCGCACAGCGTACATGTCGGCACTCGGCCCGCCATGTACTTGCCTGTTTCAGTCTACGGTTAAGCATGTTTGCGCCTAATGCGTTTACAGTATGTGGCTGTAGCGTGACATTCGTGCATGGAGTTGATACGGAGGAAGTTGTCTCTGCTACTTCTGCTCTGCGCATGCGCCAACAGCATAACGTCATCCGCCGAGAACAGGTCTGTGTGATGTGTTAAAAAGTCGCAACTGTATTGTCAAATTATCTTGATGACGTATAGCGGTTGGAAATGTCAGTCCTTTGACGCAGCGAGAAGACGAGTATCTGGTTTGTCTAAAGCCCTGCTCGCTGTCACTATCTCCTGAAGTTACTTTTGGAGAACCCGAGCTAACCTGAAGTATTTACGGAAAAGTCGTTAAACAAATATCGAAAATAATGTAGCAATAATCGTAGTTAGAGGGCGTGACGACGACTGGACTACCGGACTTGACCCAACGTGTTCGTGCTTTTCACTAACACGGCGGTGTTGATAATATGTTCGTTTCGAATGCCGCAATACGTCAGTTTACCAGGGGCACCATAATCAAAAGGGCGGGTGTCCGGACACCCTAGACACTCGCCTGGATCCGCCCCTGGTTTACACCATCTGCCAATGGCAGAAAATTCTGGAAGATGATTCCGAGTCCACGAAAGCATTCGGATCGTCTTCAAAAGCCGATCAGCGAGTCCCTAGGAACACATTGGTGGGCTTATTGCCATCAAAATCTATTCATAACTTGCCGCTATGAAAGCATGACGTTTTCGGCGGCAGAAGACCTTGTGGCCGAACATGCCGCTGATGTGTTGAACAGAGAGTCGGACGTGAGTCGTTTTCAGCCGTCTGAGGACATGGTCAACTGTTTGCTGCAGATCCACATCAGCTGTTCATCTTCGTACAGTCATCGTCGTCAGCAGCAGCAGCAGCAGGCAATGTCAATGGGCGAATCATGCAACAACCAGTCAACTATTCTGACTGGCATCTGCGCAGGTTAAGTGCACTAGCAAGTCAATGTCATTCGTGGCTAAGTATATAACGATACGATACATTGCGATACTACACTGTGTCTCAAAAACGCACCAACTTTGAAACGGTATAGCTCTAAATTATAAGGATCGATTTTGATGACATTTGGCAGAAATATTCACAATACTCCAAATAGAGTTTGTGTGCTTCAGTTTTCATGTAGGTTTGCTTGTTATCACGTTGTCGTCTCTCAAACTGCATACCGAAAATAACTCGTGCATGTTGACAGGCAGTGTGACGCGTAATTTTCGTCACTTCCGGTGATGCAATTTAATTGTTTAATGTGTGCCAAATATTATGAGCTTAGGTATATGTTTGAAAAAATTGCACCTCTTCAAAGTTGGCGCGTTCGCTTGATACAGCGTCAAAATTCGCGTTATTTTCGGTGTCCTGTTTGAAAGATGAAAAGTTGATAAAAAACAAACCTACATGAAAACTGAAACATACATGCAAATTGTATTGCAGAATCTTGTGAACATTTAAGCCAAATTTCATCAAAATCGATCTTTATAATTTCGAGCTATACAGTTTCAAAGTCGGCGTGTTTTTTTTGAGAAAGTGTATACGAAACGTGCGCTCAAAACGCCATTTTTTCTCCCTGAAGCAGTTTGTCTTGCATTTTCTGTTCCCACATTTTTATCAGCTGCCGCCGCGGCCGGTTATGTGCCGTGTGTGTCTGTCTGATAGTATGTTTCTGCGTGCAAGCATTTCTTGGAATCAGAATATTTCCAAAACTGGATGACATTTTTCGCCAAAACAGAGAACAAAGTTTAGTCATAGATGATCTCCAGCTTTTGGTGGCAGTCCGACAGATAGCCCCTTCTGCTCATTTTAATGCAGTTTCAATTTTTTTTGTTACAGATTGCTTTATGCTGAAGCATTTTGCACATGTTTTAAACATTATTGCAAATGTTTTAGCGTGGCTACGTGTAACACTGGCAAAACACTTTGCAAGTTGTTGCGTTTCGCATGCAGCCGCAACCTTAACCATACAGTAGGGCTTAATGTAGCCTTTTTGTGTATGGCCCTACCTTTGTGAACACGGTGTAGGCCTATATGCAAAAAATGCAGCTGAAGGATAGACTTCTTGCTTCCTGATTGGTACTGCAATTTTTAGCTACACAGTCTGTATTAACACTTCGTATTTAGTATTCCAACTGCTTGTTGCACCGTGATATTGCAGCACGTAATCCAACGCTTTGTCTGCCGCGCAAAATCGAAACAGAAAATTAATGATAAAACTGATCAGAATGAAAAATCTGGGAAACAAAACTTCCAGCCAACACTGTGAAGGTAATCTTATCATTGAATGACTATGGAGAGTGCTGAATGCTCGAGTAAGGTTTAGAAGTTAGTCAATTATATAGGCCTAATGATTTTGAGTCTGAATTACGTGCCAACATGTCAGGGTTTACAAACAAGTTGAAAGGATAAGTCCCTTACCCTATGTTAAACTAATACATGAAATATTATGGTTGTAAAACTCGCGACACCAATGACGCAGCATGAAATTATTTCTTGCATCAAAATGTGCAAATTTGATCTGCATTTTTATTCAATCTGGCTGATTTTAATTTGTGAAAAATGATTCGTCTGAAATTCATTACTTAATAATGCAAAAATGAGGCAACAGATATTGCAACTTGGCAAACTGGCAGGGCAAAATTTTACATTGCGATTTTGTCCAATTACAGTAATAACACTTTAATACTGTTGTGTTTATCGTGTTATAACAGAACATGTATTCTGCATCAGAAGTAAGCTACAGTCTTGCAAAAGTACAGCTATTTACTGTTTATGGCACACTTTGACATTCAGTGCGAAGCCGACACCTATAAGTAAACACGAGCCGATATAATTATGAACCGTTCGTCTCCATCCAGTAAATCCCTCTATTACAGCTCGTCTTTGTGGCTCATTTGGCAAAGAGCGCGCTAAACATGGTTGTCCGCCGGGTCTGGTTTCAGTCTCCAGGGAAGCTCAGTGCCATCATCATCATCATCATCATCATTATCGGTGAATTCTGGACGCAGGATATTGAGTCCCCTATGTCCAGAGCTTAATGACTAGAGTCGGAGCTCTTCCTTGTAACAGAAGAAACGAACAGGCTGATTTGACCACACTTTGTCCAGTCTTGATTGATCATTAGTAGATGACACAACAAATTCAGGTAATGAACTCCACGGTTTGACAACTCTGACTGAAAAGCAATTTCTTCGTAGTTGTATCTTGGAGTGCTGTGCAACTAATTCAGAGAATGTCCTCTAGTTTTGCGGTATTGTGCCGACTCGCGAATTCCTGCTGAAATATTCCATGTAGAATTTTATGAACTTCGATCATGTGTCTCCACGATGACTTCGATATCTTAATGTTGGCAAGTTTAGCTTTCTCAGTCGCTGTTCGTATGATAGACCACGTAAAGATTTAACTTGTTTAGTGGCTCTTCTCTGGACTTTTTCCATTTCTTCAATATCCTCCATTTTATAGCCACGTAGTACCGTATATAATTTGTTTGAGAATAATTATCAGCGTAAATGTTTTGAGATTTATTTCTCGGACAAGCCATAAGGTTTGATAATAGAACATGTGACTGTTAGCGCCTCTGAAGCTACGAAGCATTATGGCATCTACAAAAAGAGCTTATGTATTTTTTATCGCCGTCGTCGTCTTCATCGTCATCATCACCATTATTTTAATTTCTCGGAGCAGGTACTAAATAACAATATTTAAAATGCGGACTTGTATGTCAATTAGTTCACAACACTGACACACACTGGAGTGACTGCGTGCTGTGAGTATTGTACAGTAGGTAGTCAGCAAACAAACATTATAAAACAGTCAAGATACGATACGTATGACACAGCGTGATATTGCTTGATTTGTAGACTCTTTGTTGCTGTTCAACGGCGATACTAATAGCACAGCGAACGAAGGACGAACTCTAACAGAATCCAGGAGAAAGCGACATCTGGCGAGGAAATATTCAACAGTTGAGCGACGTCGTCGCCAGTTCCTAGTTCAGATTCTGCAAGACATTTTGAACGTCGTCGACAAACCAAAATACAGACTCGGGTCATTTTAGACGCAACACGTATGCTCGTGACGTCCAACATAGGCCTAAACGACCCGGCTCAATCGTCATATTGTTTTCAATCATTCGATCAATCAATTAATCGATCGTTTATTCGAATCAGTCACTTGGGTGTCTAGCCTGTAAGCTTACAAATAAATTATACATGTACACAGTACAGTAGAAAGTTAGAAACACTGACAGCACATCAAGTACACAGTAAAACTAGGGTAATAAAAAGCATCCCTAAAAGAGAATAATGAAAAGAAGAACGAATCCTGATACTGATAAGATCTTTCGTTGCCTAGGCTACGGAACTCGTGTTCTTATTCCACGTTGGTACTCGTACTGCCTATGTCTACCACACTGTCTACAGTGGGATAACGTGCCGATAAGGCACGGGTGAAGTCAACCGTGCCCAACCGAACGCAAGTGTATGGGCCAAACGATCGGCTGTCGGCCAGCGCGAAATGTGTGTTAAGCCACTGTCTGGAGTGTAAAAAAGGCAACCCATCACAGAGCTACGGAGCGTCACCTGCCATATGGGATCACATTATTACCTGCCACACGACGCAGGTGAACGCTCCCCGCATTAACCCCAGCCATGCAGGCCGGTACTCGATTTACCTACCCCGGATGTTGACCTTGGCGGTTGGTTATATACCGAGGTGGTTTGCCTGTCCGTAGACAGTCACCCATCCAAGTAGTGACCACATGATAGCGAGCCGATCGGGAGTCAAACTCACGACCTCACGAGTCCAACGTCCTAACCGTTACGCCACCAAGCCACATTAGGCTAAGTTCGTCCAACACTCACGTGTCCCACTCCAGACCGTCGTTTAGTATAAATTTTATACTCTGCTTCATGTAGCCTATTTGTATCAGAAAATTACACGCGTGAAGTGTATAAAAGTGGCGCATAGAAAGTGGAACTTACGGGTTTAACGTAGATCGAGCAATCGGACAACTTTGGAAACGATTAGCGGTTTGAACTGTTTGGAATCAGCTCTGCAGACTCGCATAAACTTCTCGGCAAAGTTAAAAGAACCTGAGCGAGTGGGAGGTCGGTATGCTATATTGTTGGCGTTTATCTAAGCTACTTTTTTATTTGTTTTTCATCTCTGCAATTTCGTCCGTAGGCCTATATAATTTCCCTGACCTGCATGACCAGCATGTATCAATCACGTCCTGCAATTTCAGTGCTGCAGTGGCGCTAAATTGCAATATATGAAGTAGACATGTAACTAATTAATCTGCTTTAGTGTAGGGCCTACTTTAGTACCGCCAGTCGCATAAATCGGCGCCGGCAATTAGGCATGAGCAGTAATTTCCGTCGTTTGCTGAGCGTGCTGTCGCATCTGTTTGCTTGCAGTCACCTGCTCCCAGAGTAGCAATAATTATATCACGAAAGCACTGGTTGACTTCGGCTTACCTTTAGCTTGTACATGTAATTGGCGTAAACATTATTAGCAATGTCGGGCAATTACCTCAACAGTAATCAGAATCGGTTAATGTTGTTGATAGACGCGCGTGTTAAGCAGTGCGATGATGTTTTGTTATTAAATGTACGAAGTCGGATTATGAAGCAGATAGTTTTATTTATTTAGTTTTATTTAATATAATTCCCACTCGGACTCAAAATAATATAGCAAAACATACAAAAAAAACTTTGATACAGAAAACTAGACTTCAGGCTACTACGAATTATGTATCATTATCGTGTGACGTTATTACCAAGCCCTGCTTAGTAGGCCTACAACAGTGATGTTCAATCGTCCAACAATATAGAACGCTTCACGTTGTGTAATAAAACAAAAACGATCTATTACGTTGCAGTGTTGTTGACGACCGTCAAAGAACTATAGGTTTGAAAGAACGTATTACGTAGGCTAGTTGCATTTACACAGTCGAAATAAACACTGTACAAGATGTGCAGACCAGTAATTGTACCAATAAGCTGGTGCTTTGGTCCGTTGAGGGTGTGATTTTGTCAAAACTGTACAATATTTTTTTAGCTAAAATCAAAATAAAGTAGTTTTTTTATTATGGCATGCCGTCAAATGTGCGTAACAATTTTTTTGCCGTGTCTTCGACAATTTCAGCGAAGCGTTCGATGTGAATGCGACTTAAGTCATTCACTGGCGGAGTCTCTGCTGCTACCAGCGTTTGTACAGAACTGAATCGGCGTTTGCTGCTGCTGCTGCTGCTGCAGCTGTCCCAGAGTTCACGCTACAACATCACTCGCGCGCGCAGAACTGGGCCATTCTCTTGTCAGTGAATCCGTCGTATAGTTTCAGCGTGGCATCATGACTATGACCGAAAGACGCTCGTCAGTCTCATCAACCGCCTCATCTCTATCATCAGTGAAAGATGTCGACTCTACCCCGGCACGTCAGGTCGATGAAGATGGCGGCGGGCGCAGGTGGGAAGCAATTATTCCAGGTGTGGTGTTTCGACACTGTCGGCCGGGGAGTGACTGGACGTCGGCTCGAGTTCGTCGAGCTTATCGAACTCTACTCATCGTATTACCGAGTTTGCCGCTCTTCATTGCAGCCATCGTCTCCGCAGTTTGTCTTCATCACAGGTATGACGTTATTTTGTGAGCAGCAGAAACGCCCTGACTGTTCTCTTGCGCACTTGATGCCACACAAACGTGATCTTTCAGTAACTAACTGTTTGCAACAGCTTGTATGAACTGCTTGAAAGGCGAACGATTATTACGCGAAATCCTTTTTACCATACTGTTTACCCAATTTTACATATTTGCATGCGCGGTTTTTACTTTCAGCATAGTATTTTTATGTATATATCCAGCCATTGGCTGCAACAAAAATACAAACGTTTTGTTCATTCATATGACGATACATATACGTGGTTGGTTATAGGCAAATCTCTTGCTTCTGGCCAATTATCTCAGACTATTTGTCGCTCACCTTTTGACGCTGTAGTTCGTACTGCACAGTGCACATACACGCATCCAAGGATCCCGCAAGTAGTGACACCAGCTATTAATAGCCCTTGCTTTAACGCGATATCAACACAACACAGCAGTATAGGCTGATTATAACCGTCTTTCAGGGCGTCTTTGATATCTCAACTTTTTTAATGCTGGTTATTTCAACAGCGCTATTGCCTTCATGTAAACAGCACTTTCGCAAACATCGGCATCGCAAACATTTTCGGCTTGTGTACTTTACATCTGGTGGCATAACGGTTAAGCATCCTTACTACGTCATTCTGTTTTTAATTTGAAAGACGTCGTTATACAGGGTGGTCCAAAAAACGGGGCCACTCTACATTATCCCAAATTTCTAGAAAACTACTGAAGATAAGTAAATGATTTTTTGCACACATCAAGGCAAGTGTATGCCGAACATGGCATATTCACACGAATTTTAGTAATTCATTTTATTCAGTGGCGCCAGCTGGC
>Ga0056124_1000453_pt1 | contig 13118 bp, 12 predicted proteins | sample WorMetHEROISLAND_2_FD_70069 | JGI IMG/M metagenome (GOLD analysis project Ga0056124, IMG submission 70069) | Marine gutless worms symbiont microbial communities from Max Planck institute for Marine Microbiology, Germany - Olavius sp. 4 HERON ISLAND | ecosystem: Host-associated > Annelida >... | reverse complement strand
CTGATTATTATTATAATTAGCAATGAGACAGTACAACTATTATTAGGTTGGCGAGGCATCATAAGCCTGGTGCAATGTAATGAAATGGCAACACAATATATCACCGGGTTTAGGACAAAGCCACTTTCAACTTGCCTAGAGACTAGGCTACGATTCAACGTGAACTATGGGACTATGCCACATTAACTACATATGCTCTACATTCACCTTAGATATTATGGTACTGCGAACAGTAAAACAGTGAACACATTAGGTCATAATGCAACAAAAAACTTAATTAGCAAACAATCTTAACAATTACGTTAACAATGAAGCCAATAACATGAGAGACAGCTGCAACGGTTCATCCAAATGAGGAGACGTGCGGTAAAACTGCGCCGCCGAACGATCCTTTCGGCAACACAAAGCTGCTCAGACTTCCTTGACGCAATGGCCGGTCATCTTCCGGCACGCAGCTGGAACCCTCACGACGTCCAAACATCACCTTCAGAAGATTTTGAAACTCCGCCGACGATGCGGACTGACCGGGTTTACCGATGGCACTGGTATCAGAAGAGATTGTTGGCTCCGCTGCCGAAGCCTGTGCCCCAGACAACGACTGATCCAAGTAGAAGACGCTTGGCTGGGGTGGAACTGAGGATCGGCTTCCGGTCCACAGATCCGGATCAGCGGACTCCGCTGAGTCACTGCTAGCGCTGGAGTCCGATGACACTGAACGGTAGAATCGAGAGAATGTCATTGGCCGCGTGTCATCTCCAGACTGACGTCTAGGCCCCGGCTGTGATGACAGTACAAGACTACTGCTGCTGCTGCTCCTCAATACACTGAACTCTGCCTCTGTAACAATAAGACATTAGTTTGGACATGTTCTGGTCTGTCTGATATCAATGTCACACTGACTGTCAACTAGAAGCACACGTCGGCCCAGTGCCAACATATTATGCGGCCGTCCGCCTCACTATACACTACATTTCACAACACCAACCCGAACTGTAACTCTGACCTTTGGCTTAATGAGCTCAAAATTAACACACCGGTTACTCCAGCCCTGGGGGCGCTTGCACCAAGTTCGATTTGTGTACATATTTTCGTTTTCAAGTTAGGAGCCCGCGTGGGACAGATGGACAGACCGACATATGCACGGACAAAGGTCTGGATGGCTGCGTAAAAATACGACGTTACTGATCAATTATCTACTGTTCCACTCAGAATTATCGTTGGCAACATTCTGCATCTCTACTTCTCCGTAAATCCTGTGCAAAGTTTTTTTGTGACTGTGCAGCATTTTCACAGCTTCTACGCGTCAACTTCACGTTAACCAAGAGACACTGATGGCCCAACCATGAGAAATATCATCAAAATGCACAGAAGTTCATGGGTTATTATTGACTAAATTTTCTAATTTAAAAATAGGACAGTAATATCCTAGTGCGATCTCAGATCATATATAAAAGGTGACAAAAATGTTAAAGGGTGTGTATAGATCATCATGGGAACCCACCTCAAAGCTAGAGCATCACCTGCCACATGGGACCACACAGGGATGGAAGAATGAGCTGACCCTGGTGTAGGTTATATACCGAGATGGTTTACCTGTCCACAGACAGTCACCCATCTTAGTAGTAACCACATGATAACGACCCGACCGGGAGTCGAACCAATGATCTCTTGACCATAAGTCCAGCATCCTAACCATTACACCACCCACCTACCAAGCCACCTAATTGAAGTTATTCAACTATGCATTACAATGAGAAAAACTATTTTATAATAACTTGTTATCTGCTAAGTATAAATGCACAGATGTCAACAAATGATCCAATTTACTTCCACGCCAAGAAGTCAGCTAATCCTATCAAAAACTGTTAGTTGCCAAAGTGCCAAAAACTAAAAGACTCCCAACTCTACAGCATGAACATGCCCACTTATATGGAAGGACACTTTTGGAGTACTGACTACTGAAGCAATTATGGCCAGATGATAGCAATAACTGAGATTCATATGACAAAGTGAATAAAGCCAGGTGAGATAAGTATATACTATATATACCATACTACCATACTAGAGAAAAAACTAGTTTAGTTAATTTCACACAAGAAACCTTTATTAGCAGACTGATGTTGATGCAAGACGTTCAACCTCTCGACAGCAGCTGAAGAACCTTGAGCAGCAGCATCACGATACAGCCTTACTGCCTCCGTCTTATTCTGTGCAATGCCTGACAGGTAAACACAGACACTCAATAGCGATACTGTGCCATGTACACCTATCCATTCTTGGGCAGCAAATTTTGTGGATACAAGTCACCAAAAGTGCCAAATGGGGTGGGGTATGGGAGAGTGTCGTAACTGATACATTCATTAAAAAGAAACGATGCTAAAAATGTCAAACATAACGTATAACTAAGCCCAAAAAACTCCTGAGTGTGGCATTATAATGAAACGAAAAGCACGAACCTGAAGCTTGGTTTTCTAAGCTTTTTGTTTAATTTCAGCTCAAAGTATTTACAGACTGCTGCCCAGACTCTGTAGTAGGGGCAGCAACAGTAGTTGCTGCTGTGTAGGTGTCGCCGCCGATGGCTATGTAATGTAATGCAATAGAGAACAAATTTATAGCATCGTAGGTAGCAAGGCTGCTGCAAGGGCACTTCACACAGTGCTCAAAATGATTGCTTGAATAGGTCTAGAGACTAAGTCTAGAGACATTGTTTGAAAAGTGTGCAATGGCAAACAGTCTGTGATGAAGTCCGGTAGAGTGTTCCAAGCATGAGGCCCCGCGTCAGCAGACACCAAGCATGCTACGTCATGTTACCAGAACCAGCAGGACTGGCAGATGAAGACGATGACCATAATTATATAGTCATATAGTTGACGACGTGTAGTGACTTCAGCGACGGGCTGAATAAATGAGTCCTTGTATTGCTAGCATTGTGCTGAGCTGTGCAGACAGTTGTAAATGCTAGTCTAGTAAGAACGTTTAATGTGCACTTCACACTGCACATAAGTATGCGCCTTATTAATGTACAGTACACGAATGTGTACATATTTATTATCATCACTATTATCATTTCTTCAAAGTGCTTAACATACAACAAGGAGTACCACACATTACGTTCCGTTGATAACAACGATAATGTTAGAATGTGCAGAGCAGGATGGGGTGTGATGGTACCTCCAATGCCATGTTCAAAGAAGACGGCCAAGTTATAGAGTGCACTGGGATGACGTTGAGATGCGGCATTACGATACAGCACTGCGGCTCTGGCTTCATTGCGACCAGTTCCCAACCCACGCTCATGACAGATGCCGAGATAATACATCGCACCTGCATCCTGCATTATCGTGCACAGCAACAAAAGATTAGAAAGGGTCAAAGAGTGTCTGTAGCTCTTCGTGGTAACATTTCAGAGCATCACCTGCCACATGGGATCACACAGTTTTACCTGCCACCCGACAGAAGTTAAACGTGCCCGCTTAACACCAGTCAAGCAGGCCGGTACTCAATTTACCTACCCCAGAGGGATAGAAGGCTGAGTTGACCTTGCTGCTGGTTATGTACTAAGATGGTTTGCCTGTACAAAGACCATGACTCATCCATTTGATAGCAACCGACCCGACCAGGAGTTGACAAAATAATACATGGCTCCCACATCCTTCACCATTATATAAAACAACATATTCACATATATGTTATCATGGGAACATTATCTAAACTGTAGCAACAGGTATTCAGATTCATAAAACTTAGGGTCAGTTGCTGTTCGGTCAACCTAGCTCATTAATATTCATGATGTCTGTACCGGTGGTGAGTTGTCCAGTTACAGCTGTCGGCAATGAATGTAAACTGGTCGTCAGCTAACAAACTAGTTAACTAAAAGAACAGGAAACCATCCCTAAATAGTACATTGCATGAAAATGTGCAAAAATGGACAATGGAAAAAGCTCGCGAGCATCACCTGCTGTTCAGCGGCTTTGGCAAACATGGTCACTGCACGTTCCATGTCACGTTGACTTGACTCAGTGAGGAGCACACCAAGCTCACGCTGTGCCTGAAACACACACCACAAAACACTACACTACATCTGCAACAGATCCAGAATGTTGACATCCGACTGGATCCGAATCCAGACCGGATCATAAGATTCTGATCCGCTCAATCTGGATGGGATCCAAAGACTTCATATCTGGCCAGACCCGGGTCCATGATTATTAAGCTTCTGTATTACCGTACTTACCTGGTGAGACTGTTTTCCGAAAATGAAAACAGCCATTGACAAATCATGGTTATCTTCAGCTCGTCAGTTAGAATGCACACTGACCAATCATTAGCAGGTTCTGAGTCTGTGTCACTGGAACCTATTTCACGTTCGATGTCAGTAGTATAATGCTGGAGGTCAAGAATCTTATCATGCTAAGCACACGTTGCTATGGAAACATTTGAATACAAAACCTGGGTCCAGCCGTTCAGCCGGATCTTAATTAGGATCCAGCCGGATCCGGATCCCAACCGGATTTAGCATCTTTGGATCTGGCCGGATCCAGATCTGGACCGGATCCACAAAACCACTGGATATCTGATCCAGCCAAATCCAGATATGGATACCGTGCACGCCAACAAAACACCTGCACCTTGTGCTAGAAGTTACTGACTGTTCACTTCAGTTGAGCTGAGCACTTCAGTTGTTACAGCACTTCCAAGCCTGCACTGCCACAAACTCATGTAATACACTCAAAAGAACAACATCGTCCCAAGTTTCTTTCTCAACTGTTTGGTGGTCAACAAATATGTTGCTTGTCTCAGCGCAACGTCATTTAGCACAAACAAGCAAAACTAACAGAAAACCTTAAAAAGATCTTCAACAAAATTACAAAAAGCTGACAAGGGATCGTCATCAGCAGTTATTTATACGTTAAAAAATTACAGACGGAAAATGCAACAACAAAATACAAAAAAATATTTTCTGGAGTACAAAAAGTAAAAAGTAAATACAAATGCACGAGACACTAATGAAATACCATCCAAAAGTCAAAACTGAAAAAACAGTAATTAACCAATAGCCAATTTAACACTGACCACAATTAGTCAAAACATACCTCCTTGAGTCCTAGGCTGGCAGCTTGTTCTAAAAGCCGGGTGGCCTCCAGTAGCTGATCGTCACTGACAGAACTGGATGATGATTTCAGGTGTAAAACGGCCAAGTTATAAGCACTTCTGGCGTGATTGAGTTTAGCAGCCTTAGAATAGCACACCATCGCCTGCCAAACAGGCAATCCACAGCTGTAACTACACGAGTATGTTATAGACTATTACAATGATATACATTAACTACCGTTTCAGTACGGAGACATGTTAGTGCAACGTCCAACAGTCATTGACCAAATTATCAAGTAATCGAAACACATTTTATAAAGTCCACATGTTGCAAGCACATCAGAGATGTGGTAGAGACTAGGCCATTTGTTTGTTTTTGCTACAGACAACTTCACAGAGTTTATAGTATGTCTGAACTGCACAGAAATTCAACACATCTGCACTTATAAGACTGTCACAATGCATTAAGCTGCGTTCTCACTGCACATATTGACGCACGTTAATGCACGTCGACACCTGTGGGTCAGAAGGCATACCGATAACAACTGGGACTCACAAACTCTTGTCCAATGCTATATCCATTACGCCACCAAGCCACGAGAAACTTACCTCATCAGAGATAATCATAATGCACGTTCTCAAAGTAAACACAAATAGAGCACGATGGGTATGCCCGGGCATTGGTGGATAAGCATTTGCACAATCACAGGTCCATTACCTTTGCGATGTCCTTTGTAATTCCAAGCCCATTCTGATAGCAGACAGCGAGGTTAAACAAAATCCTGCCATCACAGAAACCGCTTCGGCTTGCACGCAGCCAAACATGTGCAGCCGCGTGGTAATCACCGCTCCAAGCATGCTTCAGTGCAAGTGAATTGTAACGAATGCCGCGGGCGTAACTGTCCACCAGTTTATTCCAATCATCAGCAACTGAGTCCGAGCTAACCTGTGTGCTCTGAAACGGCATGAAATACACAAAAATGTCACTAATACTACTATTACTATTACTATTACTACTACTGCTACTGGCATAATGCTACTGCTACTGCTACTGCTACTACTGTTACCACAACCCTCTGCCAACGCTATGTTGTTTGTCGGGTGGCCACAACATATCTGGTTCTGCAGCAATTACCCCTATCTGCCAATGATAAAAATACACAAATCCTATCCTGGATCCAGATGCTGATTCAGATCACCACCAAAATCTAATTACCTCTAAGTTTGGCCAAGTCAAACATTCACTCAAAAATTTCAGCCAAATCTGCCTATAACTTTTTGTGTAATCCTGCCGGCAAACCAACAAATAAAAAATAAATAAATGCTGGTATCACATAACCTCGGGGTACCAGAGATAACAAACACCAATAAGTAAATACTTATAATTTAAGCTTCTACAAATACAAATCTTTTCTTTGTTGTTCATCGCACTGCACTGAGCAATAATTTTTTCCAAACTACATATTAGTTTAAAACTGCTATTCATCAAAGAAGGGATCATAAAATGCAAGAACCTCAGCATCAGTACCTCTAAAAGAATTAACAATTCTGAAACCCCTATATAAATTCACTGCAATGTAGTCGTACAAAAATACAGATAAAGAAAAATAAAAATCTGGCAATCTCTACAGAGTGCACAATGAGTAAAGTATAGAATCAAGTTCAGTGACATGAAACAGCGACCGACACCACAGCAGCCCAAATTCAACACCCGGCAACAATTTTAATCACGTATTCTAATCATGGTTGGGTTTTTGCTAGTTTTAACCAATTTAAAGTGGCAAAAATTTGGTTTAAACCGGGAGCCACTCGAAAGTGTTCAGTGCATTCATTTTTATAGTATAAGGTGGATTAACACGCAAAACTTATACCAAATTATAAGATTTCACCAGCAAAATTCACCACTTGTAACACAACTGAACCTTTATTGCAAAATCACTGTCAACAAACTAATACTAAAACAGAAAAATTGTATCGTTTTGCACTTAATTTGTATCAAAATCTACACAACAAAGTTTAAGTGGCAGAAAGTAGCAAAAACCTGTTTCTGTCGCATCAGTTTAAACTGCAGTTTAAAGCACCCTTAACAGAAACCTGCCAACCACGATTCTAATTATGTACAAAATCCAAGAATATAGGCCATATATTCACTACAGTAAAGACACAAGAAGTTATGACTGAACATGCTAAAACAACTGTACTCACTGACAAATGGGAAGTGGATGGAATGTGCAAATTCTGAATGAAATCAAACAGTTCGTTCTGAAACTCGTTCAACTCAGTATCACATGCTTCATTCGTCCGTTGGCTGGAGTTAGAATCAACTGTTGGACTTGTTGCTTGGTCTTCAGTGTGGACAGTGGATGCTGAAGATGCCGGGAGAATCCTCTTCACAACACCGCGCTGGGTGTCGGGCGTGAAAAGACGAGACAAGATCGCTGCGGTGTAGCAGACATGAGACTTGAACCACTTGTTGAACTGAACTCTGTCGTGCAGCGGTGAAACGCCATGTCCACAGCAGTATCCACGCTGCTTGTAGCTACGACAATGATTCCGACGGCATATTGTGGTCATCTGAACCCCCAGAACCACAGCTGTACCCTGCACAATATGCAACAGAATGATTTCAATATCTATAACTGGAGTTACAACGATATTGGTATTGGGGTATTTGGTATTGCCCAATATACATCAATATTGTGTAGTATTGGGTACTGGACAATATTTTTATTAGCTGTCATACCCAATACCAATACTGCTCAGACATTGTGATGCTAACATACATGGTCACTTCAACAGACATAGCTTGGGTAGGCTAGTGCTGTATATGGGTATATGTGTTGAAAAATGAATAAAGTGCTTTACTGTGTACTGGTATAGGTATTGGTACTGGGTATTGGTATTAACAGAACCCAATAATATTGGGTATTTGGTAGCTTGCTTGGTATCATTCTAACCCTATGTATTATCAATGAAATACTTTCGCATAGAAGAGCATGTTTCGCCTCAGTCTGTTTGCCAGTTTGCCAATTAGCGCAGTTAGTCACACACTCATGGGTAAACTGTCACAGCCAAGGTTGTAATCTGTGACAAACTTATTATCAGGTAAACACGCCTATTGGTGTGACAACATCAGAATGAGATTAGTGAAGAGCACCAACAATTAGATATCATGGCCGATCATGTGGTGTCTTAACTCATTTCAACTGCAGATAACTGCACGGTTACACGACAAAAAAATTTTGTCACTTCACTTTTCAGCCTTGTTTGTCTCTGTTAACTTCTTCAATAAAAACTGGGCTCCCAGAATTTTGTTTCAAACTGTTCAAATCAATACACCTACTATTTTATTTCATATATGCAACAGAAACAGTGCCTTCACTGTACTGATATTATTGGTTAGACAGCAGAATCTCTTGAAAAGGCAAACAGCACACAGTGGAAATCTGAAAAAAGACCATCAAAATGGAAGTGTGTAAAGAAACAATGTAAGAAAATTCATATGCAAGAATCACCCACCCATCCAATTGCTTCAATGTAGTAGCACGGCTTGCCGCTGGACGACCACATATCATGTCGGAAATATCTCATATGCTCGTTCCAGTCACAGTGTGGACCTCCAGTGGTGCCATCGTTGGTGTCACGTTCTTCCCGGCTGCTCTCAGAATCCGCATCATTGTTCAACCTAACATCACAACACACATCATACTGGCTTTTTGTACGATGTGCTTCCACTGATATCTTACTAGTTTCCCAGTGTTTTTAGTTTCTGTATTGTTTAGTGCATCTGACATTTTAATTTTGCTGTCTTCTCTGTATTGTCATTTTGTACTAGGTTATATTCAGGGTAACTGTAAGAACAGAAATTCATAAAGTGTAATTTCAAAATTTACTCATAACACGAACTCTTCACCATAGTAACAATTATTCAAGTTTGCACACTTAACACCACAAGAATACACGACACATTAATGTAAACATTAAACAAAGCAAATTCAGCACCACAAACAAAATTATATGTCATAGTGGCTGTTGATATAAACTCATAACACAACAGAGTGTCTGAGATTTACTCCTTAATCCTTACATTGTATCACTGACAAACGTCACCACTCAGGTACTGCTAGTAATGTAGTCCCCAAGACCAAGGCCTTGGTCTCAAAGCACCTCGAGCACAAAAAGTCTTGGTGTTGGTCATGACAAAAAAGTCTTGAGAATTTCAAGACCTTTTACTATCAATTACTATTAAATAGTTCGACAGAAGTTAACTAGTTATGGAGATAAATAATAACTATGTTATTATGGTTACCATCGACTGGCACAGAGTAGCATGCATTGCATACTTAGTTACATCCAATCTTATATTATTTGACGAAAATTCTTAATCAGTATTCAATAATGACAACATTCAATCATTCAATGTACATTGATACATCGAAACATTTGATGTTGCATGAAAAGTCTCGGTCTTGAAAAAAAGATAAAGTCTTGACCTTAAAAAAGCGTTGTTTACAACTCTGGATACTGCACAAACCAAGCAGAAATTTAACATACCCTGATGTTGCGGCAGAATGCACGAGTGCACGCCGGTCCACAGCTTTCTTATGGCACTCTTCACAACTCGTCACTACCTGCGTTGACGACTTCACCGATGTGCCATACTTTGACCAGAAACCTAGAAAAACGACACGAAACAAAAATGAACGCATAAAATAGATAAAATAGCATACAAAACGAAATATTCAATAATGACAACATTCAATCATTCAATGTACTAGAAAACAGTCAGCTTTACTATTTCAACCTTCAAACTGCACACATACCTCGCTGTATTATTCTCCACATCTTTGTCTTTTCAGCCACCGTCAGATATCAGAATAACTGGCATAATGCGCTCACATTCGTCAAAAAAACACTTTCACTTCCAAAAGTAAACAAAACACACCGGAAATATAAGGAAATCACGTCCTTGCCAATTTATTAGTGATGGGTCAAACAGTGCGTTTAATACGCATAAAAGTAGAGTAATTCAAATCTATCATCAAAATGCAATAAATCGTTAGCGGTCGCCATGAAGTTTATTATTGTCATGACCATCATTATTTAGTACGCATGTACAATTTACGACACAGAATAACAGTGATATGTCAGGAACAGCCACGCAGAGACTCACTGCTCTTATCGCCGGAACCGGTTGTTAATTGTTTACCGCGATTTTGGCATGTTTTACCGCGATTTTCTTCTGACCCTAGTAGTAATTTTTGAGACGCAACGGCAGCAACCTGATTTGTAACGACGAGAATCTGCCATTTTTACGCGCGACAGCACGCAGTGCTAATAAAGAGCGTACTAGCTATCGTAATTCTGTCTCTCTGTCTGTCTGTCTGTCCGTCTATGGACCGAGACAACTTGCGTATGAAATTTTCAGCACTAAACGTAGATTTTAACAGTGCAAGCTTCGACCCCCTAGGTTCAAGGAGTCCTCCGTACGAGCGCATCAAATTCGGGTACCCCCTTGAAAACGTGCGATTTCTGCTACTGTCGACTAATCTAGCACGAGAACGGACGTTGCAGATAGACACAGACTTGCTGCATATCATAACAAGCACTGCTGACGAGCTTTCCGGGGGTACCAACATCGATGACCTTGAACGACCTTGAACCCCGAAAATATGGGTTTTAAGTGAATTTTTCGCTATTTTAGGTTGCGACGCACACTTAGAGTGAATTTTCGCCGAAATATACTGGAGAGTGGAGATAGACCAAGACAACCTGCGTACGAAATTAAACTGATGCTGTCGCTCGTCCCATGAGCATTGTTTCTTGTTTACTAAACCGCTAAAACCGCTAGCTTATCGGCGGCGGCGGCGTGGAACGTTAGCGGTTTGTGACTGTTAACTTAACGGCTGGTTGGGACATTTTATGCTGACTCACCCTGTACTAGTATATCAGCCTATTTATTCATCGGCGTTTGTCTTGACAAGAGGATGCAGAATTTTTTGCGCGGATTTGCGGCGTTGCAGCTGAGCGGACCGATATTTTGGCGCTTCGCAGACCTTTTGCCCAGCATCTAGCAGCAGCGATCTTGTGGCGAGGCAGAGAGAGACAGCGAGGTCGATGCTGAAGGCTCCGTAAATCTTCTTCTGTGCAGACATCTACGAACTATCAGTCAGGACCACGAGTGATTAGGCATGGCGTTTCAACGGCGCACCGTTTAAGCCATCTACACCGGGATAACTACAGTAGTCCTATACTGAGTCTTATACGGCACGATTGCTTGATGCTACGCACGATTGCCAGCGGGTGATGGGTCGAGTGATCGTGGTAATTGGCAACATCAGAGCATCAGAGCAAGAATTTAAGTGCTTAGAATATGTAAGCGGTTAGTTCTCGTAGAAGAAAGCCAATGCCAGCAGCGCCGACCGATAGCCGTTAGAAGAATATCATTAGCCTAGCAAAGGTTCGAGAGAAGCAGGCTGAGAAAGGAGTAGCTACTTAGAGCGCAGTGTGTTAGTTCTGTAAAAAATCGTGACAGACAGCGGTGTTGTGGGTTAAAAAGGTATAAGGCAGGAAGTTGCAATTTTCCGACATAGGAGATCATGGTTACACGGTGCTGCCAATACGCAACATTTTAATTTTGCCCCTAAATGGCCCCAAAATGGGGGATTTTCAGCTCCGAATTTTGTATTTTTTTTCGACGAGAATGATCCGATAGGCAAAAATACAGGGGGGGGGGGAAATTGGCAATTGCCTTGCTCCCCTGCCACAATGCCATTGGTGAGTGGTGACAGGTGACAGATTTTGTTGGAGTTTCAGACAGGCAGAACAGGATCACATCTCTGTCGGATTGTTCGTGTGGCGTACAAGTCCGGGAGTGGTGCGTATACGCTGCGCGAGCATTGTAGAGAACGGATTACCTTCTGCCTCATCGTGTTTGCAGACAAGTCGGCGTGGATATTTTTATCGCTGCACGATCGCCGCGACTCAACTGCATTGTAGTATGCCGCTTACAACACGGATAACATCTATCGGCGTCCCGCGGGTCTGTCTGCATCTACAGGGTGGGCCAAAAAGTGACACCCCCATGGGCGTCAATCATAGGGTGGACACTGACAGGGACATGTCCCTTAACTTCTACTTTTTGATCGAAGTAGAGTGGATGCAATGCGTTTTGTCCCCCTACTTTTCAGGGGAACAAATACTTATTATGTTTTAGACTTACTAAATAATGACTGTTTTAGCACACCCATTAAACATTACAAGCCGGTAGTCGATGTGGCTCGCGACGCGCAATGCTGCGTACATACGCGTGACTCAAGCTGTCGCGGACAGACAGATGGACTCACAGATGGATGGACAGACACTGTGCTTGGGCATCGCGAGCCAATAATGCACAGTGAAACGCACTTAATTATATGTTTAGCGGCCGGGCTTCGCGCGTACCCACTGGGAGGAGAACTTACAGCAATCGCGAGACCCCGGCCAGGTCTTAGGGACAGAGAACGGGTTTTAAAGAAGGTGGGACAAAAAAGCATCGTATAGTTCCCCCAAAATTGGATTATATTATCGCTCCGGCTTTGGATGTCTGATATTCATCAACTGTGTACATTGATGTACAATACAGCATTTTGTTGTCTCTCTTCTACATTTTTACGCGCCACAGCTAGTACCGCCAGGTACTGCTGAGGCGCGTATTAGCTATGGGATTTCTGTCTGGCCGTCTGTCACGACCCGATACCGATTCAATGCCAGATGAGATAGAGACTCCGGGTCTTCACCGTATGATAGCCTAGAGTATCTAGTTTCTTATGAGGTAACTTGGAGCCACTGGGTGAGGAGATTCCCCTCGAACTAGGGCATCAGAGGGGTACCCCCTTAGAAATCGTTATTTTACCACTATTGGCTCATCTAGCGTGAAAACGGTTGCAGATAGGCACAGACTTGCTGCCTATCATAACAAGCACTGCCGACGAGCTTTCCAGTGGTACCAACATCGATGACCTTGAACGACCTTGAACCCCCAAAAT
>Ga0056124_1000452_pt1 | contig 13131 bp, 9 predicted proteins | sample WorMetHEROISLAND_2_FD_70069 | JGI IMG/M metagenome (GOLD analysis project Ga0056124, IMG submission 70069) | Marine gutless worms symbiont microbial communities from Max Planck institute for Marine Microbiology, Germany - Olavius sp. 4 HERON ISLAND | ecosystem: Host-associated > Annelida >... | reverse complement strand
CAATATTAATCATTAAAATATGAACCTCTGGACTAATCTATATAAGCAGGTATGAGCAGCAACAGTCAACAGTAAAACTTGATCAATCAATCCATCAATCAATCAATCTATCAGCCAATCAAGCTCACCAATAATAACGTGCAGTGCAGCTGTAATTGGATCATTAACACCCTGTGTGCTATACGACACTGTATCAGTTGAGCCTGGCACAAACATTCAAAACACCACACTAGTATTCTAAGCAACAAACGGAATGTTATATCTGTGCACTTAGTTAAAGAGAATCAGCAACACTAGTCATATTTTCAGTGCACATCCAAAGGCAGCTGTTAGGTGCCAGTAAACCGTTGCATGAAAAACTATTTGATACCGTATTGCCAACAACCGCAGTCAGACACCATTGGGTGAGCTCTGGTAGAGAAATAGGCATAAATTAACTAAAAATAAAAAATAGAGCATGGCATCAGTAGTTAATGGTATGCCTAACGCTCTCCATTAGTCACTATGAATTAATGTTAAGAATGAAATGACGTTGATTTGTGCCAAAGTTGGTGCCGATCTGATCACTAGTTCTAAAGTTGCAAGCCGCAAAACAAAGTGGCCCCCTTTTTCTATGTGTCACCTTGTATACAGAGCGACTACAGTCCAGCAATAAATTCCCTTACATTTCCCTTAAATTTTGCGGAACTACTCCAGTGTTGCAGTTACCAATATCATCCATGCTAATGGCGGAGAAACGAAATAGAGCAGTACAACAATATAATAAGCCTAAGGCAATGCAATGCACCACAAATGCACAACTGAAAGTACAATGCTACTAACTATTAGTGCCTGTGTTAGCAAATGTGAAGTTAACAATAAACAGGTTTTCCTGACAATTCCATAAAATTTCTTCAACTATGGTCAATTCCCTGACTTCTCCCCTGCCAAATGCCAAATTCAATAACATTTCCAGTTTTCCAGCATGCATATAGGTATCTGGAAAACTCAGCTACCGGCGGGAATAATTCCAATCCTCCATTTTGGCTGTGGAAGGATCGTGTCAACAGAAGGCTGGTCAGAGCCGGTTGCTTTCAGAACATGTGTCAGCAGACCGTGGACAACTTCAGCAAACATCCCATCACCACCGACACTCAAAACACTACAACAGCACAGCACTAACAGGTCAGAAAGGAGAAAGGTGTGTATAGCTGTTCATGGAACCCCATACTGGAGCTAAGGAGCGTCACCTGCCATATAGGATCACACAGTGTTTCCTGCCACCTGACACAGGTAAACGTGCTATGCCTTGAACACAACCAGGCAGGCCGGTACTTGATTTCCCTAACCTGGCCAGTCTACAGCTCTGATTTGAAATTGATTAATTAACTTATTTAATGAGATTTTGCATAGACAGCTAGGTCCCTTGCGTGGGAGCTCATCCCCTTTTCAGCACTCTGAGCCGGCGAGGGTTAAACCCAATTAAGCTAGCATACAGCTCGAGTCCACCAGATAACGGACTGGGTCAGTATGTCAGCAGTCCTGGTAACAGGGCCTACTGTTATGCAGAACTCGCCATTTCTTCCCTGGCGATGGCCGTAATCATCGCCAGTACTCATTTTGCCTACCCGCGGACGGATGGCCAGGCAGAGTTGGCCTGGGTGGCTGGTTACATACAAAGATGGTTTACCCGTTTTGAGGACAGTCACCCATCCAAGTACTAACCGGGCCTGGAGTTGATTAACTTCATTGATGCGACCAATGACGTTACCAACTAAGCCAAACCACCACCTTTATTTAATAGTATATAGTAAATAGTATAAATAAAGAAATTTAAAAATTACAATAAAAATAATGAAAAAATCAACGATAAAAAATACACATACGTGTAAAATCAAATGCACAATAAACATAAAATCAGAATGTAAGAACATTATTATGAAGCCTACCATCCTTGGCATAATTATTATGAACAAACATATTGTTGACAAACCCGTCGAACTGCTCCAGGTCGATTTCCTGGAGAATGTTCTGAGCATGATGACGTTTCTCAGTGACTATGACTTCCGTTGCTAAGCGAGCAAGTTCAAACAGTGAAGCCACTTTCTCCCGGTAGATTCTAGTACTTCGACCACGTCCTGCTATTGGATTTATGAAGACCAGCAGAGACCGCGGCCGGCCAAGCTCTGAACAAATTATAAGGACATGCATGATTAAATTACCAGTCACTGTACAATTAATAAATTCTTATAGTTTATTAGATAAGGGCTTACTGTTTCAACCTGTAAGTTTATTAAAGATACCTACTTCTTGAGTCTTGAGCCCTGGCCATTAGTGCTGCCTGCTTTTTTCATCTCAGACCGATTTGTAATGTCCGACAATCATTAGATGCCGGGTCGGCAAAAAATCTTGAGCAAAGCATTGTGACATCTCATGTTGACTATTGTAACTCTGTGCTGGCTGAGTCGCCGAGAGTCATAACAGACAAGTTGCAGAGAGCGAAGTTTTCAGCTGCCCGCGTCATCAGCAACACTCGAAAGATCGACATCGGTTTGTCGCGGTGACTACTGCATGCTGAGCTCCACTGGCTCGATGTCACTGATCGAGTATGATTCAAGCTCGCAGTGCTCATGTATCGATGCCTCCATGGTACTGCTCCGCTGTACTTGATGGACAGTTGTACGCTAACAGCAGACGTCACGGGTCGTCAACATCTACGGTCTGCCACTCAGTGCAAGTTGATCGTACCGTGCTACCGACTGAATGGTTTCAGTCGTCGGCGTTTTGCTGTTGCAGGCACGTCGACTTTGAATTCGCTGCCTGACAGCCTTCGTGACACAGAGCTCAGTGTCAACACTTTCAAACTTCAAGACATAGGCCTACTCTTCTACAAGATGTTGACGACAAAACATACTAAGTGCACTAGAAATTTTTTTGGAGTATGCGCTATATAAATTTGCACTTTAGTTACTTACTTAATGTTGCTACAGTATTATAACAGTGAGAGGCAAGTATGCAAAAACATTCAACAAATCACATTTCCTGTTCCCTGCTTTCAGCACAGCAGAGCAGCAAGTACCTGGCCAAGCAAGAATGTCACTGACTCGGTCGACCCACTGAGTTACGGTGCCAGCATCACCGGTGTGAAAGACAATACGACACTGGCGCAGCTTGTGTCCGTTAGCACGACGAACGTGATGGATGGAGAATGATGTCACCGAGCCGACTGGCATGAGCTCAATGTTACTACGAGTGGACTTGGAATGTGCTGACCCCTGACAGTCCGTGCTTCCGGGACGAATGGTAATTATGTCTGCCAACTTTATCAGCTGGTTCTCTGCCTCTGTTTCAATAAAAACACAAACAACATATAAACAAAATAAGCACTCGACTGACAGAGTAACACATTAAAGGCCGGTTCCTGGTTCTTAACCAGTCAGTCAACTGAACTCATTAATATTCATGATGTCTGTGCATGCACAGCACTGAGTCACAAAATAACAAATGAATGTAAAATGGGCATTAGCTAACAAAATAGTTACCCGGTAACTAAAATGACAAAAAACTAAATTCTAAATTTTATAAACTTAAATTAAACAAGCTAAGACATCAGCCCAGTACTGATGCAATATGTTGTGCCATCGGCCTAGCTATACACTGCACCGTGCAACCCAAACCCTGACCAACTGAGCTGATAATTGGCACACTGGTTACTTATGCGCTCGACAATGTTCACACTAATTCTGAGTTGTCTGTTAGGCCTTTTGTTGTTCAGTTCACAGCCCGTACAGGACAGACATACAAACAGACAAGACCCACAATGTGGCCTAACAGGACAGCTGCATAAAACAATATGAGTGTGACCACACCGCACTGCAACACAAAAAAAGAGTTGTACGATGTATCTTTAAAATGTAACTCATATTCTGCTTGAAGTAATATTCAATAAATTAACATGAAAAATTACATACAACAAGAAGAATAAATTATAAACAGAACTCATGCTGAAACAACAGAAATACTTCAACAGACATCAAATACATTCAAGAAAAAGCCAGCAACTAAAGACATCCTGAAATCTGCACAACGTTGATACTTACTGATCGGTTTCTTGCATACACTACAAGTATTGTCAGGAGGACTGGTGTTTGAAAGCCAACGTCGACAGCAGAAGAACGAACTGCAAGAGCTATTGTATCTGTTTACTGGAGGTGATATCACAGGAGCACGGATTTCATCCGAATGCTGCGGCTGGTAATTAACAATCTCTGGCTCCTCTGGCACAGAGGACCTGTCACAACGATGGCGTTGGTCCCGTGGTGAAAAGTCAACACTACTGATGTAGGAAATACCAGTATCTGAAATAAGTTTTAAGCACAAATACAGAAACAATAACAGACACAAATAAAAACTAATGGAAATAATAGCAAACTAAAATTCACAGATTGTCCACATATGAGTGTACTCTTCATGCACATGCAGAATATGCCATAAAATTATCACAAATCACTACAAATGTCAACAAAATTAGCAGAACAAAACACATTGTATACAATAGACAAAAGATAACACCATACATGCTGAAAGTAACTATCCAGTATCCATTAGTTTGAGGACCTTCTTTATAAAATACATACAGGGTCATAGAAAACTAATGCATTCAACTTTATCTGCAGAGAAAACTTGCAAGAAAGCCATTACAAAAGAAGTTTACCACTAGATGTCTAACATACTACAGAAATCTGAAACACTACTGACACTAACACACCCTTCAATTAAATCCTTACACATAATAATATAATAATGTACTTCAATTCTAGGTGGAGTCGTAGAAAAAATACTATGTAAATCACAACGTTATTTTGATGTTGTTATATTACACGAAGCAGACAATGACAAACTTAGCCTACGCTGTAAGCTGCTTCGTCCTCCGGCATCCCTTCAGACAGAATCAGTATATATCTGTATAGCATCTGAGACGACATTTTGTCTATGACAAACTGAGCTGACACAGTCAGAGGCTGACACATGCTGTGGTGGTGGTGGTTATGACCCCTTAGAGGCTTAGACGTTTTGCACCAACAATATCATAGCAAAACCTTAACCATCTTACAAACTGCAAACGAGCTAAACACGAAGGTTACTTACTGACAAGAGGTTGAGAATACGGGCCACCAGCCACTCGGTCAGCGCTGAGCGACTCCCAGTAAATCTCAGACGAAGTAAGTTTAACGGAATACCATTTATTTTCCATCTGAAGTGTCGATTTTAATAAAATTACTTCATCGGGTGCCGCCATTTTATAAAATTTTATATGTTATATCCTACTATCGCTGCTACTATTTAATTATTTTAATCATTTCCCCTAAAAAATGTAAAAAAAACACAGAAGTAAACATAAACAGCTGATACCATAGATAAAGACAACGGCCTAGCCAGTGCCCGACTCTTAAATAAGTAAATTTAGATAATAAACACAATAATGGTAGTATCCTTATTACCCGGCTAGTACTAATAAAAAGCGCGCATGCGACTTTCTATTAGTAAGTTAGTAACCATGGTCCTATCTCACACACGGCTACCTATTGGATGAAAATCGCCAATTTTTTCCTACCCGAGTGCTTTATGTCCAGGTGACCCCTTTCGAATTTGTGGAAATTTCACGTCTCCTGAAAGTAGTTTCCTTCACGGAGCTGACAGTAAAGACTTCGTGATCCAAAGTTGCATCATTCTGACACAGAGTCGGCGTATCACGCGGACAGACAGACCGACCGACGGACGACATCATGATATTTTCTACCACAGCTAGGGCATCTGCATGCATTAGCTAGCAAGCTATGCTGACGCCCTGTAAATAATAAACGAAATGAAGACATATAATTCAGAAACCTTTCATAAAAGTTTTTAAAAAATTAGTTTTTTTTCTATAGAACGTTTAAATGTTTTAAAGGAACTAAAATCAAGCAAAAAATATAGGGAAAAAGTGCAGGCATTCGATGAGTGACGTATCTTAAACTTTTCAGAGTAGTTAATTCAGTTCAGTTCAGTTTGTTTGATCCCATTCAGACAGTTGCATGATAAAATACAAACACGATTAAGAACATGAATGGAAAAGGACTAAAAGGCACCATAGTGCACTAACAATAGCCCTGAACTAGGCATAGAAAAAACATCAATGACAATGTCCGAATGAACTAGACTAAAAAAGATAAAAGATAAAAACAATAAAACACACAAAACACACAGTTTTGTTAGTGTCATGTCCAAAAGAAATTAGTCGTTCCAGATATATTAACAGGCCTATAGCAAGGACTGCGGAGAACTGAGTGACGGAGACAGTCTGGAGAAAGACATCATATCCCGGCCGTGGATGCAAGTCGAGAGAACCGAGAACGTACTAATAATAGGCTGTCAACTGTCAAGCCGACCAAGAAGATAGATACAAGACATATCATTGACTGGACTGGTCTTATCAATATGCATGACTCCGACCCTCTATCGGGAGACGACACCTGACCTGATTCAAGGCTACCTAAATATTTACAAATATTTATGTAGAATCCGCGTAGCCAAAGCTTATAAGCCTAGCTAATATACAAAATAATTCCACGAACGGTTACGGTAGGCATGCAAAGCCTATTACGTAATGCAAGGTTATCGAGTTTGTATCGATCCGTTGCCTTGGCATTGTTTAAGCTATATACATATATATATATATAGTGGGTGCTGTTTACTTCAACAAACAACATCGTACATTATACTGAACAGTATATAACAGTTGACGGTTATCATATGTAAAACGATCATAAAATGGGCACGTTAGTTCCAGTGTCGATCCTTTCGTTCGTGGGGGGGCGCCGTACCATGCAGAACTATCGTGGGGGCAAAATGACGATTCAATATCATTATGTCCAAGTTTCAGAGCCTTGCACGTCATGCAGTGGCGTATATCTACATTTGAACTGAATGGACAACAAGAATCGACGCACCACAGGCGCCGAAATTAAGATCCCGATCGAGTCGAGATATAGATAAAAGTGTATAGCATCATTACTAAAATTAGGAGCCTATTGGAGCTCAAGGCCAAATCATCCCATCGTGGGCCTATATAGCGCTTCGCATGTGTTTACAGTTTATCGTTAAGCAGGTATGCGTGGGGATAGTTAATATCAGACGGTTATATATCACTTTTATTGCATACTCACCACTACTCAAACCCCATGTACATTGACGGCGTAATTTCACGCGTGACGGGCAAAGTACACGGTGCATGGCGTGCGCACGTAAACTTTGTTGAAACGCGAGGGTGAACAAGTTTTTATCTGGTATATTTGGGGTGACCGACCGACACATTTCTCGAAAGTCGCCAAGTGCTGCAATGTTTGCTAACATATTTTTTGGTGAGCATGTATAGGCCCAAATATTAACCCCGATCTCAGTTTTTGCATCAGCACTCTGCAGCAGAATTGTCTTGAATTGGGCAGCGAGCCATTTTATGTCGTTTAATGGGGGTAAACTAGGAGCAAAAGACCCCTAGCCTTGACACTACTGAAGCTGGCGACCAAGAACTAAGTCTGATAGGCCTATACCGGTATACTCAAAATTAGGCCCGGATGATCGACTGACTGCATGGACTCACTCGAGAAGTATGCGAATGCGACAGGTTTCGTTCAGTGAAAAGTGTCAAGAGAGACTTTTTCTGCTCACAATAATTAAATGTCTCCGACTAGATATAGTTCTAACAGAAGGGGCCGTGCTTTATTAATGTAGGCCTAGGCATTAGTAGGCCTGGGCCTACACCAATCGACCTGCTGCGCGTGTCAAGCTGTCAACGACGCGGTCGACGCGACGTGATTGACAGTTCTGCCTAAGCGTGACGCGGAGACTAGAGTGAGTCAATGAGTCACCGATACATCGCGTTGTTTAACTAACCGGGTATTTCTACCGGTGCATCAGTTCAAAATGCCAAGTAAAACGGGGTTTCCACCAAACGCAACGCACGCAACGTAAGGAACGTAAGGAACGTATTAAATGACGTCATTATTGGATAGGTCGATTACAGCCGCCAGCGACGACGGTGTATGCTGATGGCACGCTGCAAAGCTGTGGCAGACATGCGTGAAATTATTCAAATTAAATTTGATTTGCATCATAAGTTGCGCAACAAGTAAAACGCACTAAAATTTGGACTATTGATTTTTTTTTAATTTTTAAACCTTAAAAATGAGTTCAGCTGGAAAGAGGACAGCTCCGTTCATATTGGCTGGAGCTTGCGTTTCTTACGCGAGTTGCGTTTCTTACGTTGCTTGCGTTCATTGCGTTGCTTGCGTTTCGTACGTTGCGTGCGTTGGATTGAAACCCCGCTTTACGATCTGCATGGATGGTCTTTATTTGCTCTACACTGATCGATTCTCAAACCCACTTTCCTGGCTTCGGCTGCCAGGTTTGTCAAATCTTGTAGTCCATCACAAGTCTGCCATGCAGGCTTATATACGTCATCCGCAAAATCTAGATCTGTTAGTCTTGTCTGCTCAGTCCACTGTATACGTATATGCCTATAGACTTGGTCCGTTGACAGAATTCTGCATCACAAAATCGATCACAACAGGAATAGGAACGGTTTCTAAGAATGTAGCCATGTCGAACTCCAGTATAATGATGTGAAAGAATTCAGTAAAATCCGTAGACTACGTGTTGGTCTTGATGCAACAGCTCGAGTTTAAGTAATGAAGACCATTACAAGACTTTATTTTTTTTCCTCGAGGAGCCTCAAGGCCAATAGGTCCAAGACCTTGCTATCGAGGACTACATCTGTGAAATTTGCTCACTCGAAAGCTAAAATTTACAGACAACTGTGACATCTTGCCTGAGTGTGCCACCCCGGATCTCAAACATACAGAACTCATCAGATTTACACTCTCCAGACTCGTTCCCACCCAACTTGTGCCAGTAAAGGTTAAAAAATGTAAAGGTGCGTATAGCTCTTTATGGATTGGAAACCCATCACAGAGCTACGGAGCGTCACCTGCCATATGGGATCACACAGTTACCTGCCACCGGACACAGGTGAACGCGCCCCGCCATAACCCCAGACGTACAGGCCGTGTTGATGTGAAACTCATAATAACATTAACGAAGTGGAATTCAGTGAAATTCTTGAACGTTCAGGAATCGATCGTGATTGAATTCATAAAGTTGATATTGGCCCATCTCTAGCGCAGACGATTGTTGTTGTTTACTTTATTGCAGGCTGGCGGCGCGCAGTGGCTGTCTGGCTGAGTTTAGCTGGCGCTGCTGTGGTGCTTCTATTAATGACGCAGCACGTGTAGTTGGGCAGTGTAGAGGAAATGTGGTCAGTAAAATAGCGTTAATTGGGCGTTGACGATCTGTGAAACTGCAGACGACGTCGATTTCCAGCTGGCTACAGCGCGAAGCTACGACGGCGCGCCGTTCTCCCGCCTAAATCGATCGCGCTCGGTGCGTTATTATTTTTAGAGATGGCGGCGTCGGACGGCGCGCGTGTGGCCTAGCTGCTTGTTTCGTCTCGCTGCAGTTGTTTATAGCCCACTAACTAGCTTATTCCGGCGGCGTGGCTTCCCAGTACTGACGCTGCTCGGACACAGCGTGAGTGCGAATTATATTATGTGGACGTTTGACAGAACGAACAGAGATGTGGGTCGTTGTTGGAAGCTTGTGTAAGAGGTTGGCATGTTTACTGTCTGTATATTGGGCCAGGCTCGTGTAACAGACTAGCAGGGAATGACGATTACGGATTAGGAGCAGAAATACTTGTTGATGGGTAAAGACTGTAATGTACGTTGCTGTCACTAAGTGCTTGTTAGTTCTTTTCACCAGCTGTCAGGCGTGAAACACATTTAACCATGCCCATTACATGTTCATAAATGTTTTATGCTAAAAATCTGCAAAAATGTTCTCACACATTTTCGCATGATTGAGCATGGCTTGTTGATGACTGATACATGGGTCCGGTTACGATCGCTGATCGGTGAAAATAACATAGAAGTTAAAATCACCGATTGGTGATTTTAACCTCGGGATTTGTTTTCTCTGATCGGTGAACCTAATCACTCCGCTGATACATGGACTGAATGTTTAGAAAGTGGAGGGCAGATTGATGCTATCTATAGCAACTTTGAACTGACATTATCCTGCTGTAGCATGCAATTGATGCCTTACAACTCAAGTCTCAAATTGAGACCAATCAACCAAGCAGCTAATCAAGTGCTGTGACAGTGCAACTGCATGCCATTCCAGCTAATTATCAGAGCTAAGGAAAAGTTGACTGAAACATTTTCCAGTTTCGAAACTGGGACTGCCTACATGCACCAATACCGAAAGTGTTTAAATCTGCAATTTGAAATAAAATGATGTTATTGTGTGTTGTGTGGCTGCAGGTCGAATGATGCCAGTGAATTGTTAGTCATATTGGAGTGTGAAGTTTAGCTGCTGTCACTGGTGGTTTCCTTATCAAATACTGAAAATATTTCAGTGTTACATTTGAGGCTTGCCCAGTTCAGAGCATACGTCATAATATTGAAGAAAGCATCAATTTCAGTGGTGACAGCCACAAAGAATAGGTTTTGAGTAGTGTTGAAATCGAGTACTGGTAGTATCGGACATTTGCTGATTCAGGGTATATTAGGTGTTCAGTGAATCATTCAGAAATGTTTGGTGAAATCAGCTTCCAGCAGGATCAGATATGGATGTTAGTTGTTGGATTCCTCATTGCATTCGTCCTTGCATTTGGAATTGGAGCAAACGACGTTGCAAACTCGTTCGGAACTTCTGTCGGTGCTAAAGTGCTTACGCTACGTCAGGCATTCGTTCTGGCCTGCATATTTGAAATCCTTGGAGCAGTTCTACTTGGTCAGTGCCTGTTTTCACCAGCCATTTGGCTTCTTTTTGTGTCTCTTAGCCATCTATCTGTCTGTTGGCTCGCGACTGCTATAAGCAACCCTTATCGTCAGACACTGTGTCTGTATCGACTCGGTCTGCATGTGATGGGCAGTGTCTGTCTGCCCGCAACTCTGCTATTGTATATAGCGAGCGACGTCACCTACTGGTTTGTCTGTCTGTCTGTGAGCACAAAAAAAAACAGGAAACAATGTTATGAATCTACATACATACAATGTCATTTTGTTCATTTATTAACTTACACAAAACACAAATTAAAATGGAGGGGAAAATACGGATAGCTTGCAGATTAAAAAAAACAATAATAGCAAACAATAAAAGCAAGTCTAAAAGCAGCATAAGCAAGAATAGCAGCTAGTAAATGTCTTTGTACATCGCACATATGATAAATGCCTTTGAATCTGTTTGGTGGAGTCAACTGGGGTTCGGGAGAATAATAATTGATTACTTTATCGGGGTTATCTGGATCCAGGATGTTTTTTCAAAATTAGTTGTTTATCTGTCATGTGTGAAATAGCAATAGTTAGCAGTTATTTGCTGCATATTAAGTTAACTTTATAATGGCTGCCAGTGACTTATGCAAATAGCCTGATTTCAGTGTTGTGTATCAGTGCAGTTTTGGTAAAATGAAGCTGGTTCTTAAGTCGAGATTTTAATTTTTTTTTGATATCGTAGCAGTGGCTTCATCAGATGCATGCATTGCATTGATAGTATTTGCTAATGAAGCTTGCTGATGCGTGGCAGGTGCTAAGGTGTCTGATACGATACGTAAAGGAATCATCGACATTGCACCGTATCAGAATGAATCCTCGCTGTTGATGGTCGGAAATGTTGCTGCATTGTCTGGTTTGTGCATCGTCGTCTTATTTGTAGTTTGAGGAATATGTACACGAAGCAATTCCGATTTAAATTAAAGTAAGTTAACATGTTAAAGAGGTTTGTGCAGCTCACAGAGATATGGCTAATACAGTTTCCAGGTGAGATGTGCATCAGTAAATATCAACCATATGATAATACCTCAGCAGTGAGCATCAAGTAACTGGTTATTTGGGATTTCACGCTGTGGTATTTTCTTTTATACGTTTTTTGATGTTGCAACATTTTCCACGGTAAAAGTAAAGTTAGGTTATATTATAGTGCGCTCTAAAGCTTAGCTTAATCTAGCGCACTTAACCAGCAGTAAGCAGAAGCAAGTCTTTGGAAAAATCGTGCATTTCATACTGGTAGCTGGATGTGTGAATGTTGTAGACCAAAATGTGTCAACTTTGTTTGTGCTAGTGAACTGTTGTTGAACAGCAGTAGTTTCTTACACATTGCACTAGGAATCAAATGTGAAAAGACAATCCCCTGAGTGAAGTTTATCCTGAAATGAAAAGCCCTATTTGTATTTATTTTAGGTTTCAGACACCTGGGCATATACCCAAAAAACCCTGTTTGCTTTATTGGGTAAACCTATCTAAAAACCCACCCCAAACTTGGTCCAATTTTAGTTTGTGTTCCGCTAATAATCGAACATTTTATTGCAGTTAAGTGTTAAAAACTTTTAAACCTATGAGCATGCAAATTTTTGGATATTTACTTGATGTGGACAGTATTTAGTAGTGCTCACTCTAATACCCAACTTAAAATCCATGAAATCCCCCAAAAGTTGGGTTTAAAAACTTTGGGTATAACCCAAAAGACCCAAAACCCAATAAAGGGTTGGGCTGTTTAAAAACCTGGTTCTTAAAATGCTGGTTTATTTATTGCATTTCATTGCATTGATTAGTAAAGTTGCATGTTTTCAAAACATTAGAGCTGTGATCTGTTGTTGTAAGGTTCGTGTGTTTGGCTGATTGCGGCCACGTTGCTGAGGTTGCCCGTCTCTGCAACTCACAGCATCGTTGGCTCCACCGTCGGCTTTGCGCTAGTGGCACACGGAGCTCGCGGCATTCAGTGGTACAAGCTTGGAATGATCAGTAAGTACAAGAAATCTGACCTAATGCTTGTGAGACACGTGCAGCCTGAAATCGTGAAAAATTTACTAAAAACCCACTATTTTTGGACTAGAAGGTCGTTCAAGGTCATCAATGTTGGCACCCCTGGAAAGCTCGTCAACAGTGCTTGTTATGATAAGCAGCAAGTCTGTGTCTATCTGCAACCGTTTTCATGCTAGATGAGCCAATAGTGGTAAAATAACGATTTCTAAGGGGGGTACCCCTCTTTGATGCCCTCGTT
>Ga0056124_1000450_pt1 | contig 13138 bp, 3 predicted proteins | sample WorMetHEROISLAND_2_FD_70069 | JGI IMG/M metagenome (GOLD analysis project Ga0056124, IMG submission 70069) | Marine gutless worms symbiont microbial communities from Max Planck institute for Marine Microbiology, Germany - Olavius sp. 4 HERON ISLAND | ecosystem: Host-associated > Annelida >... | reverse complement strand
TCCAATGACACTGGACCTCGAAGTGTCCTTGGACAGGGCTGAGCGGCTGTCGTCATTGGAAAAGAGCTCAGTTGGATAGACGGATCGAAGGTGTGGAAGGTACAGAGTATTACGGCGCGCGATCTCCTCAAGGCGTGCGTGCTCATGTAGTGAGTCAAAGGCATCTTTGTCCATAGCAACGTAATTCATTTCCTCAGGCTCATCCTCCACCTCCAGCACGGATGCCATGCCGGCTGACAGACAACACACGTATCATATCTTTCAATAAACTCACAGGCTAAACTTACGGGAAATACACGTAATCAATTATCTTATAACACAAATTCATTAAATTACAAACATTACTGACAAGTTGGCTGTTGACTTACTGACAATCACAGCAACATCTTGTGGACAGTCGTTCCAGCGTAGGCAGCAGCGGTTGCCAAAACGTCGACAACAAACTAATTAAAGATTGTAATTTAATGATTTAATACAATTTATCACACAAATATCACGTTCAAATATGTCACTGAGGAAAGACTAGTAAGAAAAACAATGCTGCAAACTGCTAGATGTGCAGTTTTATAAACAAAGTCCTCTAAAGAAAGTCATATCGATATACGCTGTCTGAAACTCCATCTGACCACTCAGACTGACGTTTGTAGATTACTGCATCTTACAAACACTTGCACCTGTTATATTTCATTGCATCCTATCGCAATTTACCACTATCTCATTGTTGTGCTCTGCATTATGACAGAGCATATCATTAAATGACTATTGCATTGTATTGTACCCTAATGGCTAGCAGCTAAGTAAGTAAGTAAGTAAGTAAGATCATTTGTATGTGGCGCAATAAAAATAGTTCACACTGTGCCGTGGCCTCACTATCCAAACAAAAATATCTTTAGCGACCGCCGGAATTGAGTGTACGGTAAGTCCGCCTCTCTTAGGTGCGACGGAAGACTGTTCCATAGTACGGGGCCCACAGCTGCAAAGGCTCTGTCGCCAAAACTGCTGTATGTCCGGGCAACGACGCATGTTCGGCTCTCTGTGGGGCGTAGTCGTCGTTCACGAGCATCGGCGACAAGACGGCAGCTGGTACAAAGACATGAAATGAAAGGTAAAGGACAGGATGGAGATGCAGTCTAAAGTAGAAGAAGCAATAAGCACACATAACAACATCTACACACACTGATCTATGGCAAATTGTGTGCCGTAATGACGTCTAGCGGCCAAAAGAAATGGTTCTGAGGAAGGCAACAGCAGTTGACAACATGTCGATGATTTCACTAAGAAAAGCTGTAATTTGATGAATTTATACAGCTTACAAAAACGCAACCCCCATATCATTTCACACGTTGCCGTCATCATCATAAACATAATATACACACTCAGTTGTAGTGTTTTGCGTGGCACTCGACATATTATCAGGTCATTTCTGGGACGGTCACCTTAGGCAATCACTTGCACTGGTACAGACAACAAAAAACAACAGCACAAATCACACAAAATCACACACAAAAAACCCAAATTACAATAACAAACTACCGACATACACCAATGCACAAACACCATATTAACCAACGAAAGATTCACATGCACAGTATAACTGCACCATCACGTAACCAAAACCTGGTTTAAGCGGCTTCTAAGTCATCCGGCCAAGAAACGGACTGGGTCAATTCTACAGCAAGCAGGACTTGGACAGGACACACAAACCACGGTAGAGCCAAACGCACATACATAAACCCACATAAAAAAAACCATCCCAAACTTCATCCAATTTTGATGTCCTGTTCCAGTAATAATGAAATGTTTTATTACGGTCGAAAACTTTAAACCTATGCATTTGCAAATTTTGGATTTTACCTGATGTGGACACTGGACAGTATCTAACAATGCCATTGTAATAACTTAAAACTGATGAAACCCCCAAACCAATCAAGTCGGGCCTTTCAAAAAATCCAAGTTTAACCCAAAACCCAAAGATACCCACAAAAAAACAACTGGGCTGGGCTTTAAAAAAACACCGGGGTTTTCAACACTTTTTTTCTTTTCTTTCTTTCTTTCAACGCTGACACACGCACACAGTTGGGGTGACATACGTGGAAGTAGCGTGTGTCGACGTCTGGTTAAATCAGTAGTAGTAGTAGTAATGTCCGAGCCGGACTGGCGGCGTGTCTTGTCATCTGATCTGTTCGGTGGCGGCTGATCTGGCTTCACTGCAGTCGACAGTATACTTGTGTAGTCCGCTGAGCCAATGTCTTGCTCAGGCTCATCTTCTGCCACCAGCAACGACGTCATACCCGCTAAACACATACCAGCGTTAGCAACATCATAATTAGAGCTGCGAAAATCAACAATTAATCATAATCATGATCATCATCATCCGCAGCAGCAGAGCAGCACAGCAAACGACGGCTAAAAACAGAAAGTCACTTGTGTGACATGCCACTGACTGCAGTCAGTAATCAACCATAATCAACAACTTTTGTGGCTTGTTTTGACCAGGTTGCAGTTCCTATTCCGACAATCACTATTCTGGCACTTCCTGTTCAGCGAGCAGCTATTCCGACATCTCTGCCCAGATGTGTGATGTCTCATTTGATGACGAGCATCTCCGCCATTCAACACTGGGCAGTGGCTACAGGTCCATGATGGCTAGCAGACTGATTCTAGACCTACGCACAGGGTTCAGACACCCGGGTACATACCCCAAAAAACCGGTGGGTTTTTTTGGGGTACACCCACCTAAAAAAACCCACTCCAAAAAACCCACACTTCTACTTTAACCTAATTTTAGTTTATACTTTATATGCCACTAATAGTGCAATAGTTTATTGTTTTTAAAGCTTTTACCTAATTTTAGTTTATACTTTATATGCCACTAATAATGCAATATTTTATCAAATTTAAAGCTTTTAAGGTTACTGAGTTTTTGTATTATTTTACCTATTTTTTCCTGCTTGTCCCAAAACCCAATAAAACCCAAAAAACCCACTGGGTTGGGCTTACTGTTTCCACATTTCTGTTATTAGACTGGTTATTATTAACTACATAATTAAATAATTAGTCATTACGTAATTAATTGAATAACTTAAACTGGTTACTATTGGGGACTGTTGTTATTAAAAACAACATCCAGGCCAAAGGTGGAAATAAACAGAAAACCAAAGAAAAATGCATCATATGAAGTTTCAGAAAGACCAAACTCCACCGTAGAAAGACAATTCCTATGAAGAACTTTGCTTCAAATGCTGCATACTGAGCTTGAAATTGACTAAAGTTATCAAACAATCAATCCTTTATTATGTCAAAAGACAGCACACATTAAAACAATATTAGACATTATAAACACTCAATACATACAAAATGAAAGAAAACAACTAATCTAGAATACAAAACAGCAAAAACACGTCACAATAACGAAGGTAAAATATGCGATATACATTCAATCAGGCACTATTCTTTTTCACCTTAGTGTCAACTAAATGCTTCCACACGTTCCTTTACTTATGAGAAGAGAGAAACTCAACTCACGTGGCATTCTTCTGGAGCTAGCCACATCCATAGTTCGACGTCTGTATCGGCCATTCTGTCTAGCATCGTCTGACAGTGTGTCAGATACCAGCTTGGCTGAGGTGCCAAGGAGCTGAGAACCAGCTGTGTGGGTATGATCTTCGGCATCCATCCTGCGGGGTGACGAGACATCAAATGAACTCGACGTTCGACTTATTCTTCTCCGTTCACCTTTCCTCCGTGGAGTCAGATCACTAATTTATACAAACAATCAACAGGAAGAAGGTTAAACATGTGTATAACAATTTTCATGGAAACCCACCTCAGAGCTACAGAGCATCATGTGGGATTACACAGTGCTAACTGCAACATGGACAAGACTGTAGACTTCAAGATCAGATAAAAAATCATGTTGAGTTCGGATCTAAAAATTTCTGAGAAAGTGCCCAGGCCAATGAGGACCAAAGCCTCAAGGGCCGAAAATCGAGGTACAAAGGGTTGAGGCGGGAACGAGTTCTTGGGGAGGAACAGTGAGCCCATCTGCAACATCTAGGGTTTATGGGGGAGCTCTAAAAGCTACCCCAGAGACGTCTGGATCAGGCCCTGGAAACCAAAGAGGTTTTCTGCAATTTTAGCAGTTAGGATGGCTTTTCTGAACATTTAAAATGAAATGTTTCTGCTGTACCAGAACAACATCAGTATTGCTAGTCTGCGTGCGGACCATTAGTCATGAGTCATGACCGTCTGTGTTGCCTGAGTGTGGGGGCTCTGGACCCCCTCAATCCGCCACTGAGCAAGTCTGCAATCGTCAACGAGAGTTTTAGCAACAAAATATAATACAAAAATATAATATAATAAAACACAACTTGTAGTAAACAAAAATAAAAAAAAATACATATATAAATTACAAAAATAAAGTTTCACTAAAAAGCCCTACGCAATAAGAAAAAATAATTAAAAAATGGAAATACAATATAAAACAGAAATACAATACAAAATATAATTAAAGAATTACGTTCTCTGTGTAAGAGAGCCAACTTAGACAACTGTAAAGAGCAGACAGGTTACCTAGCTGACTTAGACAGCGGAGATCTGCCGATGTTTGACTGCCGAGGAGGGCGAGGAGCACGGAACACAGCTGTGTCAGTGACATCTTTCTCCGGGACAAGGTCTGAGACTGACAGAGCTACAAGCAATAGCGCACAATTACTACTACACAAATGCTACTACTACAAAACAACAACAACAACAGCCACACTAAACACTGCTGCTTATGCCGAGAGTGCTAAAAGCAGCAACAGATGACAACTACAACAACATGCAACCACTATCACTACCACTAGTACAAGTGAAACAACAACTACTAATACAACTACTACACACATTCTAGTGGCACCTGTGTCTGGGATTGAACGCCAATACTGTGCCGGCAATAACAGATGGCAACTGCAACAGTTACTACTACTAGTACTAATGCATGTAAATTTTGAACAACAACAACAACAACAACAACCATAACAATGACACTGCTTCAGTGGCATCTTTCAGTGATTAGCACAACAACATAAAACAAAGTCAATGTCAAAACTATCCGGCTATTACCATGGCACAAAACACGCGAGTTGCCACAAATACATGCATGAAGTTGACAATAAACTGCTTCCTCTGACAAGATTTGCCTCTCGACAATTGTCTAATTTTTGACTAATTTCCAAACATTTTCCTTTTCCAAGAAACTTCCAGCTCTGGCATGCACACGTGCTTTGACAGTAATCCATCATTACTAACATTAGCAACAGCATCAAATCAATGTAGGCATTGGCCACATATCAGCTCCAGAAATCTGAAAGTCAGTGCTTAGTAAGTAAATAAGCAAGTAAGATGTGGATTTACAAAGGTAAAACGTAAAGGCCCGGTACTTGCTATAGCACTGCTTACACGAGTCACGACTTCTGACCAGAAGAGTTTTATGATCTTGAAAGTAGCAGATGATTGGCATGAGCTAATACCTTATGAGCTAGTGCATTATGCGGCCATCCGTTGTCTGCACTAGCAAACAACTGGCCATACCACTATCCCGATAAGCCACAGTAGGCCTTCACCTCAGCCTGTAAGCTACTACTCATTTCACATCCTGCTGAGAGTAGGAGGCTGAGTTGAGGTGATCACAAGAGTACATAGTGCATTCCGTTAAACAAGAGACCTGCACTGCTTACCATCAAAGTTCCCATCTGCTCGGACGGAAGAAGAGCTGCTTGCTGCCGAGACAACATGTGATGTTGATGAGGTCTTCATCAGCTTCAACAGCTGACCACGAGCTGCTTCCAGCTTCCTCTCTAGGCCACCAACTTCCTCAGCTGAATGCATTCCACACAATACTCATTGTAAAGTAAAGGCCGATAGGGTGGCGCTCATCTGAATTTCCTTAGCCCTCCACCAGACACCAATATATACAAACAATCAACAGAAAGACCACGGACACGGGGCTAGTGCACGGGGCGACTGAAAACGCGCGACTGGAAAACGCGGGACCATCAAAAATGCACGGGTGGAAAACGCGGGACCATTTTACAGGGGTTGAAAACGCGAGACCAGTAGCTATGGAAAGCCAAAGTTACAAGTAAAGTAAAACAGAAATGGATGTTATTGTGCATTGTTAAAAACGTACAAGCACTAGTAATACACACTCCGCCATGAAAAATCACTGCAGAATAAAATACATTTCAATTTTTTCAATGCTACATAACGATCTAAATACGCAAAGACATCGTACATCAAACGTAAGTGAACAGACACCGTCCCTGGAATTAACGATACATAGCTACGTACATACATACAAGGTGGTATTTGTTCCAAGTGTATTTGGTGATAAAACTGTCCAGACTTAATATTAGCACGTAAAACAAAGCACAGAAAAAAACAGGTATAACAGAGGAACTGACAACGTCATTCAAGTCAACTTGTCACTTCAACACGGCTACCATGGCGCCCGAAACTGTCTTATCTCAGCTCCGGAGCTTTAGATACATGTGCTTTTGCGCCGTCACCTTCGCTTCACGCTCGACATTGTTACGGCACTTACGTTTTGTTAGGCTTTCCACACTTTTAAGGTCCCGCATTTTCCAGTCCTGCGTTTTCCACCCCTGCATTTTAGTCCCGAGTTTTCCAGTCACACGCTTTCAGCGTCCCCTAGTGCATCAAGAGGTGAGCCTCTTTGTGTCTCAGCTTTTGCTTGTACTCACCTACCCATGGAGGGACGGCCAGGCTGAGTTGACTTGGGTGGCCTGGTTACATACCAAAGCGGTGTAACCTGGCTCAGTGCAGAATAACTTTCTTGCTGCGAGCAACAAAGTTACTGCTAGACCAAACCACCAACCAACGCATGACTTCATGCCGATCATAAACGTAAATACACTGGCCAGACAAAATAACAAACAAAGAGCTGTGGAAGAAGAGAGACCAAAGGACTAGTTAGCAAAGACACTGAAACTGCCTTGGACATACACTGAGAAGAAACGATAAGAGTATTGCCAAACGAGCACATTATTGCGACAAACACTTACTTTAGCCAAGTATTTTATTATCCAGACACTGGCTGCAAAACATTATAAAAATATTTCGTTCACTTATACTCCAGGTTATGCTGGTCCTCCAAAGTACCCTTTTGGAAACAGTTCTGGCAAAACCTTTGGACCAGATGCTATTCCTATCGATTCCTACCAACAGCATCAAAGCACCAATTGATAAGGTCAAACAAAGATCAGACAGCTATTACATATCACTTATCATTTACTTGTTATTGATTTTACCTGGTTGTTCCCTTCATTCTCATATTGTCTGTGAACTAACCATCCTATGTGAACACAATTAAATTCTTAAAAAACATTTTTCCAGTTTATGGCCACAAAGTAGCAGCAAGTTTTTCTCACTGATGTCTACGACAAACTATCTCAGCACATCTGATCTTTTCTGAGTAACTTTGACCTATCAACCTTTAAAACCTAATCGGTTCGTTTTTCAACTAGACTACACCATTAAACATTAAACCGCTGGTTTCTAAGATATTTTGCTAATGGACACACATATTCTGCAGAGACAAAGTGATAACATAATGCCCGTACCAACATGGTGCGGTTACTTGTTAATGAGCATATGACAGAGTCGATACTACTCCAAAATAAACATCATGTATGCAGTGAAAACACCCTATCTAACACAGGCAGAGGCATAAAAATACAAATACATCTTACCGTGCTGGGCATGTATGCGTTTCTGGTCTTCTTCCCATCTCAGAACTGTTCGTTCAAGCTCCTTCTTTGTTGATTCTAACTCCAGTTCACGACGCCGGAGACGCTCAGCCACTCTCTCCACTGCTTCCTTCTTCTCGTCAAGCTGCTCCTCCACTTCGTGCAAGTCGTTCTCGCACTTCGCTTTCACGTACGCTAGTGCCGATTCTTGCTCCCTCCGGTAGCTGACGAACTCTTCCATAACGTGGTTTAGTTCATCTTCTGTCCTGTTCTTGGACTGGGTCAGGTCTTCGCACTTGAGCCGAACTGTCGAGAGTTCTTTCTGGAATCGGCGCTCGGAGGTTGCAAGCTCAGATTCCAACTGGGCACAGGTTGATGTCAACTTTTCCACTTCAAACTTTAGATCCTGTTCTGTTCGCTTGTTCGACTTTTTGACTGACTCAAGGGCTCGAGCAGCTTCATCGGCCTGCTGCGATAGTGTTGATTTCATCTCAGATAATTTGCTCTTCGAAGCCTGAAGCTCTTTTGTTAAAGTAACGTTTGTCGCCTGAAGGTCGTCTCTTTCCGCTTGCAGATGTTCGAGATCCTTTTCCAGCGACGTTCGTTTGGAATTGAATTCATCCACTGCACCACAAAGCATGACAGCTGACGTCTGTTTGGATGCAGTGTACTCCTCCCGCAGAGCATAAAGTTCATCGGTAAGTCTCTCTTTCTCGCTGGCAATAGTCTGCAGTTGAGCGATAACGCCAGCCTGTACATGTAACTGTTCTTCCAACCTGGCTTTCTCAGCTGTAAGTTGTTCCATGGTGAGCTCAAGTTCCTGGGTTCTTTCCTGCTCTACTTCCAACTGAAATGCCAATTTTTCCGACTTCTCAAGTTCCTGACTCAGCTGTTCCTTGATTTCGACCAGTGCTTCTTTACTCCCGGTGAACTGCTGTCTAAAGTCATCCCGGTCTGCCGCGAGAGTCGTCACAGTTTCCCGAAGTTCCTGCACCTTTGCTTCGGTCTGTTCCAAGCTGGACTGAAGCTCCGCCGACTTTAACTGACAGCAGCCAAGTTCGTCCGACAACTCCGCACACTTCCGGGTTTCCCGGTCAAACTGCGTCTGCGTATTTTCCCGCTCCTCTTCCGCTGTAGCAAGAAGACGTTCCAGCTCCTGTTTCTGCTGCAAGCTCTCTTCAAGAGTGGTGTTAACATCATCAAGTTTAAGCTTCGTCAGCTGAAGGTCGCCTTCAAGCTCAACAGACCTCAGATACTCCTTGTCGACCTGAGCCGTTAGGTCCATGGATTTCTGGACTTCTGCCTCAAGCTGGGTCCTCACGGCATTCAGTATCTCTTCAGCCTCGTTGACTTTTGCCTGCAGCTTCTCACTCGTAGCAGCACTGTCTTCGAGCACTGCAAGCTTCCTCTCAAGATCTTCGTGCTTCATCTTTGACTCTGCTAATTCGGTCTCAAGCTGTGCCGACTTTGACTGTTCGCTACAAAGCTCAGTTTCTAGAACATCGGTCTTTGCCACTTGTTCATCTAGCAGTGTCTTTGTATGACTTAGATCCTCTACGGCCCTAGTAAACTCCTGCTTCAGACTACCTATTTCTGCTGACGCATGCCGTAGGTTAGTCACAGTTACTTCTAGATTTGCTCTGGTCTCCTGCAAACTATGATCCAGTTCTGCAGACTTTGAAATTTCCTGTTCCAACAATGACTTTGTGTGACTCAGCTCTTCCTGAGTCCTGGTAGACTGGTGTTCGAATTTTTCTCTTTCTGCAGCAGTTTTCTGAAGGTCGACAACAGTTTCTTGCAGCTTTGCTTCTGTCTGCTGCAAATTATGATCCGATTCTGTAGACTTGGCAGCTTCCTGATCTAGCAATGACTTTGTGTGGCTTAACTCTGCTTCAGCCCGGCTAAAATCCAGTTTGAGCTGGTCTCTTTCTGCTACCGACTGCTCCAGGTTGACTATACTCTCATTCAGTCTTAATTCCAACTGCTCAGATTTCATGACTTCCTGAGCCAATCTTGACTTCGTCTCGGTCAATTCTCCATCAAGTCTGTCACGGTCCTGATTCGTCTCGGTCAGTTCGTTGTAAAGATCGTTACGTTCCTGCTGCAAGTTGTCCTTCTGCAGTTCGAGTTCAGCCGATGTACACTCAAGTTCTGTCTGCAGTACAGTCAACTTCTGCAGCTCTGCTTCCAGCATGTCTGACTTTGTCTGTTCTTTAGTCAACTCAGCCATTAAGTCTTCACATTTCTGAGTCAGCTGTGATCTTGTGGCAGTAAGCTCCTCCTCTTTGTCAGTCAACTGCGTATGCAAACTCTGCGTCTCAGAGATGGCACGTTCCAGATCGGTTAAAGTCACATTGTGTTTATCCGTCACCTGCTGTAGAGAAATCTCCGTCTGTTCCAGCTTCAACCGTACTGCACTGAGCTCTGCTGCTAAGTTGTCCGACTTCTCAAGTTGCTGGCCGAGCTGTGCAGCAGTCGCAGCTAACAGCTCTTTGCTCTCGGACAGTTCTTCGGTGCACAATGTGAGCTCGGTGGTCTTTTGCTCAACCTGAGTTGTCAGCTGCTGCACAGCCTCGTCATAACTTGACTTCAGACTCACCGATTCCGTCTCCTTCTCGGCCAGCTGCTGTCTTAATTCCTCACTCTCGATCGCCAGCTGATCATTCCGCCGTTCCACATCACCCTGTATGTGTGTCAGTTCGTCAACAGTAGATTTCAGCTCTGCGACCTGGGCCATCTGCTGCTCTAGATCCTCGGATGTTTTGTCGAAATTCGCCTGCAGGCCACTAAGTTCCAGAACTTTCTCCAACAGCTGTTCTTTTGCTTCACGGTTCTCCGATTTAAGCTCTTCGATGTGCACCGTCTGCCATTTAACTTGCTCCAAAGTTTCGCCAAAATTCACTGTGAGGCTGCCAAGTTCCCGATCTTTCTCCAACAACTGTTCTTTCATTTCATGCTTCTCCGACTTCAGCTCTGCGACCTGCTCAGTCTGCTGCTTAAGTTGTTCTGAAATCTCATCTAAATTTGTCCTCAAGGAGTCAAGTTCTACATCATTCTTGGAGAGCCTCTCTTTCATCTCACCGTTCTCGATCTTGAGGGTCTCCAAGTCAGACGTCAGTCCGCTGCAGATTGCCTGGATGCTCTTCTTCTCGTGTTCCAGGGTTTCAACATCCATGGAGTACTGCTGGATTTCACTGGCTGCAGCTTCTAGTTGCTCTTCAAGGTCGTCCTCTCGAGCCTTGGACGTCCTCAGTTCTTGTTCCAGAGCCTCAAAAGCGGCTGCCGACCTTGCGATGGAGTCCTCGTGCCTTGCACACTGTGTCTGAAGCTCGGACATCAGCTCACTGAGATGCGCAACCTCCTTACGTGACAGCTGCAGTTTGTCTGTCAACACCAGTAACAACCGACATCACTTCACATTAATGCCCAGCCTATGTGAATATCACCTCACAGCAACAGCATAACAACCTATCCTAACGTCAACTCCAGAAAACAACTGCCACCAAAAGGCTTCAACAAATTAAAATTTTGGGAAAAAACATCAAACAAAAACAGTGCAAGCAGTGCAATTACCTTAACACATAAGTTTAACCAAAAAGTCAAGTAATAAGACCAAGAAGTGTGAATTTTCTAAGCAGCACAAGGCATTTACTAACTGCAACATGGACAACTTAGCATCCACCTACTGTATTCGCTCACTTTGTAGATGACCCTCCCAGTCAAACACTTATCAAATGTTATCTTAAAAAACCCACCCTACACCAAAACCACAAACGACATCATGTATAGCAGGATGCATCAGTTACTTGTGATTAACAACTAACTGAAACCAACATAAAACATTTGACATACATCCTACTGTTAGGTATGCATGACACTTTTCTGCACATTCTACAAAAATATTATTCGTCCAGCTCAGCCGGCTCTTTTATTAATAATTGAAAGTTACTTCATGCTGAAAAAGTGAACGTTTCCTATTTTCAAAAATTTCTACTAAAACTAACTAGTTCTATCATGGCGTTCCCAGCTTCAGCTCATGCTGGTTGACACGAGATATTGATTAATAAAATTTGAAGGAGCCATAGTGGAAGTAGGTTGGACAACTGTGGCAGATTTGTTAAGTAAGTAAACTCGCAAAAGCAGCCACTGAGACAGATGCATGTCGCAAGTACTTAAAAGGCAACAGCAACACTGCAATAGTTCTTGATAAAACTGCTTCGTTCTCTGATGGTTTTCGTTCAACCAATCAAATATTCTCCAAGTCACTCCAGGTTCGCCCAAATGCCTAAAAAAGAAGAACTGTTCTAAATTGGATCCAGAAAGTGCACAACACTGCCACAGAGACAAAAGATTCACACAAACAATCAAACTATACCAAAACTAAACTAAAAATTTCGTTTAGGAGCATCTCTTGCCACCTGGCAGGAACCTGGCAGGAAATGAATCGGGCCTACCCTACTGCTCCCAGAAATATAGCTCGATCAGAAAGATAAATGCAACGTATGAACAAGCACAAAGTAATTTGGAAAAGAACGTTTTGTTTCTGTTTGCTAGACGGCAGCAGCAATTTGCAATTTCATGCTTTGGGTGGGGGGTTTGACCCCCAAATCTCGATCTTGGCCCCAAATCTCCTCTTTCCATGGGGGTCCCCCAGGGACCCCATCTAACAATGTGTCATTAGATGTGTACCTGCCAAATGGCACCTAAATTGATCAAATGCTTTAAGCAGGGAGCACAAATGTGACAGACGACGGTACGGAGAAATGTGTAGGAAAAGGCGGAATCAATTGCACTAGAGTGATTGCACCTAAAAGACTAGACAAAGACGTCAGGAATGGTTGGTACACAGACCAACAGAGACACAGACCTTCAAGCTGGTGAAGCTGTGCTCGACTGTTCTCAATGTCGACAGCATATCTCTGGTCATCCGATTCTTTCCTCTACACAGCAGTGAGTAACAACCCAGTCTCAACCAGTGTTTAACAAGGGGCTAAGCTCCACACATTGGTTTTCAGCCCTGCACCTCAATGTTAAGCCCCTTCACACCAAAGCTGATCCCCCATTATCTCTTGCAGTTGGCTCAAAACTGCAGAAGTCCAATCAATCTGACGTTAGTAGTTGCATTGCAGCAAATCCAGTTAATATACTACGCAAACTGAAGTCATCTGTTTGTTTTGCGAATACTGAAACAAAATGGACACATAGAGGAGACGTGTCGATGATTAGATTGACCGTATCACATTTAGCTAATATCCTTGCATTGGCCCCTCTCCAGACACTATCCCTGGGGAGGGAGCTTGGTTGGTTGGTTGAGCAAGGTTTAACGTCCCACTCGACACAGTTTAGGTCATTTCGGAGACGATGAGCTGCTCCAATGATCGTGCAAC
>Ga0056124_1000449_pt1 | contig 13139 bp, 7 predicted proteins | sample WorMetHEROISLAND_2_FD_70069 | JGI IMG/M metagenome (GOLD analysis project Ga0056124, IMG submission 70069) | Marine gutless worms symbiont microbial communities from Max Planck institute for Marine Microbiology, Germany - Olavius sp. 4 HERON ISLAND | ecosystem: Host-associated > Annelida >... | reverse complement strand
AGAAAGCTGCATTTAGGAGAGGGGTTAAGTTAGAAAAAAAGAACGGAGGAAACGGAACAAGTGACAGAAAAAGGAAGAGTAGGGAAACAAGAAAGAGGAAGGGAAGGAAAATCAGACTGCCACTATCATAATGGTACGCCTACTATCTCTAACAGGCAGTGTCGCTGAGTTCAGATTGGTGGGCCTACATTGTGTCGAAGCCGGTAAAATATTTTTCCCTAATACGTCTCAGCCGACACGTAATAACGACGGTGGAATTCTAGCTAAGCTTTTTGTGTCGGATGTTATATGCCTATTATACGTTAGCAATTCAACAGCCGCCCGTAGTACAGCCAGCCGGGCATATTGACAATAATTAATGCGACCGACCGACAACTAAAAAGCGGTCAGTTTTCACGATCATCACGTGACCTAGTTCAAGGTCAGAGCTCAAGGTCACAGTGCGGCTATTGATGTTTACGGACTGATGAGAGAGAGCGAGAACTTGTCACACGCAGGACAGCACGCATGCAGCACTCCGAGTCGTGCAACGGTCGTGCTGGCTCGGTGCTAGAGGCTTACACGTCGACACACCGCAGTCAGTCAACTAGTTGATGATAGATAACAGTCTCGTCTATAGCCTAGCTGTGACACCGTCTGACCTTGACCGTGTTGACAATTACTGCAAGTCATACGCATGCCAGTCGAACGTCGTCAGGAGCAGCAATGGTCCATAAATCATCAAAAACTGCCCACACTATTACACGCCTCTCAGCGTATACGGCCTTCGCCATATGTAAGAAAATCACGGCTGTTGATGTCAGCTAACTTTTAAAAATACTTGAATCGATTAAGCAGAGTGCAGAAAATAGCCTATATTCGCGCTCTGTAGCCTAAATGGCACAAATGACGTTCTAAATAGTTTTCTGCATTATACTGCTGTGAAAAAAATCTGAAAATCTGATGATTTCAGTCACACACTGGACACAAACAAGAAATCTGAGCTAATGCGCATAAAACGCGCGACAGCATCAGTTTCATTTCATACGCAGGTTGTTTTGGGCTAAATCCAGTAATTTCGGCGAAAATTTACTCTTGAAAGGTGCGTCGCAGTCTGAAATCGCGAAAAATTTACTAAAACACCTTATTTTGGATTTTAAGGTCGTTCAAGGTCATCGATGTTGGTACCCGCCCCCGCCCCTGGAAAGCTCGTCAGCAGTGCTTGTTATAATAAGCAGAATTCTGTCTATCTGCACGTTCTCACGCTAGACGAGTTAATATCGGTAAAATAACGATTTCTTAGGGGGTACCCAATTTTGATGCCGTCGTTCGAGGGGAGCCTCCTCACCCAGTGGCATGAAGTTTGATCACACAAAACTAGAGACTCTACGTACGCTATCATACGGTAAAAACCTGGAGTCTCTATCTCACCTGAGTTTGAATCGGTACCATCAGGACGTGACGGACAGACAGACAGACAGACGGACGGACAGAATTGCGATAGCTAGTACGCGTTTAGCACTACCTGCGGTCGCGCGTAAAAACTAACAGGACAAATCTGTAACGGTGTATGACAGAGTATAATCAGTCTTACGTAGGTTACTCGTTGTGCATATACTGCGTAAGAATGAAAACATTTTGCAGCAGACGCGAGTAAAAGCTTCAAGACACGCAACAAAAAAGTAATGTTTAAACATACGCATCAAACGGAAATACATTAGTTGTTGATAATTAATTAGCCCAGCGGTTAATTAATAATATCAGAACCAAACTCTTGCGCATATTATATCAAAGTGTGTATCGGCTAGCAAGGCCCGGGTTTGGAGTTCGCGCTCGCCAAGTCTTGGTCGCGAGACCTTTTTAGCAGTGCGAATAGCGAACGTTCACGCATTGTCCCCCGTCAAATGCGATCACAGAAAATCGAGATGTCGACAAAATATCGGCAAATAGCCCAGCCAACCCCGTCAACTGATTCAGTGCAATTAACGACTTGACTGGTTATGCGTCAAGGTGTAAAAAGTTCGTTTGAGACCTCTTTGGGTTGGTTGAGCACGCCGATGTTCCAGCCGTAGAGGAACGAGAGACCGAACGCGACGATTGAAGTAGAGAAGGCGAGATTAATGTTCAGTGCTCCGGCCTACAAAACAGTCACATGATGATGATGATGATGATGACGTCATATCATTACTGCCTCAGCAACTGTATCATTTAGGCTACAGCAGGTTTCTGTGTCGATCAGACCGTCGTAAGAAGAGGGCACATGGCCGAGGCCCAACTGAATTTTTGGCACTCACAGCGTCTATGTGCTACAAAATTAAACCCTAACCAAAACGAAATCGCATATTTTACATGTAATTGCATTGATGCGCAGTGCCGTGTCTTACATTCGGCAGTGTACGGTATTTTAGGCGATACCGGCGGCTACTGTTACAGATGATTCTACAGCGTGGTATGTCCGTCTGTTACACTCATGCACTCTGCCAAAGCCGCTACACGCAATGTAATGTCATTTGGTAATTTGGTGAGAACACTCACGTGACCACAAGTAACATTGTGTATTTGACAGGGGTCTCCGTTTCCTTACGGAAAGAAAGAAAAATGGGGTCGGAATCCGAGTCAAAAATTGCATTTTAAGTTGCGATCAAACCGACGTTGGGCGTACGACGATATGCCGCTTAGCACCAAATGACTTGGGCTGTTGTTTCAATTAACAGCGGCACGCGTGCAGCATTAAGTCCCAGCAGGCGCTGTCGTCACGGCGTAACGCGCCGGTCTATGCGATAAGATGCTCAATTATTTCCGTGTTAGCAGAAATCAGTTTAATATGCTGATCAAACGTACTGTGATTAGCTGCTGCAGCAGCTGTAATTATTGATATTGTTTACTCACCTTGTTTGTAGGCCTATTCTCTGTGGCGTAACCCATCTAGCCTACATGAAATTATACTACGGTGTAGTTTAGTTTGATGTTTATCTTATTCTGGCCGTTTGAGCATACGACAACGCTCATTTATTGCGGGGTCACGTGAAAAGCTGAACGTTGGCCGGCTGCGTGAATGCTATACAGTGTATTTGGGCCGTGGCTAAATCGTAGGGCCTACCGGTACTAGTTTAATTGACGCTGCGGAGAGAACGTTGTGTGTAGGGCCTTTATGCACCGACGACAAAAAAGCCCCAACAACACGCTGAGCAGTTTTCAGCGCTGTACCGCGAGTCTTCTGGCAGGCAACTGTAACTGATTTTAGAACCGCATCGCTTGACTGGAAGGCGAAAATTCGATGATCTGTAGATGCAGCGAACCTAGACCTGGAAATCGGTTGAATCGAGCGAATCGACTCGACTGTTGATTCTGTCGATTGACTCGACTGAAAATCGTTCGACTCAAACGACTCCGTCGACTCGCTTCCCTTCCCAAACTGTTTATATTCACTTCATTGTTCGCCGCACACCTTCAGTTGAGCAGCGTGTTTGGCACGGTCATGTCAGTCCGTCGGTCACAACCATCGAAGTCCTGTGCTCATACGACTGGACGGATCGAGTTGCAATTTGGCACGTTGGTGGCCTCGGCCAGTGTCACATTGGATTAGATGGGTGTCCCAGTCCCAATCGCCCTCCGTGACCTTTGCTGGTGAAGGTCACTCTTAGTTATTAAATATTTGAAGCCTTATGTCTCCCAAACGGCTCAAGGTAGACGCATGGTCAAAATTGAACAGTAGGCCTACTTAGAAGTTTGACGTTGTATAGTATATGGGCTGTACAAAAATGCAGGTATTAAGGTCATTCAAGGTCACATAAAGGCTGAAGAACTGACTGATTGTAGCAGCATGGCCGTTGCGCGCTGTCTTTTTAGCGATAAGCGGGGTTTCCAGCCCAGGCAACGCACGCAACGCACGCAACGAATTGACGAAGTGACGCAAGCTCCAGCCAATGGGAACCGAGCTGTCCTTTTTCCAGCTGAACACAAGTTTTTAAGGTTTAATTTTTTTTTAAATGAATAGTCCAAATTTCAGTACGCTTTTTACTTGTTGTGCAACGTATGATGCAAATCAAATTTAATTTCAACAGTTTCGCGCGTGTCTGCGACAGCTTAGTAGGGTGCCAGCGGCATACGCCGTCGTCGCTGGCGGCTGTGATTGGCCTATCCAATAATGACGTCATTTCGTTACGTTCCTTACGTTGCGTGCGTCATTTCGTAAATTCGTGAATTTGTTGCGTGCGTTAATGCGTGCGTTGCGTTGGCTGGAAACCCCGCTATAGCTGAGAAGTTCTTGTCGCGGTGTACTGTACATGCAAGGTTGCTCGAATATCAGCTCCGCTCACGGAGGTCGTGTCAGTCAAGAACCACTGGACACCAGGCATGAATAAAAATGGTATTTGGTAACGGAAGAGCTGGGCTCGGTATTCGTGACGATGACGGCATAGCGGCAATTACTGCGTTGATGACTGTTCACCGTGTTGAGCAGTTCTGCACAACTGCCAAAAGTCGACTTCGAGTGACTGACTTGACTTCACGTTCGCTCGATCGACTTCAAGGTCTGAGCATACCGATGAGGTGTGCGCAGTGTCTGTTTCTGACTAGGCTAAATAACACAGTTATCATTTCTCCAACACAATCAACGTGTTTTTAGTCTTTTCTTCTGATCGAAAAGGCTGTCAGCTATTATCAGTTTTGACGATGCGTGTATGGCAGTTCCATTTTGCATAAACCGTAACATGGGACACTGAGCTAACAGCAAGGATGACAAAAATATCACAGAGTGATCCCAGGCCATTCAGTGCCTTGCGGTTAGCTTACACCGGCAACCAGCTGGACTTTCCCTTGCGCTGATATAGGCTAGAGTCGTCGGACAGATACGTCGTGCGTGGTTATTGTACTTAATCACGCTATAGACCAATGCTGCTGCTGCAGCACGTGCTGCGTTTAATGAATTTATTTAATCATAACAGATTGGTTCACGTGCATCAGTTAGCGTCGTGATAATATGCCCACTAGACTTGGGCTGCTGTGTGCAAACATTGTAGGCCTATTACAATGTGCCAATAATTACTGCAAGCGTTGGACTTAGTATAAGCTATAGCCAGAACCCGAGTACTTCGATTCGTCGTGGATGTGTTTGAAGACAAGTCGCACAACAAGCTGCACATTCAACACATTGACATGCATTCGATTTTTGTGGACTTGTTGCATAGCTTGCTGTGCATTTTGTACAGCAAATCTACGACAAATCAGAGTAACCTAAGTGAAGTTTGGGCTTATTGCAGCAAAAATAAGAATGCGAAAGGTAACGACGCTTACCATAATTCTGCTGGCGGGCGTGCAGAGTTAGCAAACACTTGATCAACTCTGTGCTACATAAGCTTATATAGGCTATGTGATTTGTCAACCGGCAGCAGGCCTATGCGAAGTTTGTTTTTATAGTGGAAACCCAGACTGGCTGCAAGCCTAGAGAGAAAGAGTGAGACCTCAGCTTGGTCGATCAAAGTTCACTGTGATGCAAAAGCCTGCAACCCTTCTCTTCGCCGCCGGCACTGCGTGTGTTCTATATAATAGGCGGACGTTGCGCTGTATACAAACGTGTATGATTTATTTGGCACCCGTAAACCTATGCATAACTGTTCAACTCTTGTCATAGTTTAAAGGCGGTGACACGCATCAGTCAAGAAGTATTTCAGCAGACGGTGCAGACAGTATTTGACTGCCAACCCGCGTGTCAGCGCTTGTCGCTAAAATGTCACTATTTCAAGGTACCGAGAAAGGATCATCAAAGAAAATATAGATTGGCGTTTGAAAGAAAATGTTTCAGCTCTCAAACTTGATTCAGTGCTTTCCCACCCAGTTAATATAAATAGAGGTATCATTCATGTTTCTGGGATGGGGCCTACTCTCTATATTGGCATGAAAAGTGATTTAAAAGCCTTATCTACCGACAGTGCTTTGATGAAACTTGCTGACGATGCTGATTTACTCGTGCCTGAAAACTCAAAAGTAGATGTTACTGACGAATTTGTACACAGTAAGAAATAGGCTGCTAATAACAAAATTGTTCTTAACCTTGTCAAGGACAAAGATATAGTATTCCACCGTCCCAATCCAAAAAAATATTGTTTATCCTGTTGCGATGGACACGATCAAACAATTCACTGTTGACAAAATTCTTGGTGTATTTTTGCATAGTGTTTTTAAAAGTGATAATCATGTTGACTTTATTCTGTCGGTATGCTCTCAACGAGTTTATTTGTTGACATTGCTAGGTGATCTGGATCTGCAGCTCCCAAACTCCGTATAATCTACCAAACCCTTAGTCTCCAGGATACTCTATGCACTTCCAGTCTGGGGTGGACTGTTATCAGCTGAACGCAAAGGACGAATAAATGCGTTCTTACGGCGCCTGCACTAGTATGGTTTTACGCACTCTGTCTGTCTGTCATTGACACTGAACATCTGTTTATTTCAAGTGATCGAAAATTGTTTAGAAATATGAAAAAGTGTGGACATTGTCTCAGTCATCTACTCCCTCCACGCAAGGATAATGATATTGCACTTCGACCTGCGGGTCATGACTTTCTATTGACTATTTGCAATCATGAGTTACATAGGCGTTCTTTTGTTGTACGTTGTCTTGTCAATTTTTAAACTGTTTAACATGCATGTTCACCTTAATTGTCCACATGTGAAAGTTTATTTGTAATCATGTGCGTTTGTCACTTGATAATAACAATTACTTACTTAGGCTACTTACTTACTTACTCACAAAGAAATCATGCATGGATTTGAAGAAAATGCGGTTAACATTTTCATCAATACTTTTCGTTTCACTGAAGTATTTTGTCTCACCGGAGTAGGCCTATATACTATGTCTAGGAAAAAGATGTCACAGTGATCTCTGCGTAACATAGAGCATCAGGGTCGTTTAAGCCAAAATTATGAGAAAATGCGTACATTTGAGATGGGTTCTTTCTTCCCATGCACAGCTATAAGCTTACATATCTCTAACCCTGATGAACTCTTTTTTAAGTCGGCCGTTGTGCGACGTGTCTGTCTGTCAAGTGTGCGAATGCAAAGTACAGTGACAAGTTATCGACTGAGTTTGTCTGAGACGACACAGAACAGATAGAACCACCACCACCAGCGGCGGCAGCAGCAGCAGCAGCAGCAGCAGCAGCGGCGGCGGCGGCGGCATCCGCGCAGTGACTAACACTTCTGAATAGCGATTGCAATCCCGGGATCTCGAATACCCGGGTTGGTGGCGTCTCAAACCCGGGATCTCGGAATTTGAAAAATTCGCTATAATAGTATACTTTTTCGAGTGTTAGATGACAAAATAACAATTCTAGCCGTGTAATGAGATATTTCATGTGCGCACGAGTCCTCGCTGTGCTCTGTAGTTGCATTCTGACAAGTCACAGTCACTGCACTCCCAATGTTCGGATAATACCTACCGGTAGGAGTCTATTATTACAATGCATCATATGCATGAAATACATCTAGTACGGCTACTATGGAGATGCCAGATCGACCAATCGGCAAGCCTATCCGAAAACGGGATCCCGGGATAACAAATGTCTCAATCCCGGATGCCGGGATCGAGAAATAAATCGCTGGAGTGCAGTCACTATTTCTGACGTCTGGCAACAGGTTACTACAGGCCCTGCAGTGAAATGCCGCGCGTGATTAATGATGCTTGGCTATGTCGTGATATTTGGCGACTATTGCACATCAGCCACCAATAGATAGTCTGTTATATTTTGATTCATGTCGATGTATTCACTGTATGATTTCCGTTTCAAAGTAGTTTCATTAAGTAAATTAATGTTGCAAATGTGTCTGTCATAACTCTGTATAACTTCTGTTAAAATGCAGCCGGGATAAATTTCTTAAAAGAGCACTTACGTGCTGCACGTAAGCTATTCTACAGTGTAAAATGTGAAGTCATTTATCCACTGAGTTTTAACTCAGTGCCGTTATCGGAATTCGAAAACTTGCCACAATGGACTGCAGGCTTATACGATGCACTGGCCAAACCAAACTTTCTGGCATGCAGTGCCGTCGTGGCACGGGATAGAACGGCAGCTACACCGCCTCATAAACTTTAGCCTGTTGGATTTTTTTCAGAAGAACAAAAACTTGGAGCCGAAAGTCCCTCCATTTTAAGAGAATTTAGGGGGAAATTGGAATTCTGAACACCCATATCTCCTGCGTCAAAAGTTTGCAGCCGTCTGTCGAAAAATTGCAACTTCTTGCCCACAACCTTTCTAACCCGACGACGTCGCTGGGCATAGCTAAGTGAACACTGAGCCTATAGTCTCAGTCTCTGCCACTGAGCCTCTGATTCACTTGTGAGTTGTGCCGCTGTGTTTTGATTGATTGATTGATAGATGTCGGCTTGCATGCCATCTAAGCGTATGGTGTCCAGACACCGCAACGGCTTTAATAGAAAAACTGAGAGCTTGTTCAAATATACAAAATCCGCAGAGATTAAGTCTCAATAGCGTTCTGCTTTCAATCACACCATATCATTTATCATGTAGGCTGTTCATCTGACATAACAATTGACAAATCGCAACTATGTCGTACGATTAGGAGACGAATCGAATATGTCCTCACTCCTCGCATGTGATACACTCGATCTAAAAAAGTTCAACAACGCCTTCGGCACGCAGTTCTCATCTAGATGCATATTTGTAGTCTACCGGCAAATGAAAACACGTCAATAGTACAGAGGTCTTCTATGACTAAACGAGCAACAGAACACACCAATAAATACGCAAAATAAATAATAAATAACAGCGGTATACAAAACAGTGGTATTGTACAGCCAGAATGAGGAAACGTCTAAACACCCTGTCCATACAGCTTCAGCTGGAATACATAGGCCTATTATATACAGTATAGTTCGAGCGACAAAAGTTGATATAGGGCTTTTCAACCCGTTGTTTCCTGGCATAGGCCTAACGAGTTTATCGCTTGGTCTCAAAGCCTGCAGAAATCCCAGGCAAACATTATGTATGCACTGAAAACACTCTAACTGCTTGATTCATATTGGTTGCGCTTGTGAGCTGAAAACGGCATGAACTGATGTGACGTATTAATTATAATGGGATAACTTAGCCTAGGCATACTTCGTAGGCCTATACAACCGATCGAGTAGTGCTAATTCTAGAACAGGGAAACTAGATAGCAATAGAGAAGATCCACCCGTTTTGCAAAAGCAACAGCAAAATCTAACGCATGCAGGGTCACGTAAAATAGGCCTAAACATAAAATATGCACAGAGCTACCAAAACACGTAGGAAGTAAATGTTCAAACATAACAATGCAGAGTATCCATCAATCAAGTTGCAACGCGTAGGCTACTATTTGTACAATGTTCCGCCAAATGCAAACTATGAAAAAATTTCTGTGTAGACTAGAAAGCACTTTCTTACAGTTTGGCTAAAACACGCAGAACAAGATGATCGCTTTAACAGTTGATTATCAAACACAACAAAACTGTCTGTTGGTCAGTATTAATACTCCTATGTAAGCCATACGAACTATAATATACATTCTACGAGAGTAGCTGTATTTTTATAGTTTTTATTTAAATTGCGCGTGCACTAAAAGTTTCTAGAACGCCTTCATCACAATGAAGTTTCATGAGTTTTCTGGCGTCACGTGTACATGTATAGGTCTACATCACCACACTATCTATCTTCGTAGTGACGACTTGTCAGCGATCAGCCACGCACACTGCAGCCCAACCAGTTGTGGCTGTTGCTGCAACATTCAACGCTGCTTTCGCATCGTTAGGGGCATCTCTCCCTTGAGCCCATGGAACAATTATTTCATCCCTCCTGCTTCCTCTGCTTCCTCTTCCCTCTCCTCCCATTCATTTCCTTTTCCTTCCTTTTTGTCCCATATCTTTTCGGGGGACATTTCCACTAAATCCGGCTACAGTATCTGGGAGCGAAGCTCCGGACTTCGCTCCGGACGTCGTCGACTTCCGACATTCTGGGCTTGAAAAACACGTAAGCAAGCTACAGAGAAATTTTGACCCTATAGTGTACCAACATTCTTCCTAAAGGACTGGAAACCTTCCCCTACTTTTCGATGGAGTATGTGCTCCAAGGTGTAATGTTGTAGACGCCCTTGACCATCCTCATCATCACTGTCATCGTCATCATCATCACGTGCACATAACGTCTTCGTTCAACCGATCACTTAGACGTAATCCGTCACGTTAACGCTATACTAACGGTGACAGAAAACAGCAGACTATTACCCACAAGGTTTGTGTGTAATCAGTTCTCCAGCTACGAGGGGCTACAGCTGTGTTAAACCTCTATCTGCTTTGTAAACGACGTGCAAATTGTACAAAAAAATGTTACAACCGCAAGGTACTTCGGCCAGTGGTTGGCTTGTCCGGCGACTGTATAGCTATTGATCACCGGGCACCCGGAACAACAATCCGGTGCTGGGCTAATATACACACAGCTAGACATCTGCAGGTTGGAGACAGGGAGGATCAAACTATCGTATTGGCTACCTGGATTAACACTCGGCCGCGCACACAGAGGTTCTAGGGAGATGGGAGGATAATGTGCTCAACAATAGACCCTACCATAAATAACACGTATAACATTTAATCGATTGGGTTTTAAACGGCGCCTGATACTTTGCCATAATTATCATATTTACACAGTGTAGATTAACAACACAGCTTTATAGTTATGTACATTTTTACTGTCAGAATAGATACGCCTATTACTGTTTTACGGTTAATATCTGCTTTCAAACTCCAAGATAAAACTACGTAAAAAGAGAAAAACGCAAACGAAAGAACACGCCAGTTGCTTGTGCAGCTTAGCTAAAGGCATTTAAATTTCGACAAGAGAAGTGGAATTTAATTTGTACATAGTAACGAGAAATACGAGTACGATAAGCTTACAAGCCCATCGTCTCCATATCGAGGGTTTCGAGAAAAGTTTGGAAGCACGTTCGGTGTGCCGCGAACAGGAAGCAAAGACAAAACTCACAGCACAGTCGCGCTAGACTGCGATCACACTGCTCTGAATGTCAGACATATTGTTATGAAAAAAAACTAATAGTGGTGTAGCAGCTACGGCTAGACGTATCTAGTAATTCTAATTCCTCGCTATTACCCTCAAATTATCACCAAATACTTCAATCAGTCGCCGACACTCTCTCGCTGTGAGCGCTTTCAAAACTCGTCTAGAAACTTAATCTGTCTACGCAGGGCTGCTTATAAACAGTGACACGAACGCCCTGCAGCACCTGTGAAGCTACGGTTACAGCGCCTTACAAAATGTGTCGATATCCTCCGCCAACAGAAAGAAGTTCTTACTTCTGTCCACCTGTCTGTCTGTCTTTCACTTTGTCCCGGCGCAGGTCTGTGCGCCCGGAGCGCTTCTACACGGTGAGTCGTAAAACACGCCACCAAACTTTAGTCCGTATCTTTGCGAAACATCGATCGATCGTGTCGACGGTGTGGTATCGCAATTGTCCGCGCAGTGTGTCGCGACGTTTGAACATCGATCGATATCTCGCAAAGATACGTACAAAAAACTTTGGTGGCATTTTTTGACTCACGGCGTTGTATAAGTATTGGCTTGCGACGCCGCAAGCTGCAAGCGACTCTAATTGTCAGGCGGTGTCCGTCTGCCTGTCCGCAGCACGGATTGTGCCCAACGGCGTCGTGGGTTAGAAAAGTAGGCCGGGCAGGAAGTTGCAATTTTCCGACAGACGCCGCAAATTTCCGACAAAGCAAATTATGCGTAGTCAAAATTTCTATTTTACGTCTTTAATTTTCTCCAAATGGAGGCTTTTCAGCCCCAAAGTTTGCATTTTTGGACGGACATTTTGCGACAAGAAGAAGATTTTCCGACCATTTTCCGACAGCCCAAAATTTAGGGAGAGAGGGGGGGCATGCTATTGTCCTTCCCCCTGCCACAACGCCACTGCTTGTGCCGTACAGACGTCCGCGCTGCACTGCTAAGCTCGCAGCGTTGCGAGCCACGTCGCCTACCGGCTTGTTCTGTGGCTACCTCCGCCGAAGCGAAGCGACGAAGGAGGTTGCGTTTTTGGGCCAGTCGATTTTTTCTTCAGCTGTATTACTAAAATAGAAACGGATTTTGATAAATTCTGTGGAGGAGTTGGACATGGGCCAAGGAGCGGGTGGTTGGACTTTGGTGCCGATCCGGATTCTTTTGTGCATTTCCAGTATTCTTTACCATTAGGAGATATAGTTGTATTCGCCAGGTGGCAGCAGCGTTCTCCTTGGAGGTTTGAGATCTCTGATCGTTATTATTGTGCGGCTGTCCTTATGGGCCGCACTACGGGTCTTGTTCATCCGTCCGTCTGTCCTTCCGTCACTCCGTCTGTCCCGTTGGGGCTTCTAACTCGAAAACAAAAAGGCGTATAAAAACCAAAATTGGTGTGAACGTTCCCCAGGGCAGGTGTAAGCGGTACGCCTATTTTCAGTTCAAGAGGTCAATGGACAGGATTGGGGTGATGGTTCGGGTTGTACAATTCAGAGTATCGGCCTATTTAGGCGGACGGCCGCACTATAATGTCGACACTAGAGCGACGTAATTTTCTATAGTTCTTATTGCTTCCAAGAGAAGGAGCCGAACGAATCTGCAGTATCTATAGTTTGACGACGTTGTCTGCAGTGTCTTCTCGTTACGGCGGCGGTTTGTCGGGCGACGCTGCGCCGGCGTCGAAGTTGAGCGTCACCAGGGCGTGGTCACCGTGCTCGTCGTCCTCGGAGACTTCAGTGAACGGCGGCAGGTCGCCCTCGTCCAGCTCGTCGTCGTAGTAATCCTCATCCTCGTCGTCGATCATCTCCTCCACTTCGAGCGGCTCGCCCGGCGAGAACTGGTTGGCGATCTCCTCGAACGTCTTGTTCTTCGTCTCCGGCACGAAGACATACGTGAAGACGAGGAAGCCGATCAGCAGGACGATGAAGATCGTGAACACGTACTCGCCGGTCAGATCCTACCGACCGACCACACATCACGCCATTCAGCCTTACACTAACCATGACCCTAACCAGCAGCACGATGAAGATTGTGAACACGTGCTTGGTAGTGCAACGGTTAGGACGTTGGACTTGCGATCGCGAGGTCGTTGGTTCTACTCCCGGTTGGGTCGTATCAAGT
>Ga0056124_1000448_pt1 | contig 13143 bp, 5 predicted proteins | sample WorMetHEROISLAND_2_FD_70069 | JGI IMG/M metagenome (GOLD analysis project Ga0056124, IMG submission 70069) | Marine gutless worms symbiont microbial communities from Max Planck institute for Marine Microbiology, Germany - Olavius sp. 4 HERON ISLAND | ecosystem: Host-associated > Annelida >... | reverse complement strand
CTCATCTACTATGAGAAACATGTGAAATTCTTCACATTTTCAGGGCATTTGACCTCCCATATTGGCACTGCCAGACGAGCTCATCATTACCACAACAACAACAGCAGCAACATCATTGTCATCTTGTAGGCTAAACCGTTATTTAATGCAGTTTATTGTCCTTGTGCATAGTAGTAGGTTGTGCACTGTCTTGTGGCTTGTCACTGGCAAAACGTTTCATATTTAGTTATTTACGTCTTCCCTCACTCTTTCGCTCCTAACTTACTTATAATTCCACAAATCTTTGACCCCTTAGAATGTTGGCACCAACAGAACTGCTTTAGACTTTTGGACCTATACTGATTTCTTGTGCTGATTGCTGTTTGTAGTTCTCACTCATTAATATTCTGTTATAACAGGCTAGCTACATGCAGTACATTAAGCCCTCTGTACGCGTCAGTTCTTCAACTAGCGTAATGCAGATTTCACTGGTCGATGAATAAAACGTTATGCTGTTCTTCTGTTAACAGTCAAATTTGGCAAGGTATAGTATAGTGCAGGAATGAATTTGTGTTTTGTTTTTGTAGTTTCAGCTAAAGACTGTTAAAATACGTCTTCATTTGGTCCAGGATACTATTGTCGTAAAAATGCATAGTGATGAGTGGTTAATGATGATGTCGTGCCTGCGACTGTTCAGACAACAAGGAGAAGTTCGTCCTGTACATGGTGATTGGACTGTGCTTCGGCACAATCACAATCCTCGTCGCCGTGCTGTTCCAGTTCGCCATGCGCCAGCAGAACGGCGGCGGCGGCAGTCCTTCGGGCACCGGTCGCCGGGTCAAGCCTGGTCGTGGTGGCGTGGGTTCCTCGTGCGGGAGTCCGACATGGCGTGACGGTGGCGGTCACGGAGGAATGCCGGAGAGTGAGAGTTCGACGGGAGATGATCGAACCCTGCACGACGTCGAGGACGTGGAACTGACGGCGTTCAGCCACCACGTGGACTCGCTACCTCGCCGCGCTGCTGCACCGACTCCGACCGTCTCCGGCGGCGGCACAGCGACCCGCTGCCTGCACCAGCCGTCGTCAGCGTACAGCGGCAGCGTCGTCAGACCTGGGTCGTCCATGGCTGCACCGTCAACGACGGCCAACATCAACCGGTCCTACGCCACCATATCAGCAGGGCGCTGTCACACCCCCGGGCTGGCGCACCATCACCACGCTAACCAGCCAGCACTGGTCAACGGTGGCATGACGCTTGGACACGTGCCCAACGGCTACGGTGGAACGGGCGTCAGGTACACTCAGCTGCCGTCATCCGGCGCTGGCGGCCACGGCACTGGCGCTGCCGGTGGTCAGGTGATGGTCAACCGAGGACCGATGATCGGCTCGTTAAACCGCACCTACGCCAACCAGTACGGACCGCTGCATGACTTCAGCTACGCCGGCGGCGGCGGGTACGACAGCTCGCTGACAGGTGGCGCCGCTAGCGGCGGCGGTGGCGGTGGCAGACACGGGGGCGTCGACACATCGACACCCGTCACCAAGTCGCTACATCAACCAATGCCTCAGCCGCACTTCTACGACTAGTCAATACCACGGACTGCATGACACCGTAGCCGTTACCGCGGTTTTTCCTGTGTAACCGCGGTATTACCGCGGTAACGGTAACGCAGCTGATTGTCGATACCACCACCGCCAACGACGATCGTCGTCCCCCATGCACGTGAAATGAAGCAGAAATAAAACGCAAACAAAAATAATTTCGTTTTATTTCCGCTGTTTCAGACGTCCGCACCTGCGATACGCCGCGGGACAAAATGGTGTACGTCATTCTGGTCTCTCTGATTGGCTGTTATTTATAGACTGCGGCTGCTGAAACAGGCTGAAACTGTTCTAGCATTTGCGTATCTATTCCAAAAGGAATAAATATGCTAATTGAGCCTCAAACAGGCCAGAGTTATCTCAGTGTTTTATTTCTGTTTTGCGTCACATGCGCGACTGTATAACGAACAGTAGTTGCTGAGTGTGAAGGCGCGTACAAAGCCAATGAACTGAACTGAACTCAACTGAGAGCTGCGAGTTCATGAATATGCAAATCCGTGGTGCAGAAGATTGAGTAGCAACTCGACTCAGCGGAACCAAACTGTATTATAACGCATTAACGCATGAACACTTACTCTAAGCAGAGATTACATTATATATTAACTACGAAAAAACACGAGATGCAAAACAACAAAAAAACTGTTGACATGGCTACCGCGCGCCTACTTGGCTATCGAGTATCGAGCGTTGATTGGTTGAAGCCATTTGACGAACGCACATTGGTCAGTTCGGCAAAATGTCATTTAAGTTCAGTTCAGTTCATTTCGTTCGCTCTGTATGTGTCTTCATGCTGAACGCTGGAGCGTGTGTTGGATGAAATGTGAAGCTTTTTGTGCAGTCGTTTGACTGGAGATTGTCGCTGCTTGCGAGTGCCGACATGCAGACATTTGCTGCTCGTTCTCGTTCTAGAGAATACTTCTAGCGACCGGTCGTCGGTCTGACCGTAGATACACGGAGTACATTTAGTGCGGTGTTTTCTGTGCACCGCGTGGCATGCTGATCACATCAGTTATGTGTTTGGTTGTTATCAGCCAAAACTTTGGTCTTGGTGAAGACTTTACGTTTTTGTTAAGATGGTAGATGGACTAAGATGGTACACGGCGAATCAAGTGCTCGGTGAAATGGAATTCTGCGCATTCTTACTGGCAGACACGCATCAGGTAGAACCAGTCGAGAAATTCTGTGCACGGCGGTATATGTAATGTCTGTGATGAAGCATGATCTCAGATTGCACAAATCATCAGTCCTCGTCATGTGCATCTCTATGTTAAAATATTTCTTCACCATCTGTAGCACGTGACGCAAACAATGGCGTCCTGGCAAGGGGGGGGGGGCAAGTTCCCCAATAAATTTTGGCCTGTTGTAAAATTATCTTCCAAAAGTACTGAAATTTTGAGCCCCATAATCTCCTCTGCCGGGAATGCAGCTCTGTGTCACAAAATTGAAACTTTCTGCCTCTCTTCCTACTTTTTTAACCGCCGACGCCGCTGGTTGCAAACACGTTCTGCGTATTGTTGTCCGAGTCTGTTAGCAGTTGTTTGGTGACTCCCTGTCTGTCTGTCTGTTTGTCAGACTGCTCGGGCTAATTGACATTCAACCCGCGGTGCAGCATGCACGAGTGCCATCTCCCCAATCAGTGCACTGCCACTAGGTTGCCGACACCGGGTAATTTCCTATAGTTACATTTATGCTGAACACAATAATATAAAAGTAAAATACTTTATCTAATCTACATGTGATTGTTCTAGCGCATAGATGCCCAGACTTTGAGCATAGTTGATAAGTGAAGTACTAGTTTCTTTATAACTGCACTGTACAGTTGGTGCCTTTTAGTTCACAGTTGCCAATTTGTATCTGGATATTTTTGAGGGTGGGGGAGTTTCTGTCCGTAAATGCAATATTGGCATGTGTGCATCATTGAGTAACACAAGGTACCATTGGTGGGTAGTTAAATTAGTTGTCTTGGCCCTGTACTTGTGTTACCGTGTTTGTTGACTATCAGACCTCGTTCATTGTTTTCATCATCTTTTCTTGAATTTTAGTTACTCATGCAAGCAGCTAGTGCAGTGCAGCTGTTAAATAGTGGAATTTTGGCGTTTTTATTCTGGTATTTTTTTAATTATGATGTATATTAGTTATTCCTACATACGGTATAGGCTATAACGCTTGCAAAGATCGTATGATCTACTACGTGCATATTAAGCACACTGAATTGAAGGAACCAGTTCAGTGTTCTGGCTGTGTGCTATTCGCACTGTTGTCTGTCAGTTGTACTGGATTTTATCTATCAGCTCATTCAGCTGTAATCTATGTACTAAGATTGATTTTGAGTTTCTGTGCGACGTTGACTGAGCACGTTGACTCTGTGCCTGGTTTTTCATGCACATCTTTTCAGTGCAACACAAATACTCTGTTTGTTTGTCCGTGCAGTGCACCGTAGAAATTGTTTTAGTTTTTATCGCTGATAGTTAACGACTGCAGTTCGTGACCATTTCTTGCGACGCTACGTTTTTGTACATCTCGCCAACCGTGTTAGCAGATGATGTTGTGAACATATTTTTAATGTTTATATCTAAACTATTTATGATGTTAGACCAGATACGGCGTCCGAGTGTTGATAGACGGGATCAAAGGTTCAGTAGATGACTTTGCTCGTACGAATGTCAGTGTTCACTGTTTGATACGCAACGCAACTTCTGACGCTGAACGCTTTCAAACTGTAGTAGAATTGTACCGCCTTCTCGTGTTTTTACCAGCTTTTCGTGGCACAATTGGTTCTGCTATACATATCATACGTATTCTTATTTTTTTTGTTCACAAAAATATGAATGCTGTGAAAATTTCTAATGTAAACTACTTATCTTTTTTTATCTCTACATGAAAACTGCTTCGAAATTCAGCAAAATAAATTGTGTGACTTGCGTTGAAGAAAAACGAGTCCGTAAACTGTCTTTCGGTCGCTTGCTTTAATTTTTGTACGATATCATTGTTACTTTGTTTGTTATTTTACCGTCTTAAATGTAAAAAGGTACAATGTCCTTCATGTTTTATTGGCTAAAATGTGCACGATACTCTTACTGCTAGGATGCAGATACGTTGCCGACAGGGGTTAATTTGTACGGCGTACCGGCGCTTAGTCTGGAGGCGGTACGTTGTACTGGCAGTTCTTGCTGTCCGTCGTGCTGGCCGTACGCTGTACATTTGCGAGGCACAAAAATACCAAATTGCGGCGCACCAGGTTACGTTTCTCAAGCTTAGAATTATCGAAAAATAGTTTTTAGCCATGGTTCGGTGCCCCAGATGCCGTTGGGGAGCTTACGGCGCTCCCAGACCCTTAATCGGCTGGGAATTCCCTTACCCTTACCCCCTTACCCTGTCGACGCTTTCGGCGTCTCGATCTCTCGGCGTTTCCGGCGCCTCGATTGACGGTATCGCCACTTCTCTTACTACTAATCAAGGACTGCCCTTGCCGAGACGTATGCTATGCCGTGCATACTGTATATTGTATATTGTACAGTGTCATTGCTGTAGGCGTCCGCATGCATGCGTGCTCTTGTCTGTGCAATATGATTGACTGGCCGAGTAGAACTTGGTGTGTAGCGGACAACTAGAACAAAGACTGTTGTCTGTCTGTCTGTCTGTATATTGAATCTGTTGATGTCACTGCTGGCAGTTAACTGATGTTCTATCATATGAACTGAGTAGACACGAGCTGATTTGATGGGTCCAATGAGTTAACAGAATGTAAATAGTTGTCTTGTGCTGTTGGTTGGTTATTTATTAGTTCGTTCAGTCGCATCAGTTGCAAGCTCGAGCAACACATTTGCGGGCAGCAGAATTCAGAATGAGAATTCGAATTTTACGAATTTTATTGTATTTTTAAAATCACAAATAATTATGAATTTTAAAGTGTTACTAGGGATGTTCAAAAACGAATTCTAACGAATTTTGAAAATGTGGATAACTTCATGAATTTTTGCGAATTTTAAGATGGTAAGTCACGAATTCTCAGTCTGTGGTTGAGTGCACAGTATTTCGACTGTGGCGTCTGTACACTGATGCCATTGTGCTGCTACACGTCGTCTGTCTGTGCCGTGCAGTGTTTAGCCGCCGTCGTTTATTCATCGTCGCTTGTTGCTGCCGGTTTTTTGCGTCGTTCTATTCACGCAGGCAACTAACTTTGCATTTCGACGTAATGTGACCAGTCGTTGCTTATGAATGTCGTTTGCAGTTTCTCTGTCGACCGGTTTACTGCATAATATCAGCTTGAGTCGCGACAATTCCACATTGCCAGTTTGAGTGTGTTGTGGCTAAGTGGCGGTATCAGTCTTCTGCGAAGTGGTTTTTCACTCATTCTTAGCATAGAAACTCTAGTTTTGTTTCTGTCAGATTTTGCGCTAGAATGCCGAAGAAATTACCCTCTTGTTGTGGAAGTAAAGCCTGTAGTTGGTGGTATTTGCATCCGCAAGTTTAGCTTCACTCCGATGCTCGGACAACGTGCATAGAAGCGAAAGTTATTTCGCTGTGAAGTCGTTAACGGAACGTCTAACTGTGCGATCGGTGGACTGCTGCTTGTTGGCGATGCTGTTGACTGCTATACGTTCTTATCATCTCGTTAGCTGTTGTCACAGCTGTCTGTCGTTGTTCTCTGTGTATACGTGTCTGTCGGTTTAATAGTGACATTATTATGCTCTGATGCCGAACGACGCACAGCACGAGGGAACGAACTATACTGAGTTATAAGTGCCACGTGTATTTGACACTAGAATTTAGCAACGGTTACTTATAATTTATTATTTCGGTTAATTGCAATTTTTGATATTTATTTCGTTCGTTGTTTTTTTCCAGTCAGTTGTTCATGTCTAAAGATATGGCTGGAAGCATAGCCTACTGTTGCAGAGTCATCCACTATAGTTTTTGTACTATCGAGTCTCTGAAAGCCTTCCGTGCATTCAGCTTTTAACAAGTGCCAATGAGCTTCGTACTGTTACATGATAAGAGCAGTTGTTCGAAGCCTTGCTTTAACCGAACGTCGCTGAAAGCATAAACGTGGGTAATGGAATGGTAGCTGATATGTTTAATAATACCACTGCAATTTGATTTTGCCACTATTTAACCGTTTTACTGACGTAGATTTATACACTGTTCATTTTATTTTTTAACTGAGCTTATTGTTTTCGGAATAGTAATTCTTTTTCTTCAAGCGCTGTTGGTATTTTTCAGGTATAATTCTTTTCGGGTGATTGCAGTTGGCGTGGATTTTAACGTCACAATAATTATTGTTGTTCACTTTATCTCAAGTACAGTCTGTTAGTGTTGTGAAAAAGTCTCGTCTCAACAGTACAAGAGTCAGTTGTGTTCACCGCTTATTAATAGGAACCTATCATATTACAGTCAACCGTCACAGCAGACTGAGTCCGCATGTTGGCCCTGTTGTCTACATCCACCGTCGCCATTTACGATTACTCAGCCCGAAAGCTAATACTCATTTTACCATCTCATAGAGGGGAGATGGCTGAGTTGACCCAGGCTGAAACATATAACGCACAGCTTTTCGAGCATATTTGATCCGGCGGCAGTGGGGCAGTCTGCTCTTTGTTATCACACTTTTAGTCGAACTAAAACTAGGCCTACGTTCAGTGAATAGTTTAACCAAGTTTGCGAAACGATTTTCAGAAAATAAGTTATCCCGAATTATGCACTGTGTCCGGAAAAGTGTCCATAGTATTTATGCATAACTTTCACAAATGGCAGCCTAACTATTTTTAAAATAACTTTAAGCACGAATTATCTGCGACTCTGCTATATTGACAGCTTTCCCAATACGATAGAATATCATTACACAATGCTAGCGTTAAAATGTTACGTCATCGATTCAAAAATACCCAGTTCACTGGGGTAGCAGAGCTTGCAAAAGGGCGCCGCAAACGACCAGAAGTGGGCATACGTTTTGTAAGACTTGAAAAGTAAGACATTTTAACCGGAGGCCGCAAGATGCATACGACCAAATACTGTAGTATTTGATACGACTAACAATACTATGGCATGTGAGGTTGTGAGACTTGTATCACGTGCGAGATAGGCCTATGCCTATCCGCCTAGGCTTGCAGGAATATCGAGAACTGAGAATTCAACACCCCACCAAGTGACCTCATCAGTAGGCTTAGGCCTATTTTGTGAGAGAAAAACTAGCTTTGCGGTAATAAGTGGCGAAAAAGACTAACGATGTGTTTAGACTTTTTGACAGGGTGTAACAGAATGCCACGCTATAGAGGTATTAGGCTCATAGATAGTCTCAGTAACCGTTACACCCGTGCTGGCATCTGGCGAATGTCTCTTGCCGCTGGTCAGTCTCGATGCGTTGATCCGCATGCCATGGAGCTACTGACTGAGTGCAGTTGGTCCAACTAATGAAGCCAGGCATTCAAAGTCGTTGGATCAGGGTGAACTGTGAAGGTCGCTACACGGTCAAATATTTGACTGAGTTGCGGGCGGAGGCATCCACGTCGAAGTATCATATCCATTGGAAGACGTTACGCTATAGGCCTATAAATGATTTTGTAGGCTGTTAACAATGTTGCCCGGTTTCGATTAAGTGCCACCATTTACAAAATCACAGTTAACTTCGGAGTTCCAAAGTTAAGGTTATTCGTTAGCCGATAAGGCACTTCATGTCGCTGTTAAATAATGTCGGTTTTATCTCTAGCCTAAAGGTTCCGATGATATGGCGACCGAAAGTACCAAGAGTCGCCGTTTTTGACCACCCCACTGTCGTTTGACGCCCCTCTCCACGGAACCCCCACGAATGTCCGCACGAAGCTTATACTGCCTCAAAGTAGAGTCATTGGGCTACATTTTTGTCGCAGATGAGTTTATATTCTTTCGAATTTCCGTGTTTAGCTCCAAAAGACGCACTATATAGCAGAACGCGCAATGGCCGTTCAAGATCATCGGAGGTATAGAGTTGATTTTGGTGCCAATCGAAAGTGCGTGTGCGACTTCCTGTTAGCGATTAGTAGTAGTAACATTTCATTTCGTTTATTTGCAGACAAAAGACACATCGTCAATTATACATTGCAAGCTATACGAGGCTGACGTTCTGTAAAAATTAACTACATATATGTATATAGGCCTAGCTATAGCTTGACACTAACGTCGAGTAAAAACCTCAAGGTAGGCCTACCGTATGACCGGAAGGAAGAAACGTTTAATGTATCTGTGTCATTTGGTGCAGGTGTAGGGACTGTTGGCCTAAGTGTTATATCCGGTATAATTTTGTGATTTTTGTAATAAATATCACATTATTATGATGAAACTATAAATTATATTAAGGCTTATTTTTCCATAACACACGGAAAACACAACGTCTATAGTATGTGTACAAAGATGAAACTTGGATCGGTAGACAGCAGCAATACATGTAATTTCAATGATTAGTCACTAAGTAACTAATTAATTCAGTGGTACGCTGACAAATACAATGTTTTGTTAGTTGACCTACACACATCTATACGTGCAGCTGTGTAGATGTGTATAGGTAAACTCTATGAACTTGGTTGACCTTGGTTGACCTTGCTTCTGTGTTTTGTTTGACACGAGTTCAGAGTATGAAGTTCTACGTTAATGACAGATGGAGAGGCGTGGCGCGTGGCCGGTGCATTGGAGCCATTAGAGCAGTGGCGGTTCCAAAAAAAGTTTGTAGGCTCCTGACCTACCAATTTTAGGTTCGGCCTACCATTTCAACCTCTAGCTCCCATTTGCGTTCCGCGACAGAGACAGAAAATGCGCATAAATAGAAATCACTCGATTCATTCTCATTCGATTCAGGCTGTGCAAATTGACAACATTTGTAATGATTAAAATATGCAAGAAGACGCGAATTCGGAAAACTGTCTTACTACACTTAAATACTTTTTTGCAACTAAACGCACACGTATATTCGTGGCTTTCTTACCTACAAAAAGCTGGCTGGCGCCGCCACTGCATGCGACCACGGTGGCGTGCCTGCGCAGGCCTGAGCTGAGTATAGAGCCTAGCATTTCTCACGCGGTCCAAGGCGCAAGCGATCGACGAGCGTTAATGCTGCAGTAGTCGGCTTGGCTGCAGCGCTGCGTGTGCGGGACAAGAATTGCTGTGTTTACTGTTTACCGAGCACTTCGACTGATCGACTGCTGCTCCGGTTTTGCTTTTCCGCAACGGACCGTCGTCTCTCTGTTATCTGCTCGGCGTTTTTCACTCGTCTGGCGATTCGACGAGTCACGGTCAACCTGTCGTCGGAGCTTGAAAGTTACCTGCTACACCAGGTAAATTAATCAACAACGCACACCGCGGTGTCACCTGTGTCGTTGCCAATTATTCGCTCAGTAGGCTTACGGATCGGCATTCGGCCGGTGTTCGAAGTTAACCAAGTGACCTTTATTTTTTTAAATTGTGCAATAACTAATTTGCTCTCTGATTAGAGCTTTTGTATGATATTGGTATAATACATAGTGTGACGATATACGATATGTTTTTGATTCATTTCTTTATATGTAGGCTGTTTTACGCCGTTACAGGCTGCTACTGAAAGCTGTGCTTAAAATGTGCGTGAAACTCGTTTTGTCAATGCAAACAAATTTAATATTGAAATTATTGAATACTGTGAAGTCCGTAAATTTCGCACGAGAATGAGCTCGTTGCGGTTTTGCCAGACTTTCCAATCGATCATTAATCTATACGCTATACTAGCAACCGCTCACTGAATCCGTCTTGTCATTGTATTAGCGGCGCCAGGGGCTAAAAAGTTGCAATTTTCCGACAGACAGCTGCAAATTTCCGACAGAGGATCGAGATTATGGGTGCTCAAAATTTCAATCTTGCCCCTAAATTTATCCAAAATGGGGGTTTTTCAGCCCAAAATTTTGCATTTTTGGACGAAAATTTTCCTATGATAAGAAAATTTTCCGACAGCCCAAAATTTACGGGGGGGGATTGTCCCCTCCCTTGCCACGACGCCACTGATTTTAGTTTTGTTTTGGTGCATACTATTGCAAAATTTATGTAAAGTACAAAAATGATTTTTGTTCAGTGCATGGTGTGCATGTCGGCTGTCTGGGGTGGGGTAGGATGCCAATAACACGATCGATTGCGCTTGTATTTATTCGTTTCTGAGCTGAAATTCACTAATTGCCGTCACTTGAATTGCATAGGCCTAAACAAATACTGTTGCCATAAGAGACTAAGTGTGTAACGGTTTGATACCAGTCCTGTCGTGTGTTGTTGCTGATCGTTTGGTGTTAATCTGTGCTTGCTGATTTTAATGTGTCATTAGATGCAATCTGTAACATTAATACTCCCACGTGGTTAACTGCTCAGCCGTAACGGTTTGCTCACCGCATGTCAGTGGCCAATATGCGATCGTGTCTTGTTTTAGCTGTCCCGTCATGGCCCGTCATGTTTTACGTACATGACGTTACCAATACGCTTAAACATAACAAAACGTACGCCTATGGGCGATTGGGCGTAACCGATAATATTAGTAAGAGACTGCTGTTTTTTGGTCGATGTGTACAGCATTGCACCGACTCGGGTGATATTATAATTTTTGTGCACCGATCCACGTACAGTGCGTGTAATATCGTAGGCCTATAGGCTATGCTGTGCACCTTCGCCTGTCACAGGTCGCATGTCAAGCTGCGCGTAGGTGGCACCCTCATCCCACATACTGTATAGGGTCACATTACAGACATCAAAGAACTATATACACTTTACTTTTTTCATAGGCTTGGAGCTTATCCAAAAGTCTTAAACTTTGGATGTCTGGCAGCCGAAATTCTGAAGATTTTTGAAGTTAAGGTAGAGGTGAGAAAATACGTTTGGTCTGGCAGGGAAAACGGGAGATGAGCTGAATAAAGGAAAGAAATGGAAAGGGTGAGAATGTTCAACCCACTTAAACGAAACATTCGGTTTGGCAAGTTTCGGTATGTAGGGAAACGATATTGCGTGTGGGTTTCCGTCTCGAGTCACGAATCACGAGTATTATGACTGGTCATGGAGTCCTCGTCGTCGTCGTCGTCGCATTCCATCCTCAGTGCTGAGGGTCGGAGATCACGCAGTGAGCCAGTTTCCTCCATTGTTGTCTGTTCCTTGCTGTCTGAGTGCAGTGCGTCACCGACATGCCGGACCAGTCCCGGATGTCGTCCGTTCATCCGTGCTGGTTGACCACCAGGACCGTTACCAGCAATCCGTCCTTCCAGGATGTGTGTGTACAGAGATTGCGTTGATGAGCGTTTGCTCTTCTGGTAGCCCGCCTTTAGTATTTATTTGGTTTAGTTTGACATGTGATTCATTTGGCAAATAAATCTTCTTCTTCTTCTTCTTCTATGTGCTACAATACAATACAGTACTGAGGACTGCATGGACTGCATGGACTGGTGTGTACAGCAGATTGCACTCAGTCATCGCAGTCTCGTCGTCAACGGTTTGAATGCGGCGCCGGCGCCGCTGATTGGTTGACGCTGATTGCTGTATTGAGTTAGCGAGTGAGTGCGTGCGTGTTCAGTCGTTGTTATCAATCGTGCGCACGGTGCGACTGGCGTCCAGTGTACGTACCCTTAGTTGACCTCGGAGAGATGCAACCAGTGCAGCTGCAGCGTCATTGCTGCCCATTACGTTACCACCACACACGCACACAGTGAGCGTAGTGCTGAATGACCGTGGGTCTCATTTTGAAAACCTCCCACGTTGAACATAAGAAAATCTTAGGAAGAAATCAAACTTTCGACAATCTTCAGAACAAATGCGATTTTTCAAAAAAAATCCAAAAAAACTTCGGAAATACACACGCAAAACTTACAAAATAAAACTTACGACAGCTGTCCTAGGAAAACAGCAAACGCGCACATGCAAAGGCAAGTAGCACAGGCAAAGGAAAGTTGACCCTAGGTCTGCAGGAGACTCGATTACTGGCCAAGAAATTACGGACAGGCTCGGTGCCTTTAAGTCTAAGATTTTGATAGATAGCGTGCACCTCCTACACGATGTAATTATCTAATATTTTGCTGTTTAATGATTCGTCGTATAGTAACTTACAGACTTGAGTCATTTTGAGTGCATTTTGAACTGGTGTATACCTCACTCCACATATTTGGAAGCTATAGTTTTGGAAATAATCAGAATGCCAATGTGTAGACAATCATGAGATAAAAGACGCTAATAGGATCGTGTTGTTTACTGGCAAGCTGACAGAGGCCACGAGTTCGAGCGTGACGCTACCATCATCAGCAGCTGTTCTCGTCAGTGTCAGCTGCGCACTGCTGCACAGTAGCTGACGGCGATGCTGTAGGTCCGTCGGTCGTTCACTCAGTATTGACATTGCTTAGGCCTACTGCTGCGGGTCGGTCGGCAGGTGTGCTTCCCCCCTACCACGTGACCGTTGCCTGGGAACCAACTTTATTATTTTTTTTATTATTATTATTATTAACGAAAAAATTTAGCGTGGCGTTTAGTCCCGAGGAACTGCAAGGACACGGAACACACGTTAATAGACGACGTGTTCAGTACAGTACAGTACAGTACAGTACT
>Ga0056124_1000447_pt1 | contig 13156 bp, 11 predicted proteins | sample WorMetHEROISLAND_2_FD_70069 | JGI IMG/M metagenome (GOLD analysis project Ga0056124, IMG submission 70069) | Marine gutless worms symbiont microbial communities from Max Planck institute for Marine Microbiology, Germany - Olavius sp. 4 HERON ISLAND | ecosystem: Host-associated > Annelida >... | reverse complement strand
TGGTTTTTATGTTTTAGCTCTTGTGTTTTAACCTCGTGTATTGTAACGTGGTCTTGCAGTGCTTTTGCACTTATACCACGTTAATCTCATCGCTTTGATGATGATGATGATGATGATGATACGATACGCAGATATCCGTATCGTATCGTATTTAAAGTCTGATATTCACCCATCCCTATCGCGAACGTTATTTTTATTTTTTCTTCTTTTGAGTTCTTTATCAAGAACGTCACGTGACCTTTCATGTGCGCCATTTTGTTTTTTTTTGTTTTCGATGGTGTTCGTGATTCGTGTTTATTAAGCAGAAAAATGAGTTACGGTTACGGCCGACGCCCGCCGAATACCGACGGCATGATATCGCTGAAGGTGGACAACCTGACGTACCGCACGACGGCCGACATGCTGAAGCGAGTGTTCGAGAAATACGGCGACGTCGGCGACGTGTACATTCCGCGCGATCCGTACAAGCAGGAGAGCCGCGGCTTCGCTTTTGTCCGCTACTACGACGACCGAGACGCCGAGGACGCCATCGACGCAATGGACGGCAGCGTGCTGGACGGCCGTGAGCTCAGGGTCCAGTACGCTCGCTATGGACGGCCCAAGGAGGAGCGACGCAGAGGCTCGACGAGAAGTAGTCGACGTCGCAGGTACTTCATCCTGTTTTTTTTAGTTTTTAGATTAAGCCTAGTGGTTTTTGTGACTGTATTTATAGATTTTTCATTTCATTTAAGTTATATGCACGCACACGTGTCATTACATTATTCGGTATAACTTGTTCAAGTTACTGTAGAAAGATCTGTTTTAAGAGAATGCTTTTTGTGTTATGTCTGTTAAGTAATTGCAAATTCATGTCGTGACAGTGATGCTATTAGTTTCACAGAGTTTGTGATGTTTAGTTGTAAGGGTGCTCTCATGTCGATTTTCTGATGTCACGTCAGACACTGCATGATTTTACTGAATAAGAATTTATTACTGCAGGTGAAACTTTATTTTTTTAAATGCTGTTAGTTAAGACAAGTGATGTAATAAAAAATAAAAAGTGGAAGTACATTGGATACAGTCTCTTTATACCACACATCACAACATGTCTGAATGTCACGTCAGACACAGTGGAATTGCCCATTTTGTACACGTTGGTAGAAGATCGTGTATATTAGTATAGAAATCCTTAGTGAGTCCACGTGTGGAATGCACAAACTCTGTATGGTGTCCATATAAAAGAAATCAATACTTATATGTTCAGATCAGCGATATGACGCCAGTCGTCAAAACTTGATACACTCAAATCGCCAATCTGAGCCAGTCTTTTATATTTGATACGTTCAGATCAGGACATGCAATGCAGTTGACTATCTGGCTTTCGCAATGCTTAAGTGCATAGTTACCAAGAGGTAATTGAGTATGTAACTATGCATAGGAATGAAAGTCCACATATGCAAGTTCTCAGCTATGAATGCTATAAGTTGTAAATTCAGCGAGAAGACATTGCAGATTCTGTGTAGAGTTCATCACTCTCTGTCTGTTGTTGTGTCAGTCGATCCCGTTCACGCAGCAGATCTCATCGACGTCGCCGGTCATCAAGAGGTCGGAGTCACTCGAAGCATCGCAGTCGCAGTCGGTCGCATCAACGTCATCGACGCCACAGCGAGAAAAGCCGATCACGCAGCAAGAGCCGTGACAGAAGTCGTTCGCGCAGTCGTGACCGCTCCGGCAGTCGCGGGCACAACGAGCACGGTGAAGAGCGCAAACGCAACAGCCACGAGGAGAACAACCGCGAATCATCCAAGTCTCCACGACCAGAGCACGAGGACGACCAGCAACCTGAACGTGAAGGCAGTGCCGAGGCTGGGGACGGTGACAGAGCAAGAGATGGTTCTCAGAGTCCACCGCACGATGAACAGGCTCGCAGTCGTAGCCGAACGCCAGATGACGACAACTAAAGCAGTCCGCTGTTGCTGTTGCGGAGTATTAAAGTTTGCGGTGTTGTCACTCCGCGATGGACTTCGCTGTGACAGGTCGCTATTCTACCGCATAAACATTGCGACTGTCGTATGCTTTATTTTCTTTCCTGTGTAGACTACATTTCTGACTGTTTGGTGATGCCGACTGATGACAGATTCCAGTAAATGGGTGAACTGTATTAACCGCTTGAATTCTGACTCGATGTTGCAGTTTCAGAGTATTGTAGGTTGCTGTTGTAGTATCCATTTGAATATATCATTTTAGGTGAGTGCTTCTTGAAGTTGTTTCTCTGAAACCTGCGACCTAAGCGTCATCGCGCTATTAAGCAAAGACACTCTCCTAATGCATCTCTTGTAACTGTTTCTTTCTGCTGCATCTCTGCAACCAAAGAGCATGGCTTTTGCACCCCATGTTTGGGTTGCAAACCATACTTCGAGAAGCACCGTTTCAGATACACCGATTCACAGATATACTTTTATGATTGTAGCTGCAACTGTTGTACATTAATAACATTGCTTTACTGCCAGTTTTGAAGACATTGGGTGAGCACAAGTTATGCTGAAACTAGTCTGATACTGAGGTCGTAGACTAACTTTGGTTTAAACTTTTAAGACTTTGATGTTAGACTAGTCTTGGCAAAACTTGACCTCATCCGTTGTATTGTAGCTCTGTATTATAGCTCGAGTCATAGCTGGTGTTGTTTGATGCAATTGGCTTTTTAAAAAAAGAACTTTAAGTTTGTGGTTCGTAGTTGATGGATAATGTGGTAGCGTGTACTAGAATAAAAGCTGTCGTGTTCTGTGCCATGCAGGTGGCAGACCAGGCAGGCAGGCCGGCGGGCGGAGATGGTGTTTGGGGGTGTATGATGTACCGGTGGTGGTCAGTAGCTGTCAGGAGCCGACCGGTCGGCTGGCTGTAGGCGATGAGCTGAGCGAGTGAGCAGTGTTGCTGTTGGCGTGCGGCCGGCCGTTAGCTGTTGCTGGTGGTTGGGGCGGTGTGTTGGTGATGACTGGTAAACTGCATTGACAACCAGAGAGGGCTCACTGTTATTCCCCTACTGCCCAGAAATCTCCGCTAGATTCATATTCAACATATGGAAGCTGAAGTAATTGCTTTGACAGTTCAACTGTATGGTAACATGAAACATGAAGAAATTTCTAGGAATCTTTACGAGTAATTGAAAACGTTACCATTTCCATTTTGGCTTTAACTGACTCACTAGGCTGTTGTTTAAAAGTACCAGTAAACTTTGGGAGTTGTTGAAGCAATAATTTTTACAAGCTTTATTCACGTCATGTTTCCCAACCAGCATCTTTGAAGCACTGAATTCTGTAATGATCTGATAGAAATAGATGTAAACAGTATTGCAGAATTATGACATAGTGCAGATTATTTGTAACGCTAATATTTTTACACATTATATATATTCAGCCACGCAGGCTGATTGTCCATAGTGTTATATTTGGAATAAGATTGGTAACTATTTAACAGTCTATATTTTCAGCTTTTTTGAGTTTTTCTTTTCTGGGGTATCTGTCAGTCTTGGTACGTCAAGCATATAGCTATGGTGTTTGAATACAGATGGTCTATTTTAAACCTGTAGTCAGCTAATTTTTTCTGCTTACTTATTTGCTTAATACAGTGAAGGATGGCGGTGGTATAAAATTATAATAATGCTGATTCTGTCCTGCTAGATATGTGACTGACTGACAAGTCTTCACTGCAGTTAAGTTCAATGTTAACTGGTAGATCTTGTTTCAGATACATTTCCAATATCTTGTATGTGATGTGTCTTGCTGTAATTTCTTTCCAGTATAAGCTTTTTTGCAGTGCTAAACACATACATTTATGTAGGCAGTGAGTTTACATTGATCGAACCAAAGTTGTCACGATTGACTTCTAATTGATGGCACCTGATTTACAGTCCCATGACCTTTTAAAGTGTTTGCCTGGCTACTTTTCGAGCATTTATACATTGATATTTGACCACTGTCTGTCTGGCCATAATTTTCTGCTCCAGCACAGGATGTAGCCAGACTTGCAGCTAGTGAAACTTATTGTTTATTTGTTTATAACCTGTGTCTACAATTCTGAACAGGAAGAAGGGCACTGCTGTTGGGAGTGTGGTGATTGCTGGCGAGTGGCTCGCTGTTTGACGCTGTTATCGACATTGGTGCAAGCTTGCTGAGACCTGCCTGTTGCACCAGTTCTGTCGGAAATGATCTGATCTCGTTTCCCCATTCATCTCCAGTTATCGTTGGCCGAGCGACTGTAGTCCTAGATGGAAATATGATTTTCAGTCTGGTGCAGTGGGGTTTGAAAGATACATGCATCACAGTTCTGTGTACCTAATTGATATACCGGTATAAAATCAGTTAAAAGTAACAAAATGCAAAAGTTAATTATTATTATGTTGTATCTTTGCATTCATTTGTTAGTTTTTGGTGTCACTTTGAGATAATTTTTCTGCAGCGATTCTGATAAGGTTTATTTGACCTTTATGGCGATTCTGGATGTTTAGCTGCTCTGCTAGAGAGTTGTTGGTTCACCACTAATTTAATATAATACTGTTTTTTCAAATTATCACCAATGCTGTAAGCATGCTTACTTGTAAAAATTGAATTGCAGCATTTGTTAAACTGCTGTGAAGTCTTCTTGTGTCAATAGTTTTCAGATGGTTTGATATCTGGCTTTTTCAACAGCAGCTAACTTGAGCTGTCAATTTTAGATCATATTTCTGTTGCACGGTTTTACCTATATTCCAAATAACATTGCACTTTTGAGCATGATACGAAATTTGCATTACATGTATTGGAATTGAAGTGCATCTGAGACGTTTGTCGTCATAATTTGGTCAATAATTTTATGTTTATTGGTTTGCATTGAAGTTAACAATTTTTATCTATCCGAGTGACAACTAACCAGTTTTTCTGGCATGTCTGCATAGAGCCAGTTTCCATTAGGGCATCTGGTCGCGACCTGGCACCAACCAGCTCCATACTTTACGTTTTCATTTTTTTTTCACGTCACGCGCATGTGCATCTACACATATGTGAACGTTTGAGTTGCATGTTGATCTGCAGTCAAAACGTGGCATTAGGACGTAGAAATTGAAATAAATGGTATTTATACGGACATGGAGAACTACATTAGAATCCAAAGAAATTGTTTGCAAATTAATAATTTAGGTAAATTTAAACGTGCCAACTGAAGTAAAAATTTAATTGAAATTATTTCAGACATAAGATAATCCACGTGTTTCAGATAACTTACCATTTTTCATGCTGAAACGGTTGTGAATTCGTTGCCATGCTAAATGTTTTTCCTCTTCCGTTGAGTTTACTAAATAAGTGGTTCATTTTGCACAGTATTAACTACGTTTTCCGTCATAAGTTCTAAGTTTGCTAGCTCCATTGTCTAACGTCAGTATTTGTGTAAAAAATACTAAATAAGTAACAATTTGAAGCATTGAAAAGTTCGCTTGGGTCTGCAACCAGGTTCGTTTCCAATTTCCACTACACTATCGAAAAGTCCGCGACCTGGCCGAACCCATACGAACTTGGCCGTTGACCCGGTTTCGCGACCGGACACTAATGGAAGTTGGACAATAACAGTAGTTCACGTTGCAAGATTACTTTGTCTAGGTTGTAAAAGATTGCACAATCAGCACTTAATGCTCAACAAATTTATGAATACATTCATATGGTATTAGATTATCGTGGTACTCAGATCCTGGAAAGTCATGGAATCTAAAATTCACATTTCCCACGACATTTTCCAGGCCTGGAAAGTCATGGAATCAGGCCTAGGTGCTGGAAAGTCTTGCAAAAGTAACCAAATGGTTGCCACACTTTAGACCAGTGTACAGGTTTTCGGCCTTTTCGCACATTTTAAGTGTATTAATCACCAGACACACTATGTATTCTCTGTATTTACAATTGTCAGTTGAAACATTACATGCACAAGATAATTTACTTAGTGAATATATATGAAAATCACGCTTGTTCGATATTCACTTGAACGGACAACTGAGCACAATCTACATGCATTATTTATTATTTAAAAACGTTATCTATTAAAACCAACTCATGGTTATACACAATCTCATACGCATGAATTGACTTGTTGCAACCAACAGGACTTAACCTAATCTTAGCTAGTTCATTAGAGTATGTACTGACAGACACCAGAAAAATCAGTTTTACCAGCATTACTACTACTGTCTGCATATGTTGCTCACATAGTATGCATGTCTACCATGAAAGTCCACAACATTGTGTGCAGTCATAATCAATCACATACTAGCAGTCTGTGTCCCCAAAAAGATCCCCGACATTATCGATTGCAACTTAGTGATGTACCAAAACTATTAAAATCTGGTCACCTTTCTTCAAGTTACAACTTACAATCGACAATGATGGGGATGTTTTTTGACGTTTTTGTTCATTTCATTGCCTATTTCGTGTGTCCGTTTACCCCAGGTAGTGCAGAAGCACACTGCGTGAGGTGGGAACTTGAACGATTGTTTGATGGCCAGTTGTGTCACGAATATTCATACCAAAAATTATTAAAATGTGATAATCCTTTTCAAGGGATCCTTTTTTGGGAGACAGTGTATATGAATCAACTCAGTAAAATTTGTTCACTGTTTGGAATGTGCATTAGTATTGAGAGTACACTGACATGCAGAATGATACACAGAATTTGACATTTAAAAAAACTAAAACCTAAGAAATTATTCCCAAATATGCTGCAGTATTTGCCAACATACACTAAAGGAATGTAAGTGATGAGGTACCCAGCAGTGCATCCAAATACATGTAAGTGGCATGTAACAAAGGATAAATAGCAGTTGTAGTAAGTTTCTGTATTAAATGCTAATACTACAAAACCCTGCAACATTTTTTTGACAACACACACTGGTAAAATAAACGCTACCTGCACTAGTAAAAACAACAACAAATAATTAAAAATACAAAATAGTCAACCCTGGTTAGTGAGAAATTCATTTAGTGACAGCTATACACGATATGCCAACATTATGAAATACTGCAAACTAGCAAATCCACTGATACATGCAAATGAAACGGCTCAAAGCCACATTGATTCTAAACAGGTCAATACACTAAATTGAATAACATTTGCAGCAATAACAATTTGTGATTGCTGCTGTCACTTACAAAACTTGCACACCAATATCACAAAATTTTTAATGCCTTGATAGCTCAGTGCAAGAGAATGGCCGGAGCTAGACAACATCTACTGGGAGCTCAGAACCCCTCACCAATAATTCCAGCACCAACAGAAGCACTGCTACCCAATATTAGCAAATATTTACGAACAAACACAGGATGAAACATGGTAACTAATATGGCACATAAATTTATCAAATTACAACCTTTATTCACTAATTTGCTGAACTGTCGGCAACCGCTGCTGTCTTCTTTGGTTTTCATTTGCCACTAGACGTAGCCCATGCAAACACATTGAACAAATTGGTAACGAAAATGTCAACAAATTACTGAATAATGGTTGTAATTTAATGCACGCATATAGCTTATTAACATTCGCAAATATCGCTATCGTAGCTGAGAAATGAACATGCATACTTTATGATTACAATTTATCAACGTAAAATATAAAAACATTGCTAGCGGGAGGGCCGACAGGCTCCCACACACAACCACAGCACTTGGCAAAGACTTCGTCCCGTCTCAGCAGCGCTTTGCTAGATTCACAAGACGTCAGTGCTGGCCTCGAGGTGAACAGAGTCACGAGATGACGAGATCCAGTCGTCAGATTTCTGTTCCTTTCACGCCTGAGATGAAGTTGGCTTCGTGCGTTTCTGTCGTTTTCCTCTCGACTTCGGTCCAGCCCGTCTTGCTGCCCAACCAGTGTTACTTTTCCGAGTAGTGAACAGGATACTCTGCAGAATATAACACTTATTGTCAATTGTTTTCTCAGGTGGCTGTGCTAACTCCACTGCAATAAATACCGTCCTTAGACATTGCCAACAGCACCACTGTCGTTAGCGGCTTCGCTGAATTTAGGGAGGCAAACACTACTTCTCGAAATTCACAGGACAGATAAGGCCAAAAGTCGTAAAACATACCATTACTATCACAGCCCATTAATGCTTTCAACTGTCACTTCAGCGGCTATTTCAAGAGTTACAGTGCCAGGGCTGGCTGAGTACTACAAAAGAGGACTTATATACAGATGTATGCTCTTCTCACCGGGAGCCACAAATCCTTGTGTCCATATAACACAATAAGGAGCGCTCAAAAAGTGTTGTAACTCGACTATAAAAAGCAATGGCAGTGGTGCAAGTTACAGTCCATTGTTACAACACATTCACCGCACAGTTCAATGCATCTGTGGAACTTACTGCTACTTACGGAACGCCCCTCATACAAATGCCAAGTAAACAAGCAGATTATGCACGGGCATCTATGTTAAGTCTATCATTCAACAGTTAACAACAAGTAACCTGCTCATCAAGGAAGTCAATGATATCTTTGGCAGCGATTTTGATGCCGGCAGTTTTCAAGCCCGCAATGAACTCGTCGATCTCCAGCGGCTGATACATCAACAAATACAAAACTGGATACTGTTATGCACCATCTTCTAACGCTTCACAACAGCAGAATGCTGACTTACCAGACCAGTTTTGTTGCACAGAAAGACTGTAAATGTCAGATCAACTTTTTGAGTGCTGGAATCTACTTTTTGGTAACCATTGGACTATCAGTTGAGGTACCTCATTAACACATCACTGTGTTGGCTGCAAGTCACTTGCAGAATACATAAAGACAATAGGCATATGTAATCAGTTCAGTATGATAACAGCCTACAGGTCACAACAAGATCCTGTGATACAGTAAACAATGTTGTAAGAGTCACAATAAACAGTCAAAATAACGCATGCTTCGGGGCACAAGAAATTCGCTTTGGACAAAAAACTAAACGTAATCGCAAAATTTAAAACGTAATCGCAAAATTTAGCATCTTGGACAAAAAACAAAATTCACAATTTCAGAGAAAATTTGGATAAAAATTTGAAACTTTGGACAAAATTGATTGTGGACAGACGAAAAGTGGCATTTTGGACAACTTATTTCTTGTGTCCCTAAACATGCTGGTTGCACAATACAAAGATATTAAAAGCACTCAAACTTTTTAATGAAACAAGTGTACTGTAATATGAAGAAATGCAAGAAATTTCTTGAAAATCAATATACATCATGATTTGTCCATTTGCAAATAAAGCATCCTTCAATAGGTGGACAAAATTTGGATGAAAATTAAAACTTTTATAACTTTGGACGAAATGTTGGACAAAACTGGTGATTTTGGATGGATGAAAAATGTATTTTTGGCAACATACTTGTAGTCCCTACGCATGCTTTCTTGAACTGACCTCATATAGCAGAATCTTCCTGTACAAGTCGTCATTAGCGCGGATGTATTCCTGCAACTGAGTTACAACAAAGACAACAGTGAGGCGTGTGAACAGAAGTAGACTAAACTGGATTTACCGCTTGCTGTCAGTACCATCAATATACTGACCACTTCAAACAGCAAACAGTAGGCTACATGCTGATAACGTAACTAAACGTCGTGCAAAACAGATGCATTACCTCATTCAAGGAACTAGATTTAGTCAGGTTAGGGATGAATGAAAAATGAGAATAAATAAGGAACCAGCTAACACGTATTTACCGACAAATGACTGTTACAAGCTACAAGTCATCTTCTAGAGCAAGAAGATCACAACAAACATCAAATGACTAAACGACAACCCATTAGATCAAATCTGATCGCACAAAGCTGGATGACCAATTCACAGCTCAAAGAACACTGACGAGAGACGTAGCAAGCCAGGACTTAGCTTCAACTATAACACACTGTCAGTTTTACTCAAGTTACGGATAAGCAGATAACTCACAATCTCAGTTTTTGGTATGTGATCGATGCGGCCTCCAGCATTCTGCTCCGTCTTTTCCGGTGAATACAGCAGGCTTTCTTCCGGCAAATCATGCAGTTCATCGTCACTAACACATCAACAACACACTGCATATATCAGTCATATACAAGAACACGCACGCTAATAAGGCTGTCATTTCTGCAGTGTTTTGCCATTTGCAATTCGAAACAGTAAAGTCTTCCGAGCCACGAGGCCCATAGAGTGACACTGATCTCCGTTTCCTTAGCCCTCAGCCAGACACCAGCTTACACTACAAGACCACGAATACAGGGTTAGTGCAGCGCGTGGTGTGCCTCTTTATACCCCAGCTTTCGCTGGTACTCACTGCACCTACCAAGAGGGATCCCAGGCTGAGTTGACCTGGGTGGTTGACTATACACCAAAATGGTTTACCAAATGCACATACAAATATAAATACTGAATGAACAACTGAAAATTGGGTTCTAACATGGCAAGACATGTAACGATATTCTTTAATCACAACAATCACATTCAAAATACCAAACATTATCAAATATAGAATATGCACAATTTCACATGTTTACAAGGAAACTTCCTAAGTAACAGAGGCAAGCGATTACACGATATTCGTATTCAAACTATTCAATTTTTTCACAAATAAAAATATTTGGCATAGAGCCACTACTCAGCCAAATACAATTATGAATTGAATGTTCGGTAAAGTCTTGCTATGAGCAGCTGAGAACAGATATCAGTATACGTGTTAACCTGTCAGTGAATGAACTGTTGACTTGAGATGAACTTGGTGCCTGAGATGCTGCTGGACCCTCAGCTGCTGTATCCAACTGACTGCTGCAAGATGCACTCGGCACACCAGTAAGTGGCTTTGCTGATGTTCCAGTCACCGGCTTCCAGCCCAGTCGTCGCTGCTTCACTGGCGGAGCACCTTCCGACCCACTGGATGCCGGAACATTCTTTCTCACGTTCTGACGTACCTTTGACACTTTTGCCTTCACCGGTTGTTCTGGCACAGGAACCGCTGTAAGCAATACAACAGCATCAGCAATGACCACTCGCCAGCAATGTAACATTCCCCGGCACTTCATGACACTATTCACCACGCTGCAGTTAGTACCCACATCATGCACATTAATAGTACAGAAATAAAACGTAGCAGTATAACAGTATAATGCAATGCACCAACAAGGTCAAATGTGAAAATATTATGTTACTACTATGCACCAAACATAACTGTTGCCCCAATATTTAATAATAATACATAGATGCAAACGGTCACTAACAAACTGACAACATGTTTACATAATTTGTGTATAAATATCACATACCAGCACATCTAGTTTGTGACATCATTTTGATTTCAGCCTTTTCCAGTTTTCAGTGTACTCAATGAACGATCGATATATCAAATAAATAAATATGCCAGCAAACAAACGAACTGAAATACTCATATTACTAAATAAAAACTATAAAGCAACTCGAGTGCTGTAAAAACTACATACTGGGATGAGTCTCATAATAGATTTTCTCCAATACTTCAGCCATCTTTTTCTTTGGCAGTCGTCGCACGCCAAACTTGCTGCAGTGTGCCTGTAAAACCAGCATCGGCAAGAATAATGCCAGTTACTCACGTATCCTGATACCAGGTAACAACACAAGAACACATGTTGACATTGAGTGCCGACATAATATGCAGCAATCCGGGTTATCATCAGAATTCACCATCATAAGTCAAATTTACATCATGCAGCCACTAACGGAAATCCCAGCTATGAATTCCTGTCGTCTCAGCATGCGCCATGCAGCCATCACAGACGTAGTCACACGGGTGGCCAAAGCCATGATTACGCAAGATATACATATCATCTTCGTGAAGTTTTTAATGACTGGTGACCTTCACCATTGACCTACTGAACTGATATTGGCACTCATGAAAAACTGGCCAATTCAATAAAATGAGAAAAGAGCAGCAACAGCAGCGGGAGTATACTAGCAGGCACGCATTATAAAACTTGCACTTGTCTACTAAAAACCAAAAACTAAATTAACAGACAGAAGTCCCGAACTGTCAGAGAGATTAAGCAGATTGTTCTACCACAGCACTGACCAATAAATGGTACAGCTTGATGTATGAGCAACATGATCGAATGAGCAGACAGCCTACCCGAAGGTCAGGTGTAACCATCTGTCGATAGTCCGGTAGAGGAGTGATCTCATCTCTCGACCGCTTCGACGCTTTAGCCACTGGAGTCTTGTGAACAACAGATTCCACACCCTAACAAGACATGACAAGCGGCATACACTCAAGTGACATCGAAAGCCATTGCTACTGGTAGGCATAATAACTATGTCCGGCTTATTAGTGGATGCTCTTAGATTAATTTCTCAGACAGGCAGCAGGGTATGACAGCGTCTTCTATAATCTGCAACTGACAGCACATCTAGAACTATGGACATACAAAAGTGTGTTTAATGTATTTATTAATTTTGCCTAATGACCATAACAGACAAAACGGTACTGACTGCGGTGCTCTGTCATACGTTTAGTGTTCTGCTGACTAGCTAACATCAAGCTGATAATTTATACAGAAAACTGGCAACAAAAATTGCGCATTTCTACAACGAATCGCATGCAGCTATTATACCCAACAGAGCATCACATATGTCTAATATCAGTTTATAGCGCCAAATAAAGCAACACAACGGGGTACAGAGAAAGTCAGAAGTCAGTGCTAAACCATTTTACCACGGTTTGAAATTGACTGACATTCTACATTCATTCCATGCGTTGCTGTTATTCTGTATTACCTAGGTAGTAAACAGATGTGACAAATTCTTCTTATTATTGTTACTATTACCTCAAACGAGACGTCGGACTTCCAGAGCTCAGTGTCGTCGGCAGATTGTCCAATGATGGCACTAACGTCAGTCTCCATGTCTGTCGGCGGACTGAAGAGCGCAGACTGCAGCCCATGTCCAGATGATGCGACGGGACTGCGTTGAAATGATGAACGATGACGGCGACTTACACCACGGCCGGATTCAGCAACAAGTGACGTACTGAAGACTGGAGACACTGGCTGGGCAATGGACACTATGCCATGGGTCTCAGGGCTATGGTGGACTGGTGACATTGTGAGCACCTCAGGGCTATGGTAGACTGGTGACACTGTGTGTACCTCAGGGCTATGGTGGACTGATGACACTGTGTGTACATCAGGGCTATGG
>Ga0056124_1000446_pt1 | contig 13176 bp, 4 predicted proteins | sample WorMetHEROISLAND_2_FD_70069 | JGI IMG/M metagenome (GOLD analysis project Ga0056124, IMG submission 70069) | Marine gutless worms symbiont microbial communities from Max Planck institute for Marine Microbiology, Germany - Olavius sp. 4 HERON ISLAND | ecosystem: Host-associated > Annelida >... | reverse complement strand
CAGTACATATCTAGTAAGTAATCGAGTGAATAAGTAAGTACCTAAATAACTAAGTAAATATGTCACTAATACGCAAGCATGGAGCGGTGTTGCAAGCCTGGGCTTGCTTAGCTCTTGTACGATTTTATGTGCGTTCCTTTGCACAATACTGATACTTGACCTGCAGGCTGCGGCACTGCAAGGCGACGCTTTGTGAGTTGCACGTAGGCTACGTGTACGTTACTTAACTTCATAATTGACGTTATCGACTCGCACACATCTAAGCAATGCACGTAATTGTTTATCGTAATGCACTGAAATGAGCAACACACGACACTCAAGTCACGAACGTCAGGTTTGCGCACGCATGCACGCAAACCGTGTCGCTTCGCCAGTTTACTAGGCAGTATATATACGCGTTTGTTTTTGTCCGCCTGGCAGACTGCACTGCAGGCGTGCTGCATGCATGCATGCATCTAGATTTCAATTCTACGAAATCTGCCACAGCGAGAACGCCAACGTCGTCTGCCGTCGTGTCACAGGCGACTCGGAGCAATGCGATTGTCGAACGATATCGAATCTCACGATAAACCGAATAGCTAAATCGATTATTCGGTGCAACACTAGCAGAGGTGCCGTTAAACGAGGCTGTAAATGTCCATTTGTAATTGGTGCTGTGAACAAAATTTGACACCGACGCACATACACAAGAAAAAAGACAAGCGACAAACAAACATTATATAGTATTGAACACTAAGAATTTCGTCGAGTCTTAAAAGTGTTTACAAATTCTACACCACTGTTTTTATCATATTATTATTATCATGTCGTACAGTGTATTATAATTTCTAGTGCATCAGCTAGCTGTGCAAGCTAAGTAGAGATGTCCGTCTGTCTATCTGTCCGTCTGTCACACACTGCATGGTGTTGTGTCAAAACGACTCCAGCTAGGATCACAAAGTCTTCACTGGCAGATGGCTCAGGGAAATAGGTTTTTTTTCCGAGATAAGGTTGATCAAGAAATTCGAAAAAGTTCACCCACTGTTAGGTAAGATGGGATGTAGCGACTTTCGGTCTCTACGTCGCCGTATCCACGAAACGGTGATAAACAGGACCATGTTTCCATCTCATTAACGGGAAGCGGCAAACGAGTTGCGATTTATTTGTACCAAAATCGACGATCTTAGATGACACGAACGGTTATTGACTTATTACGCATTATATGTATTTTTTTTCTGAGCCGACTATACGTGAATTATCTGCGCATGCACAAAACTTATCATGTACAGACCACCCCAGACAACCGAAAGACGGAGTAATCATATACTGACAATTTGTGTGAGCATTAAAATAGCAACTAATTATACAGTCAAGCAGTTTCAGGCCTCTGAATAGTCCGCGCCAAGTGTGCATAATCAGAATCAGAGTCAAAATGCATTTAACATTTCTCTCTCTCTCTCTATCTCTCCGTCTGTCTCTGTCTCTCTGCCCTCTGTGTTTTTTTTGTCTGAACTTGTTGCGAACAAAGCATTACAATTTGTATAGCGCATCCACAATGTCTCCGAGGCTCCAAAGCTTTACTCTGCTATAATGATGCAGATTGCATACTAGATATTATATCTTAGATTTTGCCATATGTTCTTGCTGATGTGTTTCCACAATTCTAGGTTTGTCGTCTATTCATTTTCTAGCACCATATATTCAGTTTTTATAGTACCTTGCATTACGTTTTACATGTTTTTATTGTAATGTGTATGTGCTGCCTTTTGGCGTGCTTGATTAATAGCACTACAAGCCGGAGGCGACGTGGCTCGCTACGCTGCAAGCTTAGCGACAGCTGTCCTACGGATAGCTGCTATGCATGGACAGACAGCAGACAGACGCAGACCGTCACAGACACGGTGCCTGAGAATAAGGATCGCTTATAGCTTGCAGCTCGCGTGCTAATACACTCAGATGACGTTCGTCGGCATGCGGCACTTCAGACTATAGAATATATACAGTACACCATTAACTTGCGGTTGAACGCGTTCCTCTCTGGAGACGAGACGCACTCAGCACAGCATCGCACTGAGTTGCACTGTGCTAATTTCACCAGTCATAAACACTAACTGTGCATTAGTAGACTTTGATGTGCCACCGCTGCTGCTGCTGCTCATGCATGGTGGCGGTGCTGACGCACAGAGCGTGTTATTAGATTAGTCGTATATATGGAAAGCATCTTCTCGTCGCTACCTCTCTTGACTTTTGCTGCCTGCAGAATAATTCATCTCTCCGCCACACTGCTGCTGTCTGTCGTCGGACTTTTTTTGTACAATTAATGTGCGTAGATGCCCGAGTTCCATTAGCCCACTGTGGCACACGTACATACGAAAAGGACAGCTGTCCCCTCTCCGATACATACATTATTTAGTTGCCAAGTTGCTACTTTACAAATGTATATACTATACCTTCATGCAGCATATAAAAAGATGCCATTCAACCTTGTATTATCCAAAGTGCATAACGTTCACTAAAACGTCGTAGTGGGCTTAAGACCAGAAGGTCAGAACAGAAAGATAACGAGAAAAAACTAAAAGCAATAGCCGATTAGTACGTCCGTGAAATTTGTCGGTGTATATCAAAACCGTAAAAAGATTTGTGGAGAAAGCAATTTTTGATCTCTGAATGAAACAGTGAGTGAGCAATTGCATATGCGATAATAGATAAAACAAGAAACAAAAAACAAAAAAAAAACATCGTCAAAAGGAGGTAAATAAGCAAAATAAACTAGGCGAAAGACAGAAAATACTTGTTCCAAAGATTGGGACAAGGATAACAAAATGAACTATTTGTGACTTTTAATCTGGAACTGGTTAGGTCGAGACATTACAATAGATTAGGCCTACTAGTGCTTGTTGTTAGTTAAGTTATTTTCTTTTCTACGTTTTACTATTTAGTTTAATTTAGTTAGTTTAGTTGTTTTATATCGCTGTCATTGTTGAAGAATAAAGTTGTATATAATAGATATCTGCAGTTGTATTGTTGACAAGCTTGCTATATGTGCAGTATGTTTGTTAGCATTGATTCGGACTGAGCACGTGTCGCGGTGCAGCGAGTGATGGAGGGATGCGGTCGTATTAATGTACAGGATCTATTCAGGCGCGGTTGCTGCTGCTGCTGCTGCTGCTGCTGCCGCTGCGGCGGCGTTGTATCAACGACAACGCAATGACATGTTTACAACGCACAGACCACCAGCATGCAGTGATCCGGCGAGTCAGTCCCGCCACGTACTACCAGAGTCCAGACTCGCTACCGGCGACACGGGCGACGTAAAGCCAGCCAGCGCGTCATCTACAGGGTGCGGCAAAATAAAGTAGCCCCCTAAAGTTTTTCGCTGTTTTCTCAGCAACCGTTTGGAATTTTAATTTCAAACTTTACATTTATTTTCTGAAATATTCTACATCTAACTGCCAAGTGAAATGTGATTCTGTTGAAAAACGACGAAGTTATGGACCTTTTAAAAAGTCTATAACTTCGTCGTTTTTCAACGGAATCACATTTCGCTTGGCAATTAGATGTAAAACATCTCAGGAAAAAAATCCGTAAAGTTTGAAATTAAAATTCCAAACGGTTACTGAGAAAACAGCGAAAAACTTTAGGGGGCTACTTTATTTTTCCGCACCTGGTATACAACGGCGAGATGTCACGTTCCAAGCTGCAAATAACTATAATAAAAAGAAACTGCATGCTAGTATTGTCGCGCGTTGAAACAAACGACAAACAGACTCGCCGACAATCTCCCGGACAGACATCACCACAACGCAGTCACGTTAACCAAACAATCATATTTCCTTTCACGCCACAAGATTCATGAAACAGCAACGAAGGACAAAGTTTAAAGTAAACTGTCACAACTACATGTATTCTTGCACTGAAACACTCTGCAGAAAATGTGCAACATGCAATGAAGTAATCACTGCAGATCGTACCGGGCCAGAAAGGCGTCGCAAACCAACACTATCTACTCGCTACCTACGATATGTCGGAAACGCTGTGGCACTAAGTGATTACTCAACGCAATTTATCACATCATTTGTCTACAGAAAAAAAATCAAACTGCATGAATAATCTAAACAATCTAAGACATTGATGTTTGTACCACAGTCACCAGCATCAGATTTGGTGCTCAAAATGTGCAAATGTCGCCAGCAGACAAGCCAACAGCGCACGCCAGTTTTCTGGCATTAATATTTCACAAGGTAGTGTAGCGACACGTTTCAGGTGTTGCGGGAACTTTGTAACTGCTTTATTGCAAATTTCCGGAGAGTACGTCAGCGAACGAATATTGAACGTCGGTCACTATTTCCTGAAGTTAAATAACAAAGTGGTTTACGTTTTGGGCTCACGGCGCAAATATGCAATTCTGTCTTTGCGATTATTTGGCCTGGCACAATTGCAAAAGTTATTATGTAGAGCTGCGTATTTATCGTCGGCTCTGAGTCAGCGATTCTTCAGCGATGTCGGCCGACAGTGGCCGACAGCGTCAATGCAGGGTTATTGCCTGCAGCTGCAGCCGCCGGACAACAGATCGGAACAAGTGCTCCAGTCAGCCCGCTCTCGGGATATTGCAAATTCAACAGATCTAAGTACGATTTACTGCCTCGTTCGCGTCGACCAAACTGCATATCGAAATCGGTGATGTACGTCGATCGGACGGTGGTGCAGTCGGACGCTTAAGTGATGGAATGCATCGTTAAGTGGACTGTGAACACCGGATTAAGTCGCGCACATGCGTTCATTCTCCACGCACGTAGCGCCGCTCAACTATAGCTTCGTGCATCCATCCAGATCTGCCCGCATCCGTACCAGCTTTATCTCAGTCACTAGATGGCGCTGGTGGCTCAACATCCGTATAGTGAGTCCAACCAGAACTACACTGCCCTGCCCCACCATGATCTCATCTCAGTGACCGATATTGCTGCTGCTGCTGCTGCTGCTGCTGCGTATAGTTGCCACTGGCGACGCGTATACATACATACACTGTTGTATAGCCTATACTGCATCCTACCCAACCGGTATGACTATATACTGGACTCACGATACCCAACTCATTTAGCCAATACTCCAAATTCACCTCGTTGCAGATCACAAAATTTGCTAATATCGCTTCGGTACGCTATCACTGGTGTAGCCAGTATATGAAGCACATGACTAAAATGCTCGCCGGGTTTCCAAAGGCTTCTTTTCCAAAATCCAATGCTAGGCTAATGGCAGACGTTCCGGGATTGTTGAATATTATCTAAACACTTGTACAAAAACACGACACGCCTGGACGCTATGGACGTAGCGAACTTGGCCATGGAGAAATATACGCAGTGACTTTTACAACGTCGCTCCCACACACTAGAAAAATTACGAGCACGTCCAGCGGAGCCAAGCAAGACTGCCCGAGTCTCCAGGTAGCAGTAAGCAGCTGCTGCTGCTGCTGCAGGGTAAAGCTGCTGGAACTCGCACCAGCGTCAGTCGCACTGCTTCAGGCGCTAGCGGTCGATGGTCGTTAGTCGCAAATGAAACGAGAACGACGACGATACGAGCGCTGGCGCTCGCTCTGCTGGGTGGGAGCGGTCGTGGTGCCAAGAACTTACCAACAACTGACGCGACCGACTCGCCCGGCCGTTAGTGGCCGGATCGGGACCCGTCGTCACTCGGCAACTTCCTTCCTCGCGCCGACAGACCGCGGCCGTCGCGCTGTCGCAGCCGTTAAACTCGTCGTCTGTTTGCGTCGACGATCAATGCATCGACTTCCATCGCAGCGCAGCTCCTCGTCGTTGCCACCACGTCGACGGCTAAATGTGAGGCGCGTGTTCTCTCCAGGGACAACAGCATCGAGACTGCGGCGCTGATGAATTATATCCTACACAGTATCGTGGATACGGCGCCCTCCGGTATACGATCTCGGCTAAAACTGATTCCTTTTACGGCGGAGTTAACCAGAAATCCCAGGAATAAGCCACGCTGTATCCGCCGCTACATGATGCCAAATTGCCAATTTTCTGCGCACACCAATCGGACTGACGTCTGAGGCTATAGCTCACCACAACTAGCAACTGCTGAAGCACAACTGTATGACCAGAACACACTGTCTCCTAAAAATATGCTGAATAAGATGTATATCACTTGTCTTTTTATACAACACTGGTTATAGATCATCATTATAAAGGAGTGGCTTGAATGATTCTTCATCTGGCCGCCGATCTTTCCGCTCTTTCGCGACTAACCGTCTGCTAATGTCTCCTGTCAAGCTGTCAACTGTCGGCAGGACAACTTTTCTGGTTGTCGGCCCTCAGATCTGGAACGACATGACGGGGGACGTGACGTCTGATGAGTCGCTGTCTATACATTTCGTCAGCGGCTCAAAAACGCAGCTCTTCAGAATATCATTTCCTGAATGTTTCCTAGAAACTACTGTTATAGGCTACTATTCTGGCCATTTTAAAAATGTCTAATTAACTGCGAATATAGCATCGAAGCATTGTGATTATTATAAATCGTTTACTCACTTTCTTCATCGATAGTACATGTCATTACTCATTGGGTAAGTGCTCGGCTAATTTCAGAAGATACTATTCATGATACATGACCGCAGTCAGTAACCATCACAAGACGGGGTAAACAAGTTGGTGAAAGGGGAGACTCAGGTGTGCGTGTAAGTTTATGCTGCAACATGTCTCGCACGTGTCGGCGAGTGTGAAACGCGATCCGTGCTACACTACGAGAACTACATCATACACGCAGCGGTCGTACCGCATACTCCACTCGACCGATATTAATGCGCAATATTGGTTGACGCCATGCACGACTGTTTGTCGCCTGGCAACAACCAACAAGAAGCTCAGCTACAGCTTAGAGAACAGGGCGTCAGCTTCGTGTTTTCGTTTCATCATAACGCCATTTACGGGAATTTGGCTTTTTCAGTTTAGGATACACTACATGTGGGATTTTAAGCAAACCTACATCATCTACATGGCAACGGATGTATGCCGATCTATACAAGAATAGCACCGACAGTAGTACGTGTCCGCTGTAAAGAACCGCCGCAATTGTCCGCATACAAAGTATATACCGACACAAGTGAGAAGGCAAAGGGGTAGCCAAGACATTTTTATCAGAGTGAGGGACTTTTCCTTACTGTCAGTGGACTTCAATGTTCGAGCTGGGAACCAAACTCCAAAAGGGAGACCAAACCAAAAATGAGTGTTGTGAGCGACAATCAATAATGGCCTATGCGTTTAGTATGTGATTATCTATCCCAGCAAGCATAATCGAACTACACAATAAATTCGACGGGTTTCCTGAAACTTACCGTCTGGGTGGGGCAATTTTCCATACCCAGTCCTCCTAGCTTCAAAGCTGAAAAGTTTTGCGGGTGTTCCGAATCTGAAGATAACACCAATTACACAGAAGCAGTACCGGTACATGTTACATCACCCGCTCGGGGAATTCTGTCAGAGCGCCAGCTGAACCTACGCGACATTTACACTTACTTAGATCACTTTGCTTTTATAACGTTAATGTCTGAGTCTGGAAATGGCACGGCTATTAGAGCAAATGATTTACCTCGAGTCGTCGAAGCCGATGTTCGTTTCTGCTGTGCTTCAACCGGTCGGTCGCAGTTGTTGGCGATAATAAGACGTGAGCGATGATGCGGTCCAACTGCGAGACGTACAGTTGCCCTACACTCGCACAGCGCGCGACCAGAACTGACAGGCGAGAGAAAGGCCAGCAGCAGCAACACGGCACGGCACGGCACTGCTAGCGTGCTAGACTAATGACTGCGCCAGTTGCCGCAGCAGCAGCAGCAGCAGCCGCGCATCACGCTGTAACATTCACTCGCCCCGCGACGCGCGCTGCATGCCCCGGCACGACAATGTTTACGTGTTTACGCCCTCAGACACCTAACGCGGGCCTGCCTTCTTTGAGCGTCTGGCGCCCGACTGCCGTAGCCTAACTACCGATTCGAGGTGTTAGCTGGTCGCTCACCTCGGGCTAGGTGAGAAATGAGGAAGGATGGATGGCGGGGGCGGCGTTGACTCATCACTATAGCGACTCACTTGGAATAACTACATCATCAACCCCATCCTCCAGTCCATCTGCCAACCGCTGCCGTTTTCTCTGTCGGCCGCGCCAACTACATCGCTGACTTCCATTCCTTTATCTGCAAGTAAGTCGGTTGACAAGGCTCTTACACTGTATCTGTATTCTGCCTGCCAGCGACAATCGAACTCAAGCCATCTGTTCTGTCTGTGTCCATCATCATCATCATCATCATCATGCTCATCGCGGCGTTGTCGCTGCGCTGTAGGTCTACACGACCTGCTCCAGACTCTACAGTCTTGTGACCCGTCATTGGGTTTCACGCCTCGCGTCGCTTCATTAGCCGCTCGAGTGTTCGCCGTAATCGGCAGACAGCGACAGCATGGTCCGCCCTCTGGCACCACGTGACCTGCGTGAAACTGACCAGTCAGTCAGTGGTCAGTATGTCAGCGAGCCTGGTCAGGTCACCGACCACTCGTCACTAAGACGACCTCGCTAGTGACTCGGTCTCTGAGACAAAATTCACAGAGAACGCGGATAGGCGTGTCAGTTGGCAGCACACACAGCACGTGCCACGACGATGACCGCTGACCACTGAGTGGCACTGACCACTGTTCTGTTCTGTCCCCACGCCCACAACCCATCTCAGCCATCTGCTGTGGCACTGACCGAGGTCAAAGTTCGAAGTTGTGCATGCTCTGTAATTTTGCTCCGCACTGCAAAAGTCCGAGTCTCGAAATCGAGAACAAATGCCAAGTGATAGTCTTCGGGGCGAGACTGACAGTGTAATAGCAAACGTTTTTTATTCCTTTTTAAAAATGTCATCGTTTTAAGTCTGTATATTTATTATGCATAATCGTACACGAAGTACAACAAAAGAAAAAAAAAAGACTTTTAATTACTTCTAAGTTCCATTCACATTTCACTCGTTTTTGGTGAGCGTTAAAATTTGGGACCAAACTGATTTTTAATGTATTATACTTCACGTTTGCAAACTTTTTTTGCATCTCTGTTTGCACGTTTCTGCATCTATGGTAATTATCACCTTCCCAACCAAGGAGGCTGTTTTTGTCTCGGTTTGTTTGCTAGTTGGTTTATGTTCTGTCACCGTGCGTGCTTTCTGTCTTACTGCACCGTGCACTTTCTTCTGCTGTTAGACTGTGCAGTGTCGGGCGATAACAAAAGGTACGAACAAGTAATTTGTAAAAGTGTAGCAATAAATGTACTCTACATGTTGTACCGATAAACTGACGACGATTGATAACTATGGCGAACAAACAGTGCTACAGTTCCATGCGATGAAGAAAAGCGAAGTCTGTTTTTGCCGCACGGCGTGCGTCGTATACAAAGACTTTCTACTACAATACAATGCAGTAAATCATTGGCCGACAATGCCGCACTTGTGCAGATTAAATCCGTTTAAGTGATTAAATGGTACACCTCTGTCTGGAGATCTAGACAGGAAGTAAAAAAGAACTACATGGTATGGAATATCAGCGACGCTTGTTTATTGCTATTCGCCAAGAATAAAAATGTTTAGGCCAAGTGTTGTATGAAGCTTGACAACTCTCAGACAGTTCTGAATACGTCTATTCCTGAAATTTTCTACGGACAATGTGTTTGACATTTTTCTGCGCCATTACAAAGCAAAGTTCAATGTGTTTGAAAACCAACAATAGCAACATGTATTGTCACATTGTGTCGTAGCCTACGCCACAGAGAGACGACAGACAGAAAGAGTGCAACGAAGGCGGAATGTACGTACATGTATTACAGCTGCAATTCACCTAAAAACAAACGTGTGGATCTTGAAGCATTTTCTCGCCGACGCAACATTTAAGCAAATTCTTCAATTGCACAAACAGAATATTATTCTGTATATCAACCGACTGCGTTGATGGGGATAGCATGACGTGCTGCTAACTGAAGTTATCTTGCTATCCAAACACAGTTGTCATGCGTGGTTTTCAGCGATATCAAATGACCACGGGAACACCACTCACTACTATTACTAGTCACTAGAGACTTGCCCTTGTAAGCGGCGGTTAAGCACAATGTTCACTGATATGTTCACAGTGTTCCGCTGTCATTCAAGACGAAGCGCTGTTCGAGTCATACATGTCCAGGACGTCGCGGTACGGGGAACGCAATGGTACATACAGATGTACCCCTGGATTGGAATGAAGTATTGTTATCAGCTGCAATGAGAATAAATGAGACGTGTCGACACGTATCATGAGCGCGGGATCAAAGTTTTACGTATTACTGCAACATTTTGTGACGCGTGTGCAGCAACATTCTGTACTTGTGCAATTTACAGTGATAAGCTTATTTATGATATAAGCCTACAGTTTACTGGCACGACGACGGTTTCTAATATCGCTTTGCACTCCACATGCAAATATTGCCCGAACGTCGCTGCTGCCTGAATTAAACACCGCATTTACGTACTCCACCCTATCACTGTCTATTCTTCTCCATACCAAAGCCAGAGTACTGTTAGGTACCAAATCATCCCAAAACCTTGTCAGCTGCTTGGCAGCATCATTGACAGGAGTCGCTCGCTCGAACTGACCCGCTGCGCAGCGGCCACGCCTTCGTGTTTAAACCGTCTGTCATGTCCAATTCGTAAACGGCGCTGCCGTGGCGCTGTTTAGCAAACACTTTCGCCTCCGACTGACAAGTCAGACAGCGCCAATGTATAACAGACGAACACTTGGCGCAGCCGTCAGGCTCACATGACGACTGATGAATCTCTGCATTAGCACTGTCTGCTGCAGTTGTCACCTATGGCCGTTTTATTCTTGCAGACAAGTTCTTCCGCGATGCCGAGAAAATGTCCTCGACGCTTTTCTTCCCTTGCTACTGTCGCAGCACCGGCGACCCAGAGGAGGGGAGGATCCGAGGGGCTAATGCAGTCGCATCACACATAGCGCAGTAATTGCGGCCATCGCTTAATGGCTTGGAGATAACATCAAAACGAATGGCATGGCGACGACATAGCGTGGGCAGGGCCGGAAGTCACCAGTCATCAAAGCACCAGGTCGTCCTAGAACAACCTTCGCTGGCTTCCGGTACTATACAGCATAGTCACACGTTCCAAACGGCTCGTCGCACTCCTTGTAGGCTTATACATCCACGGTGTTGCTCCTAGCTGCGAATCTAGAGGAATTCTGCGTCCCAGTGGAAAATGTCTCAAGTCACACACGTCTATTCGGCCTGTATCTGCAACTAGCCTATTGGATCTATCCATTTGCCTGCGGCTCAGAGATTACAGAACTGCCGGGTTTCGCTTCAGCGTACACCGTATTGTGCTTGGAGTTCGTGACAATAGATTAACGTGTTCCAATGGAAGTTGAAAATGAACACTATCTAGGCACCGACGTGGCGGTTTTTTGAGTGAAATTATTGCACACAATTAGGCGTAGGCTATACATAACGGAAAACACCCTTTTGGCTCTAAACATAAACTTAACGAAGCGCTGCCAGCTTAAGCTGGTACACAACTGCACACGCGTGGAGTCTATAAAATATATTATACGCTTTATTCTGCAAAACTTTCAAACTTTTTATCAAACGAAGTTTGCATTCAGTATAAGCCTATACACTTCATTAATGAGCCGAGTTGAAAAGCAATTTAATTTTTTTCTGCATGTACGAGAGATAGATCATGAGTGAAATTATTTGCCGGTACTCTCCGCGTTTGCCTGTACATGCACAGACTTGTGTATACGCGTAGAGGTCAGACTTGTACAAGTATATGCTGAGCGCAGACTAGCGATGTAGAGATGTCATCAGATAAAGCGTTGGGTCGTCGAGTCGACGCCAGTTTCTGATGAGATGACGTTGAGCCACGGCAGCAGCAGCAGCAGCCGACCGAATGATGCTAAATCTCGAGACGAGGGACCGGGCGCTGGCATTTAATTAGTTTCACCCATTTCCAATTCAATCCGCGGATATCTCGACTGCAGATGTGCGACGCAGACGCCGCCGCCTCCGCCCTGCTGCCATTTGCATCTTTTGAACAACTCTGTACTAGACCGCGACGTCTCTTTGTTAGTTATTGCACTCATGGGATAAACTTGACAAAATCTCGACACCGAAATGTGCAACAGTCGTTAAACGAAGCGTCCAAATAATTCCAAGAGAAGCAAAAAGTCGCAACGCGACTGAGTCGCACAGGAGAGATGATTAACCGACTGACAGTGAAGCATTATCAAAATAAGACGTGACGGAAACCTGGCTGCGCGATGCTCATGTCATTAATATTCATTCAGATGCTATTCTTTGTGACGAATTCCCGCAAATGCACAGATCATCACACCTGAGGGACACTGCGAAAGTGTGATTATGAATATGGACACCGGACTAAATTATCAAGTTGGGTATAAAAGCCTTAGGAGCAAAAATTTTTTAATTATACAAATACCACTTGAAGTTTCGGATAAAAATGACAAATTTGTAAAAAAAATAATGTTTTACTTAGAAGATACAAGCACATATAACAAGCTAAAGTACGTGAAATAAAAAAAGAGTTAAGAAGAAAATGCCACAATGTTATTTATCAGTGAGAAAGTAGCAGCAAGTGTTTGTCGACAAGTTACTCAATCATGCGACGTCAAGCTGCGGAGATGAAGAAAGCTGCAGTCAGTCATTCGCAGGCAATCGATCAGACAGCATTAATCATGCGATTGAGTTGTCAGACAGAGTAATTCCGCAGAGTCCGCAACTCAGCTGCAGAGGCTGCAACAGCATTAGTGAAATGCATACAACATCGGCCAGAGCCTAATGCGTATTACAGAAAACTACGGCAAATAGGAGCATAATCTACTGAACTGGTCAGTGACGACGCACAAAACAAAACTCACATGCTTGATAAGGCATAGGAATAATATTCTTTATTTTTTTAGCCTGAATGCACTCTAGCAAATTGCATCTTACACATTACTAATCACATAGTCGCTCATGCTGACGAACAAACGAATATCAAGCGATCCGAAAATGGGGGCGCTGAAAATGACGGACATGAAAATGCAGGACATGTTTCAGGTGTCTGAATAGGCCTACATGGAATAGACTTCGATTTAGCAGTGCTCCCCTCTAACCGTTTACTTCTCCGAT
>Ga0056124_1000445_pt1 | contig 13201 bp, 11 predicted proteins | sample WorMetHEROISLAND_2_FD_70069 | JGI IMG/M metagenome (GOLD analysis project Ga0056124, IMG submission 70069) | Marine gutless worms symbiont microbial communities from Max Planck institute for Marine Microbiology, Germany - Olavius sp. 4 HERON ISLAND | ecosystem: Host-associated > Annelida >... | reverse complement strand
ATACACAGGCGGGCGTGGCTTGTGGCTGGAGTTTGTGCACCATTGTTTGTTATACAGCGGAATATCGGTTTTGAACATTTCAAGTGACTATTGAAGACGTTCTTGTTCATTTGAGGCTGCGGCGCATTGTGACTTTTTGTTTAAATTGCGCCAGTCATAAGAGCACTTGCTTGCTTACTTACTTACTTACTTAGAGTGATGTAGATGTGATGTAACTGAGCATTTAATTGTTACTCATTTTCACTGAGTGATGCTGTGGGCAAAACTGTCAGAACTTGTCTGTATTTTAGTATGTTTTGCACGTTGTCTGTTAGGAGTCTCTTCTTTGCAAGCTCAGCTGAAAGAGTTGCAAGTAGCCAAAGTGGACAGTCAGAAACTGAGTGATTTAGTGATGGTTAAAGACAATGAAATCAGTGAATTGAAACAGAGCAGTGGTGAGCTGCAAGACAGCATATCTACATTACGCCACGAGGTTCAAGGTTAGTCAAACTCACTCTACTTATATCTTGCTAACACATTCAGTTACTGTATATCTAGGATATATAAACATCTGTTCCTAAATATTTTTTGTGTTATACGCTGGAGTGATACTGACCAAGATGGAAATGTAGAACTAAAAAGTAAAGTTCTCTCTGAGCCATAAAGCACATAGGGTGGTGCTGATCTCCATTTCGTTATCCCTCAGCTAGACACCACTGTCCACTGACACCAGTTTACACTGCCAGACCACGGATACAGGGTTAGTGTGTCATGCGATGTGCCTGTTTATGCCTCATCTTTTACTGGTACTCACTGCATTTATAGTAATTGCACCTACCTACAAAGGGATGGCCAGGCTGAGTTGACCAAGAAGGCTGTAGAAATGATTGTGCATTTATGTGTCTTTTTCATGCAGACTGTAATGCTCAACTTCTGACTGCAAGCGACAAATCTGTGGAGTTGATAAAGAAATTGAAAGACGGCAAAGATAAAATATGGTGGTTATTCCGTCATTTGAAGTTTTATTTTCAGTTCAGCTAATCCCAGTGCATCTGCTTATTTTCTCAATGATTGAACATCATCTGAGACGATCGAACGATGACAGTGAGAGCTTGTGGATTGTGAAGTCATTATAATGTCAGGTGCTGGAGCACAATGCACTTGTAATTTGTAATGTAATCTGCATTATAGTAAAATAAAATAATTTAATAAACTTTGGGTTCACAGCAGACAGTGGTAATGTGGCCTGGAAGCTGTAGGCCTCAGGAAATGGCATTATAACATTGTAATAAAGTAAACTGTGATGATCACAAGTGTGATGAGAATATTTGAATAAAAACACGTGCTTGCACTGCTTAGGTCTCAGCAGTCAGAAATTGAACAACTGGAGTCAAAGTTACACAATCAGAAGCGGCATGGCGAACAGAGGGTTGCCAGGCTAGTGCACTGTCTTATGTTTTGCATATTACTAATGAAGAGTAATCTTGCAAATTTATTTTGTTACTGCAGAGTACCCTTCAGTGCTGTCAAAGTCCTGCTTTAAAAATTTGGTAGTATTAATAGCAACGTAAGTTTTCAGGACTTGGGGACCATTGGCAATTGAGATAAAACTGGCTCCAGAACAGTTGCGTGTAGTATGTATGCGCCTATGCGTGTATATAGCCAATGGCACATAACTGTTAAAATACATTTAGGCCAAATTTTGTGAGCAGAGTTTAGTGTCATCAATGAAGTCGGGAGAAAACCCTTTCTCGTGTCATGACAACAACGGCAAATTGGGAAGATAACTTCTGCAGTTTTCTGCATCCATTAAAATAGAATGAATGTTCTAGAATAACTAATAAAAATTAACTGGAATCAATATTTACTACACAGCCATCCTAATAGGCAGCATTATGTGTCTTGCTCATCCACCCATTTGTCTGTCCATCTGTCTGTATGTTATGGGCTCCTAACTCCAAAACAAAAAGGCAAAGAAAAACCAAACGTGAACGTTCCCCAGGGCAGGAGTAACCGGCTGCCGCATTTCAGGTCGAAAGGTCAAAGGTCAAGTCAAGGTCACCAGACGTCAAAAACCCAGGTAAATGACGCATATCTCGTGCACTTTTTACTCACAGATCCGATCACGCACTAGTACATGCACCGGCGACTTTGTCCACTGCTCACGAGGCACGGTGCAGTGGCGAATGTGCATAACTGGGCGTCTGCATGCATGCCACCACACGGCGCAACGACGTATTTGCTTTTGTTCACAATCTTCATCTCTCCACTGACTCTGCCGACAGTGCCTGTTGACCAGACAATGGCATACTCCGCATTTAGAACATATTGGTTGATTTTCATGTCACCCGACAAAAATTGGTTGATTTTGTCGACTGTGTGACGTTGGCTAATGTGCAGTGTCAGTGTTTCATAATATTAGAACAGAGAATGCAAACAGCCAAAGACATTATTTATTTGTGTGTCCAGCATCAAAGCTGAGCTGGAAAAGAAAGAGACGATGCTGTCGTCTGCACAGCAGGAAATGAGCAATCTTGTTAGCAAATACTTGCAGCTGCAGAAGCAGGTGGAAGATGAGCTCTGCATCAAGGCTGCTGCTGCACACTGTATGTTGATAGCATAATAATAATGATGATAATAGTAATAACAAGATCGTCAAGTCTTGCTCAAGGCTAAGTACTGCCCGCGGGTAGCCACAGTCGCTTCCGTGGGCCGTAATAAAGTGGCGCCATCTAGCGAATGACATTTCGTGAATCCAGGCCAACTGGTTCAAGCAGTATCATGCGCACAAGAAACACACAACAAACCCATGTGACCTTGACCTTTGACCTATGACCTTGATATTCAGTAGATTCTAGGTTGTCAAGGTACATGTTTATGCAAAATTGCGTTGAGCTAAGTGCAGCGGTTCATGAATTATCGTGTTCATGAAGTTTTGATGATGCTGAAAACAATACTGCCATCGCTTCCACGGGCAGTAATAATAATGGTCATGTTTGTATGACGCCGTTAGTTCGTGACTTCAGAGGCACTGGTGGTAGGTTATGTGAGTCTCCGTTGTAGGATTGAGTCCTGCTGGTCACTGTCAGTTGTAGTCACCGACTTTTGCTGTGATAACAATAAAACAGTATTGGGAGTTGGGACATGAGGTTCCATACTGTTTAGGCTATTGGTCACATCACGGAATGTAGTTTACAAGGTGTGAAGATTGCCTAAGCTTACGCCATGTGAACCCTGTTATCTTAGTCATTAGTGCTGTCTATTTTACTTTTATATGTTTTGTATGAATATAAGAGACAGATTATTAGATGCAGATGTGAACACTGAGGACTCAATATCCTGCATCCAGAATTCACTGATAATGATGATGATGAAAAACACAAAAAGTAATTGATCACTACAGAATACACTAGGATTATCATAACCAGTCCGCTGATACAGTATGATAATCATAGTGTATTCTGTAGTGATCAGTTACTTACGCATCTAATAATCTGCTTCTTATCTGAAGTTACACCATTGGCTTGTGAAGTTTTGTTTAGCCTGCATTATTATCTGTAAAACGTTCTTACAGATCGAAGTATGATATTTATTGCTGTTGCCCATCTAGGCAGGACTCAAGATCTCCAAAGATCATTAGAGGAAGCTTTGGCGGGACTACGTGATTTGAAAAGTGAAAGGTCTGGTGATCACTTGACATTACACTTTAGCGAATTTGTACAGTGCTTGTAATCACAGTGTTGGGGTTTTGAACACGCCTTTCACCCATTTCTCTTTGCACTTTTTCCAACTTTTTAGATACAAAATGCATGCAGTGAGTGGGCCTTTGTTATTAGAACTGTTGGAAGTTGGTGTCACGGTCGTCCTAATAGGCTGCATTACGGGTCTTGCCCGTCCGTCGGCGTGTGTCCGTCTCTGTTGTCCGGACTAATAAATCAAAAACAAGAAGGAGCAGAGAATTGGTGTGAGCGTTTTCCGTGGCAGGAGTAACTGGTGTGCCAGTGTGACAATTTTCAGTTCAAAGGTCAGGGTTAGGGTTAGAATGCAGATTGTGCAGCTCTAGGCGGACGGACGGCCGCACAATATGCCGGCACTGGACCAACATATTTTCTAGTTTCGTATAGATTTGACGTTTAAATGTGACTGTGACAATGTAAAGACTGTAGATTCAAACTGTCTGAGCCAGGCGTGTTGGCAATTATTGTTATTATTGAACACCGTTTGTGTTTGCATACACTGGCAATCAAGTCAATCAATGCATTTATTAACGTAAAATCATGAAGCACAGTATGACAGCAGGAGTAGAAAAAAGTGTAGCAAGAATGTCAAAGTCTGCACTAATAAGTGCCCGACTACAGAACAAGAAGCCCAGCTGTCGCTAGGTTGGCCGACCGTACTGCCTGGCAACTTGCATTTTTTTTGGGGGGAGGGAGAGGGGTTGGGACCCCTATTTTGGGACAGCAGATGTCCGTAGGGGGTCAGCGATTGTACCGTTGGATAGGGCGTTGGTGAATTTCCTATAGACTGTCAATAGTGACCATGTCACTATTTGCATTGGTTTGGCTGCAATTTGCAACCCACGTTTTTGGGGGAGGGGTCGACCAGTACCCCTGTTTCGTGGGAAAAGGGAGGGTAGACAATGGATGCATTAAACAGGCGTTGGTAAATGTCCGTAGCCTGTTAATAGTCTGCTGATACAGTTTGGCCGTAATGCGCCATGCAAATTTTGGGGGTTGGGACCCCTATTTTGGGAAAACAGGTGTCCGTAGGGGACCAGCGATGGTACTGTTGGATAGGGCGTTGGTAAGTTCCTATATGCTGTCAATAGTAACCAGGCCGCTAACTGAAGCGGTTTGGCCACAATTCGCAATGCAAGTATTTGGGGTGCATCAGTACCCCCGTTTGGGAGGAATGGGGAATCGTGGGGTCCAACTGATACCACAGGTTAGTGGTCGGACTACCCTGTTTGGTTCTTTAGACATTTTTCAGTAAGGTGTACCGTTTAGCCACAATACATACGTTACAGACAGACGACAGACAGACGGACACAACATCGTATCAAAGCGCGACCGTTAGTACGGTCAGCTAAAAACGCACAAATACCAGTGCAGTATAAAACTCGTGCTCATGCTTCCACTAACTGCTGATAATCACAGCTAAGCGTGTGTTATATGAGATAGATTCTTTAGCATAAATGTCATGTGATACTAAACTGTTATTTTCTTTTTGTTGCCCAGGGAAATGATGATCATAGCACACCAGAAACAAATAGAAGAGCTGCGTGAAAGCTTTCGACAGAAATTGTCAGAGGCTGAACAGTGGCCGCAAAAGGTAATAAATTCTTATAATGCTAGGCAGTATCTATTTAAAGTATTGCATTGATGTTGTATTTGTTTGAGAATGTGTAATTTTGGCTGCCAGTGCTTGCTGACGTCTCTAGTTACAGATGAGGCGTTTGTTTGTGTTGTGCATTTAATAAGCAAATAGGCCTATATAGTGCGTAATGATAAATAATAGTTTCAAGTAATGTCGTAGATGTAGGTTAAGCCAGTTTTCTGCTGAATGGCATTGGACATTCATAAGACCGTTGTTAACTTTGTCAGACGACCGATAAAGTTGGCCAATTTCGTCTGCCAATAAAATCGGCCAACAAAAATCTGTTGTCTGTCGTGCAAAAATCGGCCGAATTTGTCTGCCACTAAAATAGTCCGATTTTATTGTCCGACTAGAACACGTTCTATTCTCGACGAGACAATCGCCCAACTAATATGCCGTTACGCGCCGAAATACGCTGACCGGTAAACAGAAAACAAATGTATGACCAGCAAATTACTTACCTTACCTGTCGAGTAACTAACGGCGGACACATGGTCCGCTTTTTATGTTGTTTCGCAGTCAAAAAATAAAGCAACATAAAAGCGTCCGCGTCGTTATCGTCTGCCATTTTTGTCGTCACTGTCGTGACGTGAGAAGTGACGTGTGTCATGGTTCAACATTTTCATCGGCCGATTGTCTCTGGCAACTAAACCACGCCCACAAAAGTTGGCCAACTTTATCGATCACCTGACCCCCGCCTTGCGCTCATCGTCGTCGAATCACGGCTTGTCATAACATTGCTGTCACAAGTTTGTCATATTTCAAGGTTGAGGCGGCAGTTGCAGATGAGACGGATAAGCATTCTATTGAACTAAGTGTACTGGAGAAACATCTCAGGGATGATTTTGCACAGGCAAGTAACAGTGTTTACTGATGTTCACACACAATGTCATTTTTCGTTCGTTCTCCCTTGTTTGCGTGTTTGACTGATCTCATTGGAGAGATGTAGCAGAATGAAAAGAAGGGAGTTTAAATGCGGGTAGAGAAATTAGAAAGAATGGAGGAAATGGGGGCATGTAATAATTTTGTTTCGATGCTGGTTTTTAATTTTTTATATAGATGCTTTCTGCTTTCCATGATTTGCTTGGACACTGGAATGGTTGGCCATCAGCAAAAGTTCCTGATAATTCCGAAAAAGTCATTTTGGGGTACGAGTTTTGATGGATAGTTTAGATCTGGTTTCTGTTGATGCTTCTGGCATTTTTAAGCTAAGCGTAGTGAAATGGCCATAAAAGAGGAAAGCGCAACGAGCTGCAAAGTAATTTTTTGTCACTGCATTACAATTTTAATTGCATTAATTTTTTTAAATTGCAATTAATTCTTTGATACATTAACATAACAGGTTCGTTAATGCATTAATTGGACAGCAGCTGTAATCTGCATGCTGTTTGTAAGCACAGTCTATGTCGATGTCGCTTAGGAGCTCAGTACATTGAAGCAGTTGCATCAGCAACAGCTGGACCAGGTTATCAATGAAACGCAAAACAATCAAACTAAGGTTTGTCAATAAGAATGTCACAGACATTGTTCTTTCTTCAATCTGCAGTGACATTTTGTTCTCACCTCAGTTGCTGGTGTGGATTTTATGCAGACCGCATGCTGTTCCCAACTGCATGTGTCCAGTTATTCCAGGCTGAACTTGTTCTCTGTGTAACAGAGCACAGCATGGCCATTACAATTTATGCATGCTTCTTTTTTTACACAACCAACTCTTTCTACTGTCGCTGACCCGATTTTTTAAAACTTCTGCCGCATTGTGTATACCTTCAGCACTTAGTATGGAAGCTCACAATATTTTGTGATACAGTTTAACTAGAAAGCACTTGGAATACGTGCAAACCCCTGCCAATACCAAGTACCAGCTGGCTGCTACTTGGCATCATGCACTACCTTAGTACAGGGAATGATGCCATCTTCATCATCATTTATTCACCAAAATTGCAAGTACATAAAAACTCATAAAAACACAGGTGGAAAGACATACGAGGCTCATAACAGCGCTTACAGCGGCCTTAAAAATATATATTCAACGTACACTTCTTGGTAATTCCCGATTTTTCCGAGTTGAATGAAGGGAACAATTTCTTGATCTACGAGAGCTATAATATTCAACAGCTTCACTGATGGATGTATGGTTCAGCAGTAACATGCTGCCTGGAAGATTTGGCTTGTTTGTGTGCTTCTCTATACTCACTTGACTGGTTATGTTCGGCTTGTTGTTGTGGTGTGTTAGCTAAACGACCAATGGAACAATGCAGTTCAGCAGAGTAGGGCGGAGGCGGGCAGGTTACGTGAAAAGCTTAAACAGACTGAAGCAGCATTGATGGATCTGCAGAGTTCTTGTGCAGAACAGAGGGAGCTAGAATCGACAGTTGAACAGTTAAAACGTCAAATGTGTAAGAGCAGTTTATCCATACATTGCTTTTCATTCTCTGTATTCTAGCTTTAATTTTTGTTTAACCAGCCTAGATAACCGGACTTACTCTGCGTTAAGCTGGGTACCCATAAGTTAATTTGGAAATTGTTTGTGTGGGACATCTTGCAAGCCAGACGACCTTCCTCTTGCTGAACCAACATGGAGATGGAGATTGAGGGAACTAGACCATGGGCTGTCCCAAAGAAGATGAAGAGTTTTGGCCTGCTGTCTCAAGAGGATGCACAGTGCACACGCTAGGGTTAGGGACCTATAAATAATGAGAATAAAAGGGGCAACTGGCTAACCAAATATGGCAGTTAAAATGGTGTGTGCTTGTTGTATTTGTAGCGCAGGCGGAATCAGAGATGCAGCAAAAGCTTGGCGAGTTATATTCTCAAGTTGACATACTGGAAGCACGGCTACATGAAGCTGACGAGAATGAACGGATGATTCAAGCCAAGTTGGATACTGCTGAACACGAGGTGTGTGGCAGCTGGGCTAATCTGTTTTTACAGAAAATATTTGTTATTATGGCACTTTGTAAATCTGTGTATTATTGTTATTAAAATGTTTTTGCTGTGTCACAGTCACTAACTCACGTACAGTGGACTGAAATCCAATCGGTTGTTACTTGTGTTATAGATTTATGCAAAGAGACACGACAGTGTGGAATGTTCTGTACATTGTACATGGGTGTCAGGTTGTGGTGCTGAGAGAAACTGTCAGACGAGAATGCGAGGAGCGCTATGAACTGACTGAAGCTTTAGAACTTGCAAAGAAAGAACTTCTGATGCTCAAGAGACCTACAAGCAGACACGGTGTGTTGTAGTGAGTCTTCTGAAAGACACCAATTATTATTTTTGGTAATTTACTACTGGAAAATGACTTGATGTATTATAGTAGTGAACATATATTTTTGTTTATATTGTTATTATTATTATTTGAAACAGTTTTTAGATTTATACTTAATTATCATGATTATTGCCTTGCCTTCGTCCCTCCTCATGTCTGAGGATCGAAAGTCACAGACACGGACACCCAGGATGATTATAGTTAACAATATTTAGCATATCAAGTTCAATGTGTTCTAGCCCATTCATGTTAAGTGCAAGTAGTAATGAAGTGAGTTGAATAGCGTTTGCTGTTGTATTGTGTTCATGTTACTACCACTATTACCATACATTAGAAACCACTGATTTAATCCCACAGAACTATGATAAATGCAGTTATGACGGCTTATGATGCTACGTATGCAAGCCATACGCCATGCTTTTGGTCGCAGCAGTGCTGAGGCAATTATTTTCCGACCCCACCCAGTATAATTCAAAATTAAGTTTGAACTTAATTTACCAAAGTATATGGCTGCAAAAACGCCATGTGTGGTCATTTTGAACGCCAGTAGAAATATGTAATTGTTGCTGGATGCAGACAATGATGAGTCTGTTGGTCGAGTTACATATACTGTAATGTGCTGTAATATATGGTTGTGCCATGTCAGCAGGTCTAACGAAAGTGCCTGACATGAAGAAGCTATCAAATGCGGCTACTGTGGCCCAGCAGCAGTCCTGTGCAGCTGCCGCCGATGCAGCGACTGATGTGAGTGCATCAGTGGAGATTGCAGAGACAACTTTCCACGCCTTGTACAAGACCCACGACTCACAGTCGACCGGCCCAAGTCATGCCATCACCGGACACAACCAACGAAGGTCACTGGAAATGCCGGCCATTCGATCTTCCGCAAGCAGCATTAACGAAACATCTGTCAAGTCCCATGGTCGTGTACATGGCACGACTGTGTCCACCAGGACTGCCTCTCGCCCCTCACGTAGGAAGCATTAGTACTCATGCTTCAGTGGTTCTTATTACGGCGTGCTGTATGGTAATGATTATTTAACTGGTCAGTATTTATCGCAGTATATTTACTGTGGAGCTGAAGTAGCTGTATAACTTTCACACACTTGCTAATCTGTCTTGCATGTGTTGTTTATAGACCAGTTCCTGGCACTGAATGTCGTAGGGTTCTGAACCTAGTGCTCCTCCGACTAGAGAGTTAATTGACTGACTGTGAAAGCCACCACAAATCTGTGAGAAGTTTCATAGTATTTTGTATATGCTTTTTATATTCACCAAATAGACTTTCATAGCATGTATAATGTTTTTTTTCCAGCAGCAGCATTTGTAGGAAATCACCTGAATATTTTCCAGGACAGCGTGACACTTTACATAACTGCTATTTTGTATGATATAAAACGTATCATTTTCGATGTAGATGGTGCAGAGTAGCGTTCCACTATATAGTCACATAGTATATTTTGTACAGTAGCAGCTAGTGAAGAGATGTGTATTTTTTGACTACGTTCATTCTACCGCACATGTTTATGTTAATATGCAACTTAACATTGTAAAGTCGTGTGTAACAGATGGGTAACATGTTCAAAACGTATAACTGTGTACAATGGCTGATTGGTCACCTGTATTATTACGTGTATATACGGCATAAATCATTGCATGTATTTTTCACTGCTAGAATTTGCATCATAATGAACTTGACTAGTGAATGACATGGACCATTTTCACACATACTTCGAAATCCACTATTTAGTGTATTTACGCCAAAAATCTGACAACTGTGAAAGGCTTTAATGCAATCGTGACAAATAAACCAACGTAAAACTTTCAGTGTATAATACTTGGTTTCAGTGGCGTCGCCGGCTAAAAAGTTATGATGGGCAAAAACTTGCAATTTTCCACCAAATTTCCACCAGAGAAAATTGCGGGTGGGTGCTCCAAATTTCATTCTGGCCCCTAAATTTCCACTCCCAGAAAGGGCCAAATGGGGTATTTCCAGCCCCAAATTTTGTATTTTGGGATAAAAAAAATTTTTCCATCAAGAACAATATTTTCTGACAGGTTAAAATTTTAGCAGGCAGGGCAGGGGCGGGCAACTGCCCCGTGCCCCCCTCTCACCCTGCCACGACGCCACTGTTCAGTTTAAAAGCACTAGGAAATTAGGAATCCGTATAACTGACAGTAACATCAAGCTATAAACTGCATGTGCTTCTCTACGTGGACAAATGAAACCGGTTGAGACTTGCATGCAGTTGGACAGCAATCTGAGCACAGCACGAGTTCTGCCACACTAACACATTGCATCTGGATGCTACCTCTGTTATGTTAAAACCAACTTGCAACAAATATTCGGGTGGATGGCTATACCAGAATCAGTATCACGCAACAATTTACTCGCATAAAACTACGGCTTGTAATTTTATAAATTTGCATACATCAAAGTGTTAACTGAAACAGGCAAGCAAATTTTGTAGTGTTTCGTTGCAATGTCATACTTTATAGATGCACGAAATAAACGAGAGCCGTTGTTTACGGAATAGTGCAATATTCTGAATAATACAAGCACGTCGCACACTGTACTGGCTAACAACACAGAACGTAGCAGTGCAGCTGTGAAGCTACTTGCTGTAGTAAGATCACATCAACTGTAAGGCCCAACCTGATTCACAATTACATGGACATGACGTCCGTGTAGTGGGCAGGTTTCCACGTAATTGCTAATCTCCACCAATGTCACATGGAATACTAAGATCTTTGTATTTTTCCTGCAGTTTAGGTCATTTTCTCAATGTTCAGTGCACAATTTTTCATTATGCATGCAAAATGCTTAAATACTTCAGCTGGTTGACTAATTGCAAAACGTTGCTAAATCTGCTTTACCATGTGCACATATCCTGCCATTAGGACAATTTCAGGCCGTTTTAACTTTCCATGTAATTTGTGTTTCCACCTCCCCCAGAATGCCCGTGTAATTTGCATTTCCCTGCCCCATGAATTAGGCTGGGCCCTAATCAACATCACGTCTACTCTGACTTGAAGAACTTGTTGGTGTTTGGGTATTTGTCGGGCATGTAGTCGCCGTCGGTGTCAAGCCGGCGACTGATTGCAGCGTTCATTTCTTGCTGGAATGCGGCACACAGCGCGGGACTGTCTGCGACGTCATCCGCCAGCTGACTCTGAGACGTCGTCGGCTGGGCACCAGCTCGCTGCGCTGCACGCTTCACTGCCTCCGATATCACCAACGAATTGTTGGCATTGGTGGCTTCATCACGTTGTCGATCACGTTTCACCACCTACCATGACAAAACAATATCATACAACAATACGTAGTCACCGTCTAATGCAAAGTACTGGTAGTCTCAACTTACTGCTACCGAACACAAGTGCACGACAGTATCACCATGTAGCTACAAATTCGTCTGAAAATAGTCAACAAATTGCAACTTAAATTACAGTAATAAAAATGTACTAGAATCAAACAAAGTTTGAAACGATGGTAACAGAGTCAACACTCAACATCATAGTAATGCTGAGAAGCAGCAGATAAACTAGTAGCTGTCTGCTGACAAAGTACACAGCATGAACGTGACTGCACAAACATCTTCGTAAATTACAATTCTGCACTACTGCATAAAACATGCTCAGGGCCAGTATCTGGAAAAAATGCCGCATCAATCAACTCTGGAAAGTTAAAACGGCCTGAAATTGTCGTAATTTTCTTTGCTATCAATGGCAGGATATGCACACATTGTAAAGCAGATTTACAATGAAGGAAAGTCGTATGCAAACTATTACTTCAACTGTTGAGCTTAAACTGAAAGACTGTTAAAGGTCGTTAGCATTCATGCAAGTTGCTAGTTACAAAGAATACTATCTAGGAAATTGTACGAGAAGACAATTTTCTGACTGTTGAATACTAACAGAAAGTAACATATAGTAAACTAATAGATGATTTTGCACTACCCGGTACCGTATAAAACGTGGCAAATATGATGTATAAATTCAGCTACCTTTCTACGCTTAGAAGGCATGCCAGACAGATAAGCATCACTGAGTGAAGGCTGCGGAGCCTGTCTTCTCTGCCGGATAATGTCTCTTGTTATCACTGGAATCCATTCCTGCACATATGACGCTGGATTATTCACAGAAACTATCAGTGGCACAACAAAGTTTCACGAAACAGAATAAAGACAATACACAGAGCGAAATGTACACGTGATATTCGTAAAAATACACTGTATTCATGATAAACATCGTTTTGTTATACATACAAGTAGCCTAAGTAAGTAAATTTATAAAGCACACAATGTCGATGAGAAACCCCCCGAATCTCAGGCAAAACGTTACGGCACATATTGTTCATAAACCAGGAAAGTTCCAAGTTCTGTTTGTAAAAAATACTGCTTCTGATATAAGTTGGTTGGTTGAGCAAGGTTTAACGTCCCACTCGACACAGTTAACGTCATTTCGGAGACGATGTTTTTACAGTTCAGATGACCCAACCAACAGTGTCAAAGCACTGAAGGAGGGTGGTTAGTTATCCAGATAGCTCTCAATCTCACCAGGCTCATCTCACCATGT
>Ga0056124_1000443_pt1 | contig 13208 bp, 8 predicted proteins | sample WorMetHEROISLAND_2_FD_70069 | JGI IMG/M metagenome (GOLD analysis project Ga0056124, IMG submission 70069) | Marine gutless worms symbiont microbial communities from Max Planck institute for Marine Microbiology, Germany - Olavius sp. 4 HERON ISLAND | ecosystem: Host-associated > Annelida >... | reverse complement strand
CACGTGTCAGTGTACAGTTCCTTCATGAGCTCAACTAACTTGTCTGGAATGCCGTGACGACGAAGAAGCAGCCAGAGTGACTCTCGATCCACGGAGTCAAAGGCTGACTTTAGGTCAACACATGCAATCCACAGCAGTTTGTTGAACTCCCTGCATGTCTGCAGAAGCGTGTTTAGCGTGACGATCCTGTCAACAGTCGACCTGTGAGGAGTGACACCGCTTTGCTCGGGGCGCCGAGCTTCCAATAGCTTCGTCTTAACCCGAGCCAGGAGAGTAAGGGTGAAGGCTTTACCAGGTGTAGACTGTAGACAGTAGGGTGATGCTCCTCTGTAATTCTTGCATTCCCTTCTGTCCATGCACGGCGATTATAAAGTTAAACCAGCATATAGTGAAGACTATCATTCCATGCATTCGATTGCCACCATGCATTTTGGACTGCTTACACCAATATGCTCTAGGCACCCGCAGAAATGAAAAACAAATCCCTTCCTTGGAGAGTCATTTGATTTTCTGTAATGGTAAGTGGTAAAGGTCCAGTAATTGCTATAGCGCTTCTTACGTGAGTCAGACTCGTGCCCGGAAGCGCTTTCACAGTCTCGGAACTGGCAGCTGATTGGCATGAGCTAATGATACCGCAGCGCACTACACTATGCGGCCATCCATTGCCCGCGTCAACAAACAATTGCATTCGCAGTCTGCAGCCAGCAGACATACCATTCCCCAGTCATCCACACTAGGCCTTCACCATGTAGCCTATAAGCTACTACTCATTTCCCATCCCACCGAGGGTAGGAGGCTGAGTTGGCGTGAGCACCCATTAGGTTAGCAACTTGCTCAAGGTTGCTTGCAAATGACCCACGGTCCCACGGTGAGAATCAAATCGTAACCCGAATCGACACCAACCATGTGCACGTAGGTGTGAGCAACTTGCCCAGAGTTGTTACTTGGTAGCGGACCGGCCGGGAGTTGAACTGGGCGAATCCAACACCCAATCCACCAAGTCACCTGTGTAGGAATAGGGTGTGAGTTAGTTGATGGACGTGATGTGCAGCCGAATCCTACGAAGGGCAAGATGCGCATTCACTGCCTGGAGAACGTTGACAAGTCGTTGACATTCCTCAATGAACAGAGAGTTCACCTCGAGAACATGGGAGCTCATGACATTGTCGACGGCAACCCTCGTCTTACCCTCGGCCTCATCTGGACTATCATCCTCCGGTTCCAGGTAACCACTTCATCTACCGTACCTGTGATAGAACCATTCGTGATATCTTGGAAGCATTCTTGTAGGAAACAATTATTTTATTTTTCATGCTGTTGCACACTACCTTAGAACAGTTCACTAGCTGGATACAATACAATACAATATTCTTTTATTACCATAATTATTTTATTATTATAATTTATTATTATTGGGTGGCCCACGGGCCAGGCCGTGCTGAATCACTCAAAGGCTACATTCAGCAGTTCGCCTAGCATGCATATTTAAGCTTGAACTGGGCACTGGCCATCTGACCAGTTTCGTGTGATTTGTTCCAGAGCGATCGTTCAGGTTATAAACTCTTTGTTTGTGAAAATGGTAATAGAAATCCAGTTGATGTAAAAAGCCAATGAAATGGGCCGGACTGGGCCAGAAAAGTGAACGGGTCTGTTGGAATAAGTCAGGCCTTTTCAAAGGTCTGCTTTACCGACCCATTGACAGGCTGTAAGTTAAATAGCTTTCTTGGCACTGAACACTGAACCTTATGTATACACCGCCGATCGTCTGTTTTTTTACATGTAACAACTGTACCGTTAATATCTACAGTAGTACTACTTGCTATGGAGGTAGGCTGAGGACATTCGTTGCATTGCAGATGCAAGCTACATGCTTTACAGCTATTTTATAGGCCGTCCGTCGTTGAGAATTGTGCCTTGCTACATGGCGCTGGCCACATGGCAGTGATTCTTATATGTCTTGACTGGTCAGCCGTGCATGATCTCATGGGCACTCCCAGTATCGGTTGAGGTCTTTTGATTTACACAGGCATAAAAGCACAAGCATTGGATTACATTGTCGGGTCCACAGTGTAGTCGTGTAGTCGCTGTAGACGTGGTTGTGATATAATATAGTGAGAACGAGACTGTTTTTGTAAATGCTCTTTAGACTGTGATCACGTAGGGCTTCTTCTGTCTAGACCGTGAAGTCCTGTATAGCGTATACTGACTGTTTCTAAAATGCTTTGTTTCAGTGGTCGGAAATGTTTTGTGGGACGCAGCCTATAGCCTGGATGGACAAGCAAATGCAGATAAATACTAGTTTTGATAGAATGCTGGCATTCTGCGGTTTGTGATACAGTGTGTTAATTTCATGTGCTGTGGCATAATAATTTAGCTTCTGAAGTTCTGAGGGTTATGTTGGTTTGAGTGAAATTTAAGTTTAGTGTTGCTTTAAATCGCAGAAAGAAAGAACATATAAGCAACTGTTAATAGCAGTAATAGTGATAGTCACACGATGGTGTATATGTTGCTGTCATCATGACACAGATAGCGCGCGGGAATTAACACACCAGATCAGTTACGGATTAACTGTATTGTTTAATCATGATCAGCTTGTTTAATCATGATCAGCTTGATCTGTATAGAGGGATTGCTGTAATTGTAATATGAAGCTGAGTGGACTGATGATGCAATGAGTGTTAATAACGGATTGTGATTACGGTACGTGGCGAGTCTCACTGGAGCTTATAGTGTTGTAGCAGAAGCAGACATGTGATGAAGACCTATAACATTACCAGTGCCGATGCAAGTCTTCTGATGGCGACCAGTATATGGCTTAGAACAGCGGTTTAATTAGTGTGATAGAATAGGGCCTGACACCCATGCCGTAGTGATGGCGGTGTAGGACTAGTATTGTAAGCTTCTAGTGGCTGTGAAATGCGAAGATTAACACCGGTTTACAAAATCGTTTAATTCTCATTATGTCTGCGTTTTATGCCTTCGCCCTCCACGGACCCGCAGAGCCGATGGCATTGCACCATTGCGTTTCAATTCACCCGGGCATGCATGCGTGCCTCTGTGCATCCAATCCATCTGTGACGTTGTTTCTGCGATATCTGTGGCTCACGTTTGTTGATTTTCAGCAAACTATTGCGAGCCGTCATAGCACAAAGATGAACTGATTCTGATTCAGTTTTTGGGGTCAAAGAGTCAAAGAGTTGAGGTCACTGCATGACAAAATATGCCAAAATACCGTTTCCAATATCTGTGATATGCACTGATGAATTTTGTCCAAACTTTTGTCAGTTGGGCATCTAGCGGCAAAGTGCTCAAAAATGAACTGATTAAATATGGCTTTGCTGTTATAAATAAGGATGATTATGTTCAAGGGCAGTTTAGAGCTGTTTGGTGTTCCCACACTGTACACTGTGTATACCTAATGGTTTTGTTGTTATACGTCGTTCCGTTTTTTGTGCAAATAAATAATTGCTGTTGATGGAAGCGTGACCTAGCGGTAGTCCCGGTTTGATGAGACGATGCAGTGCGTCGTGGGCCGGCCGGCCGGCCACTATAGAGGGTTAATGAGTGTTATGTGACCCGGTGCTCGTGTCTGCCCGGCGCCATGTTGATGCCGGTCTACTATGACTCACGCTGCCTGCCGCCGTGAATGCGCAATAGACAAGTCCTGGAAAAATCAATAACTGGCGGCGTTTCCTGGCGGGCGTTGCCAGCGCTGTATTTTTAGCCGGCATTGACGGCATGGTCTGTTGCTGGCTGGCTGGCTGGCCAGTGTCATTGGCGCCTCACGCCTCAGCATGGCTGAGTGAATAGCCGCATGACCGTTCCTGCACGCGCCTCGCTGCATCAAGTGCGCATTAGTGTGTGCGCGCGGCTCTAGTTGCAGTGCTTCTCTGAGACAGTCGCTGCCAATTGTACGGCCTACATACATAGCCTTTGTTTTCAGCGAATTATTAAAGGATTTCAAGCCCAAGAGGCAGACTTTTCATTTAGCATCGAATGGTCCAATACAACCCAGTTATGTAATGCACATGTAGGCACCAACAGCAGCAGAAGTGAAGTTTTTGACAAAGTATGTTGCCAGTGCCAATAGCAGTCAACTTACACTTTTGCCAACTGCGGCATGTTGAACAATGACCCTTCAACTACACTGCAGCCTATGACTAAGTTATTGTTATGGGCAATGGCGGCATACACATTATCTGTGCAGATAACAACAGTTATTGACTAGTTTTGCTACTAGACAGCGCCTTGTATTCGGCATAGACCTGACCTTACGGAGTTGAGACAATTCGGTGTCGTTTATTTGAATTGTGAGTTGCATTTGTGAGCATCTCATCTCATCGCATGACAGCTGATCTGATAACCTTGGCGTTGTGTGGCCTCGGTGGCTGTGGAAGACGCGTTATATTGGTGCCGATGTGCAGTGGAGTGAATGAAGATGCTATAGTAGCTGTTGTGGTGCTATTGTGTCCGGGTGAATGTGTGTCTGTGTGATGTCGTTCACAGTCACACAGACAGACGTTGTGTCTGACGCGCCACGTGCCGCCCGCCCGCGCGCCGCTGCAACTCTAACGACCGTCATAGATAACTGCTGCTACTGTAGCTGCTGCATTGCTTGCCGTGCATGACCGGGCCTGTTCACCGAGGACCTGATGGATAGACGTGAGTGGCTTCTGGTCGTGTGACCACTCACTGCTAGGCTCTGGCCATAGTGACGACGGCGACTATCTATTTCTTCCAACCGAGATCGTGTTTATACACCGCAACGTTGTGTTTCAAGTTTCGTTGTTTTCCGTGCAGCGGAGTGCTCGGCGAGCCTTTTATTATTGCTCATTTACTGCAATTTTTTTCAGATACTTCGCACGTGTCACTGTCAGACGGTGCTTTGATGCAACTGGTTAGGCGGCAGGAGGGCACCTGGACTGTACAATGTTCTGCTCCAGCAACGTCCAGAAGTTTTCTTATGCGTGCCGGCCTAACCTGAAGTTGGCTAGGAAAAGTCGTTTTCTTAAACAAAAGAAGTAGAAAGTAATAATAGTGCTACATACTTTAACAAGAAGTCTGAGCTAATGCTCATGAGACGTGCGACAGCATGTCGAGAGTGCTGCTACCTCGGGAGTCAGTGTACAACGCATTTTTAAGTATTTTTAACGTATCCCAATTTGACGCCCCGTACGGAAGACTCCTTGAACCTAAGGGGTTGAAACTGACACTGTTAAAATCTACGTTTAATGCTGAAAATTTCATATGCAGGTTGTCTTGGTCTGTATCCAGCGATTTCGGCCCAGTTCACTGTTGAAATATGCTTCACAGCCAGAAATTGCCAAAAAATGCATCAAAACCCCTATTTTGGGGGTTTATGGTCGTTCAAGGTCATCTATGTTGGTACCCCGGAAAGCTCGTCAGCAGTGCTTGTTAGGATAAGCAATAAGTCTGTGCCTGTCTGCAACCGTTCTTAGGCTAATGGAGTTAATTGCGGTAAAATAATGATTTCTTGGGGGTACCCTTTTTGACGCCCTCGTTCGAGGGGAATCTCCTCACCCAGCTTGGCGAAATGTGAGACTGCGGGTCTGCGCATACCGTGAAAGTAATAACAATAGTGCTACATACTATACGGTGAAAACCCGGAGTTTGTGTCTTACCCAGGATTGGTTCGGTGTGGGGACGTGACAGACAGCAGGACGGACAGACAGAATTACGATAGCTAGTACGCACTTAGCACTACGTGCTGTCGCGCGACATAAGTGCAGCAGATATTGGAGGTGTTTCTTGTCGTTACATTGTAGAGCGGTGTGTGGTGATGAATAGCTGGTGATAGGTCGAGAGTGTAGTGGAGAGCTGGCGTCTGATGGTATAAATCACAGACATGTAGCGGTATGCACGGGCCGGCCGGCCGGCGTGTCCATTAGCCCGATAGACACCGTACAGCCAGGCCAGGCCACACTGCATCATGCCCAGCTTCATCATTGCTTTACCATTCACTGCTCACTGCATATCACAATCATCATCGTCAGCAGCAGCAGCATCGGTGCTATCAAAGCGTTCTCTATCACTGAATGCACTGTGATATTATTCTTCCACGCTCTGTATAGCCAACAGCCCAGAAAGATTGGTTCAATTGCCTCTGACATTTTGTGCTACAGGGAAAGCGCGATAATTGATTGTTATCCTGGCCGTTGATGGCCGGTAGCTAAGTTGTTTAGTGGTTGATGCTACTGGGCCACTGCAATTATATGATGCGTTCTGATTTAAACAATAATTACTAGAAGCACTAGGACAGCACAAAACTCGCCAAAATGCCTGCTTTATTTCACTGTTGGCATATAGCGCTACCATAGTTATGGTAATTTACTATTGTGATTGTCCTCTCGTTAAAATGCATTAAGGGGCAAATTGGGGCAAAAATCGCAAAATAGATGAGGGAGTCGTGGGCTCTTTGGTTCCAGACGACCGGGCAGAATTTCACCGAATTCATTAATAACGTTTTGAGTAGTCTGGCGGACAGACAGACAGAGGTAAAAACATAACATGCTTCGTTCGACCTTCAGGTCGGAATTATTCGGCCAAACCCCGCCCATCTGTTTCCTTAACTTCGCATCAGCTTGAATTTTATCACCACTTTCCAGAATTGAGAGCTTGTGGGATAATGTTGGAGCGAAGTACCGTAATATCACATGATAACATCGATCTGTCAAAGTAAAAGTAAAGTAAAGTAAAGTAAAGTTAGGTTATATTATAGTGCGCTCTAAAGCTTAGCTTAGAGCTTAGCTTAATCTAGCACACTTAATGACTATAACCACTTAGGCGCTGAAAACTCCCTTTTGTACCCCAGTTCCTTGGAGCTGAGAAACTGGGGAGGAAATGTGTGTAAACAACTTGCCCAAGGTTGCTACTCTGTCTAGTGCAGAGCTGTTTATCACAACAACGGGTCGGATTAAAAAAAAACTGAGACATGTTGGTGGGTCAGCAGCTGCTGTGAAGGCAGCGGCCATGCTTGTCGTGTGTATCGTGTAGTGGTGATAATAGACGCAATGCAAGGAGGCAGGCTAGCGTGCTTTGAGATAGCCAGCAATAGTTGTACATGTAAACAGTAGCGGCGGCGTGACAGTGAGTGAGTACTGAGTAGCGTAGAGCTATAGCGTTGTGCTGTATCGTTGCACTGGGCCTGCATGCATTCCGTCACAGTTGAGCCTACAGTAGAGCCATGACTATCAAACACTAACAGGTGTACTACTACTGTAGGTGGGTGGCCAGGCAGCAACCTTTCACTCGTGTTTGACCAGTCTCTGCCGGCTGGATGCCGTCTATTATGCTGCTGTTATATATCCCATTGTATGCTGTCCTCGGCGTGTTGTGTGTTATTATTATGCAAAAGACCGTCCATAGGCCGCATTACGGCTCTTGCTCGTCGGTCCGTCCGTCTGTTCGTCCGTCCGTCCAACACGGGCTAATAGCTCGAACACTAGAAGACGCCGAAAAACCATAATTGGTGTCAACGTTCCCCAGAACACGAGTAACCGGTGTGCCATTTTTCAGCTGAAAAAGACAATTGTCATACGGATGGACGGATGGCCGCACAATATGTCGGCACTGGTTTTCTGGTTGCATGACGGGCCATCAGACGCCTTGCAGCACAGCTGAGTTGTATCAGTTCGTCCAGAGTATTGAAATGTGTGTCAAGCACTGCAGTATTGTCCAGAATTGATCTGCATGCATGTGGTTGTTTTTCTTGCTGGTCTCAATCATTCCAGTGAATAGGTTCTGTGCTACGATGTTATTGGTTGAGCTACAGGAAGGTCACGTGGCCTGTAGAAGTCCTGCTCCAACCGTTCCCACATGATAACTATCTGGGACCTGCCTACTACCGGGAAGTCCAGATAAGTACTGCATAGGCTGGCTGAACAAAAGCTGATACAAAGTAGTACATTTTGGACGCGTTTTATTTTAGGAATTGATCATTGTAATTGTGTTGAATCGTTGTTAGGATGTTTGCCGTGACTGTGCTACATTATTCCAACCGCTTTTCGTTTGCATTTGAGTAATTAAATGTCGTATTAAAAAGGCTCTTTGCAGACAGCCTTCTACTGCTGCTACATGCTGAATTTGAAATTGAAAGTATTATGTATTATGTAGATAGCTGTGATAGTGTTATTTTTTCGTCTGCAGGAGCGGAGAACTTGGTGACAATTGTGTCATTTTCCGTCTCTAAGTCAAACATTGATTTGATGTGAATCGCAGCATTTGTTCCAGTACGAACACGAGGTAACTGGGCTTGTCAGTCAGTCACAGCGTAGACTGGCACGAGTCTGATGCAGATTGACTGCAGTTCGACTGCATGTGTCCATGTCTGTCTGTCTGTCTGTGTGTTTGTGAACAGATCCAGGACATAACCGTCGAGCAGGTCGACAGCAGTGAGATCAAGTCGGCCAAGGACGCATTGCTGCTGTGGTGCCAGATGAAGACTGCCGGATATCCTAACGTCAATGTTCGTAACTTCACCACGAGCTGGCGTGACGGTCTGGCATTCAACGCTCTCATTCACAAGCACAGGTTAGCCTATGCTTCTACCGCCGCGTTCTCTGCTAACTGTATTAAATGTTACTGTAATCATATTGCTGCAGATATCTACTAGAAAAATAGGCTAGTAAACAAAAAAACAAAAGTACACCAGGCAGTACTAGTTAGTTAGTTAGGTTGAAAGATCACTTTCCAAGATGTGCAGAAAATAATGTTTGGTGCCAGTTATTTCTTATTACATTTGTGTAGCATAGTGAGCAAGTTGTACTTACTACTTCGTAAGCTTGCAGAGCCCTGCTACTATGACTGTTAGTATTAGTTCTGTGCTACGGTTCCTGTCCATATATCATGACTGACTGGAGATTCATACCGTAGTTGGCACAAGGGCTTGCAGTGTTACTTAGCTTGCTGTAGTTTAGTCTCATAGACCATACAGCCTGCTGCTGGTTAGACAGCTGTGTCTGACTGTAATAGTTTTTACGGTACTGGTACATGTCTGTATGTGCAGACCGGATTTGATTGAATACAACAAGCTGACCAAGGCGAACCCAACGTACAACTTAAACAATTCATTTAATGTTGCTGAGGACAGACTTGGTCTCACCAGGCTTCTTGACCCTGAAGGTTGGTTGTCTGATTATCAACAACAATGTTGACTATCAGTATTCAGTAATAATAAATGTACTTGCTTTTAAGTTGCTTACATACTGCTTAAAAGCCAAAGATGTCACTAGATGGGCGGACTTGCAGAAAAAGTACAGATGACCACAAAAAGGCTGTGATTTTGTAATATTAATCTGTACGTGTTAAGGCTAAATGAGACAAAATGGAAGTATTTTATCACGGTACATTTTCCATTGCACGTGAACATGGTGTTTGTGATGCTAACAGAAGGAATGAATGTTAATATGCAAACATATGGCTAAGATTAACTCAGTGATTCACTTGCAATGTTCTGTGTTGTTAGAGGAGTGTGTGAGAATAACAGTTGACATTGTTTATGATGGATAACTGCAGATGTTGCTGTTGAGTATCCTGATGAGAAGTCAATCATTACATACGTGGTGACGTACTATCACTACTTCTCCAAGATGAAGGCAGAGTCAGTGCAGGGCCGCAGGGTTGGCAAGGTCTGGTCTGCCACTCTTCTTTGCTGCCAATACTATATCACTACGATGTCTCGTGCTTCATGTGCTTAAATGAGTTTACGTTTACATGCTATTAATAGATTTCGTCCCCAAAACCTCTGAACGACATGTGGCTACTGGCTAAATTACTATTGATGTTTTTGTGCTATAAAATACAGTGCACAGTAATGCAGAATAATAGCGGCTGATGATTAGGGCCCACAGTTTTCCGCGGAAAATTTTGCCAAATTTCGCCGGCCGATTCGCAAAATTCCGCGGCTCACCGCGGCAAAATCGTCCAAATTCCGCGGCTCGCCACAGCCTCCCATTTATGAGTAAACTGAGCTGTATGCTGTTCAGAAACTTCGGTTATTGAAGGCTGGCATTGCGGTAAGTTATGTTAGCAACATAAAAAAATCAGTTTTTTTTAAAAAAGTGCAACGAAACTCATGAGTCATGAGTGACGTCGACTAAAATGAGTGATGAATGATGTCTTGCGATCCCTGATGGACCTGGAATGCCACCTTCAGCAACTGTCAAATTGAACTTCGTCTGAACCTCTGACAATGCTTGCTGATTTAAGATCTTGCATCTCATCACTTCTCTGCCCCCAGTCCAGCAACTTCAGTCCATTACCGGTGATTGTTCACCAGACAGGCATCCTGTCCACTGCTTGCCCCACTGGCCCAAGACCTTGTAGCTGCGTGCGCCTGCATCCCAAGCCTATTGGCTAAGTCGGCTGGGTGTTGGACACTGTTGGCTAAGCCAGCTGTGTTTTGGACACTGTTGGCTAAGCCCGCTGTATGTTGGTCACTGTTGGCTAAGCCGGATGTGTGTTGGACACTGTTGACTGAGCCGGCTGTTTGTTGGTCACTGTTGGCTAAGCCGTCTGTGTGTTGGACACTGTTGGCTAAGCCCGCTGTATGTTGGTCACTGTTGGCTAAGCCGGCTGTGTGTTGGACACTGTTGACTGAGCCGGCTGTTTGTTGGTCACTGTTGGCTAAGTCGGCTGTGTATTGGTCACTGTTGGCTTATCCCACTGTATGTTGGTCACTGTTGGCTAAGCCAGCTGTATGTTGGTCACTGTTGGCTAAGCCAGCTGTGTGTTGGACACTGTTGACTGAGCCGGCTGTATGTTGGTCACTGTTGGCTAAGCCGGCTGTGTGTTGTCTTGCCGTACTGTCAGGTGGTCAACCAGTGCCGTGAATATGATGAGATGATTGCTGACTATGAAGCTCTGACGTCAGATCTCCTCGAGTGGATCAAGAAGACCATCGAGACTCTCAACGACCGCGAGTTCCCCAACTCTCTGACAGGAGTTCAGAACATGCTGGCACAGTTCAACAACTACCGCAATCTGGAAAAGCCTCCAAAGTTTGTTTCTGTCATTAAATCTCATTTGTGCTTTTTTCCTTAACGGTGCTGTTTTCTCTCTCCATTTACCTTAGGCTATTTTTCTTTATCTGTAACTCACATTTTGTCCAAATGTATTTAAATCAAGGCACACCATTTTTGGCAGACATTTAGGTTTGGTAATTGGTATGCATGACTGTGACTGTCCACCAGCACCTGAGAAGTCTCTTTTGACATACTGGCGCTATATGAGCCAAATTACAATTATCTTTGTTATTATTAGTAAATAATTAGTATATTAATTGTTGTAATTTAAAAAAAGTTTGTGATATAATAGCTGCGATGGTTTGTATGCATGTCATTTGAGGTGGTTGTGGACAGTTAGTTGTTGGTGGATAGTGCTTAATGTCGGCGTATTGTTGTCTGCGTCTGATGCAGGTTTGTGGAGAAGGGTAACCTGGAGGTTCTGCTGTTCACCATTCAGAGCAAGATGCGTGCAAACAACCAGAAGCCGTACACGCCACGTGAAGGCAAGATGCTGGCCGACATCAACCGAGCGTGGGAAGAGTTGGAGAAAGCTGAGCACGAGCGTGAACTTGCACTGCGCGATGAACTCATCAGGTCTGCCTGCCGGCCGGCCCGGCACACTACTCAACTGTAACATGTACTGTAATGACTGTCGACTGGGACCTGAACTGACTACTAAACGTTGGCTGCTTAAACAACTAGACAGTGAGAACTAGACATTAGACACACAATATCTAGTGTCTACCAGGTTATGTCTCCATTCACTAGTCAGCCCCAAAATTGACATTTTTAGCATATTGGCTAATACCTTGACCTTTGACCATTTGACTGCCAAATCTAACCAGTTCGTATTTGTCCCAGGTCTGGACAGTGTGGTGAAAGCAGTCACTGCATACCATAGATACTGCAGAAACATCATGGCTGCATGCACATAGATGTACAACAAAAACACAATGCTTCTTGTACTCCTAAATCTTCAGTGCTGACTGAAGCATAAAAATCAGCAAAGATACTGGCTGGGTTTATTGTATTAGTTCCCCTGGGGCTGTCACTGATTAGTCAAGCTATTAAGATATGAAGTCAAGATATTAAGGATAGCAAGTGTCCCATTGTGTGCTTGCTGAAGGCTTAGTTTGCATATGCACTGTAAATAGAGCTTTGTGGTGTCGTGTAGTAGTAAGTAATGCATTGTGTTTGATCAATGAAGTTACTCTATGCCGGGCCCAGTTAGTACCTGGATGGGTGACTGTCTGTGGGCAGGTATGCCTCTCAAGTGTACATACTAGCCACTGGATTAACTCATCCTTTTCCCTCTGTGGGATGGTAAAATGAGTGTCTGCATTTGGGCTGAGTGCTAGTAAATGGCAATCGTGAATGTAGTACTGCAGCTCCAGTCTAGGCAGATCTGTGGCTCAAGCCATTGGCTTGGTCGTAATGTCAGCAGCCGACTGGCGCTGTTCTACATTCATCAGATGAACTGGGTGAACTCTAGGAATAGCTGTGCCATGATGACAGCAGCATAAACATTGTAGAGATGGTGTTTGGTTGTAGGCAGGAGAAGCTGGAACAGTTGGCAGCCAGGTTTGATCGCAAGGCCGGCATGAGAGAGACTTGGTTGAGTGAGAACCAACGTCTGGTCTCACAGGACAACTTCGGCTATGACCTGGCGGCAGTCGAGGCCGCTACCAAGAAACATGAAGCCATCGAGACTGATATTAATGCGTATGAGGAGAGAGTGCAGGCGGTCGTTGCTGTTGCACAGGAGCTGGAGAATGAGAATTATCACGACATTGAACGCATCAACAGCAGGTTTGTGACCAGCTGCTTTTTGTATGGCCTGAAATGAACAGACGGTAAATATAGATGTGTCGAATGCTGTGCATTCCGTGTTTGGTCATTAGTGTAAAGTGGGATGTTTTGAAGCATGGGGGGACTTGGGCCGAATTCTGTTATGATGCCAACATATGGGGATCAAACCCAAATTTGTTCCAGACAGAGCAATTTATTTCTTATTTTGTTGGTTAACCAGTGAGTCGCAGCTACTTTTTACGTACCTTCGTATTGCTGCAGAGTACAGAGATTATAAATGAAAGGTAAATGTACAACGTCGTATGTGTGTGTGCTAGAGAATGACACGGTAATGAATTTCATCCCCATCCCCACCCCATCCCCACTATTCAGTCC
>Ga0056124_1000442_pt1 | contig 13214 bp, 9 predicted proteins | sample WorMetHEROISLAND_2_FD_70069 | JGI IMG/M metagenome (GOLD analysis project Ga0056124, IMG submission 70069) | Marine gutless worms symbiont microbial communities from Max Planck institute for Marine Microbiology, Germany - Olavius sp. 4 HERON ISLAND | ecosystem: Host-associated > Annelida >... | reverse complement strand
AGCCGGCGCGCCGGCTTCAAGCGGACCCAGCGTAGGCTTAGTCAGCGCCGCTACGCCAGGCTTGACTTACGCCGACAGCTTACGAAGTCCGACGCCGCTTCATGGCTCACAGTAAGTATTATATTTGTTTTTTTTTCATCGATAATGCGCTTTATTTTATCTTCGCGCTAATAGCTTGCGACAAGCAAAAATGACGTTGTTCTTTGTGTAAAGAAACTGAGTTAAATTAGGCTGTAAGACCTGTGTGCAACAACGTACATTTTCTCCAACATTTTGTGATATTATGCATTGTATACAGGGTGGCGCAACAAACACGACCGCTTTGTTTTACGGCTCGTAACTTTGGAAGTATTGATCAGATGGGCACCAAATTTGACGCAAATCAACGCTATTTCATTCTTAACATTGACTCGCAATTTACTTGAATTAACCTTGGAACACAAAGTGGCGCCATCTAGCGAATAACAATAACCAAAATAAGTGACAATTTTTTAATGATTTTTGTACAGTATCAAGAAAGATCAGTAAAGATGATTGCGTTGATAAATGTTTTACGTCAGGAAAAGAACTGGAGCTCACAAAGTTTGTTTTTTAAAAGTTTTTTTTCGGTAAGAATTGGGCATGGACAAGCGTGGACCGGCTGCTGAAGAAAATTAATTTCACTGGCGTGACAGAACGTCCGAAAGGCAGTAACCGTCCGCGATCAGTTCGCACGTCGGAATTTCGGAAAACATTAACTTGTGGAGGAACTTATCTGCAGTCATGAAAGTGCTCTGCACATCTGCAAAACAATTCGTACGAAATTGAAAGGGAGATGGAGATTTTTACGGTCGTCCGATCAGCGCACTGCAAAGAACGATCTTAGGCTGATAATCTACAAGCGCTTATCAGGGTTACTGTCATTTGATGGATAGCGCCATTTTACTTTCCAACGTTGTTTCAAATAATTTACGAGTTAATGTTAAGAATGAAATAACGCAGATTTGTGCCAAATTTGGTGCCGATCTGATCAATACTTCTAAAGTCACGAGCCGTAAAACAGAGTGGCCCCGTTTTTTTTGCGCCACTCTGTATCTAGTAAGCATTGAAAACGTCAAAAAACTGTCAACAAATGTCTCGTCTCTTAAAGATGTATTTTCGATGTTAAATACCACATTCAAATCGACGCGGATGAAAACGTCGAGATTTGGTCTAGAAACGTCTGGAAACGGTCGACAGTGAAACGTCATTAAGCCAAAACTCCACTAGTTCATGTGTTGCGGATTTGTTGGACGACAAGTCGTACAACATCCTGACATGTCAAGAATGGTGTGGATTTCTTGTGGGCTTTCGATCTTCTACGGAGTCTTGTGTCGTGGATTTGCGGTAGACTTTCGACTTGTTGTGTACAGCTTATTGTACAACAGATACACGACAAATCGAAGCAAGTGGAGTTTGAGCATAAGAGGTATTTTGTGACGTTTTACCGCGCTGTTTTAGGGCGTTCGACGTTACTGGTCGTCCCCTGCATCCCAGCCAGGAGGCAATACATCGTCATCATCATCATTCTCATCTTTCTCATCATCATCATCATCATCAGCAGCAGCAGCAGTGTGAGAATGCGAGAGCTGATTGCAACGTGCGGCCATTGGCGGGTAAGATACAATACAAGAAGCCCAGCTGTCACTAGGATTGCCGTCTGGCAACATGCAGTGGGGGTAGAGACCCCTGTTTGGGGAGAACAGGTATCTGTAGGGGGTCGGCGATGGTACCGTTGGATAGGGCGTTGGTAAGTTCATATAGGCTGTCAATAGTAACCATGTCGCTATCTGCAGCGGTTTGGCCGCAATTTGCAACGCAATTATTTGGGGAAAGCGGGTCAGTGCCCCTATTTGGTGGGGAAGGGAGGATCGGCAATGAGGGCATTAGATAGCGCATTGGTAAATGTCCAGAGCCTGTTAATAGTAACCACTGCGCTGATAGTGTTTGGCCGTAATGTGCCATGCAAATTTTGGGGTAGGGACCCCTATTTTAGGGAACAGGTGCCAGTAGGGGGTCGGCGATGGTACCGTTGGATAGGGCGTTGGTAAGTTCCTATATAGGCTGTCAATAGTAACCATGTCGCTAACTGCAGCTGTTTGGCCGCAATTCGCAATGCAAGTATTTGGGGGTGCAGTCAGTACCGCCGTTTGGGAAGAATGGTGAGTTGTAGCGGGTCCGAATTGGTACCGCATGGTAGTGGTCTGGCAACCACGTTTGCTTCTTTAGACAGTTTTTCGGTAAGAAATACCGTTTAGCCACAATACATACGTTACAGACGACAGACGACAGACGGACACAGCATCGTACCACAAGCGCGACCGTTAGTACGGTCGGCTAAAAATTATTTCAGATACATATATTCAGTACTGTTCTTAAAATGAATCCAGATGCAGATAAAAGTATTTGCATGAAAGTACTAAATACTTTGCAGATATTGTTGCATCACGCCTTTCCATTACTTATTACTACTGGTTAGTGTCCTAGGACCTATATAGGTCCTACTGTATTCAAATGGTGGTTTATTCTTTACCAATGGTGTCTGTGGCACGATCAACAGCTGGCATATCATCAAAGTTAAGGAAATCATCCTGTGCAGAGGTGTGGATAGTAGCATTACCAGACACTGTCTCAGTTGAGTTTGTCTGCAGCTACAAATCATGTTTTCATCATTTCACCATGAATAGCAACTGTGAGTCTGTCAGGAAGTCGTAATATAGGCTGCCTCTACTGTATCGCCGGAGAAAAGATACAGACACAGGTTTGTTGTGTGCTAGATACTGATGTACAAGATACCGTTCTCAAAAGATATCTGGATACAAGATACTTTTTTCGTATCATCGATACATATACGTGTGTATTTCAGATGCTGCCCAGCACTGCTTGCGGCCCGTTGACGACATGATCAGTAGGCTCTGTTCAGAACTACAGCAGAGTAGAGATGATGCCGGTAACCATGGCAACGATCAACAACAACTCGTGGCTCGCAGAGACAAGGTCTGCGCGTGCGTGCGTGCGTGTGTCGCCACACTACCGTGCGAAATGCAAATTCTCATAATTTGAAATGAATGAACCACTGAATGAATGAATGAATGAATGAATGTTGTTTTCCAACAGAATACAAAGCACAACACAGACCGCAAATACAATGTTGACAGGACATCAAAGAAGGAACAGCTTTCTCTAACATATGCCCTTTGCAACGAAATACAAGTATTTGAACCAACTTCAGTCACGCAACTGCAGATCATGTAGATACTGAGAGAGGTAAGTAAGTAAGTAAGTAAAACGTCGTGGATTTATACAGCGCTGTCCGTGAAAGAAATGCCTAATGCTCTGTTAGTCTTTACTTTTAATGAACTGTTTCTAGGTGTAAGAATTAAACGTTTGGTCTTTCAGCTTATCGGTTAATATTCAGACAGTCAAAGCAGAATCTGGTAGCAGTCGAAGTCGAATAAGCAGTCCATAAGGCTGTGTCAGTGTAGTCAGTACAGCGCGATATGGTGTCGGTAGGCAGAACGCGGTGTTAAAACCGCCGCACTCACTATTACCCGATTCCCGGGTCGAGCCACTGTTCCATTGAGCAGCAAGTTGTTTATTCACATTGCCTCTCCAGTTTCTCAGCTCCAAGAAGCCGGGGTACAAAAAGGGAGTTTACGGCGCCTAAGTGGTTATGGTGATTAAGTGCATTGCTAGATTAAGCTAAGCTTTAAGCTAAGGTTTAGAGCGCACTATAATATAACCTAACTTTTATTAGGCCCCTACTAACCTGCTGATGTAGCATACTACATGTAGTAGGCCTACAGAGTGGCCGCCCAATAAAAAGTAAAGCCCCAAGTTTTCGTTATGAGAGTATCAAACGTTGGCCTGTTTTCACATTTCTTCCGCCGATATATACTCTGCAATAAATTTGCAATTAAACGATCATCAAAGATCCCATCACACCACAGTCGTGTCGCTACACTACGTTGTGAAATACAGTCAGCTTCAGAATAAGCGAGCTACAAGGCAACTTTCAGTATTTTAAAACTGACCGCACTTCACGACACGTTAGGATGTGACGGGATGTTTAACAATGCTGCTCTTCAAGTTTACAACTGTTGTGGCTGGTGAAAGAACTTTGAAAATAGGTTATAGGCCCTAATGTTTGATGAAGGGATGAATGTATAAAAGTTAAGCGCTTAGTTTTACGGAGCACGACGTATTACAGGGCTGCCACTAATATATTAACAAAAATTAGGAACTTTAGGGACCTCAGAACTTGTCAAAAGGGACCTAAAAGCACCAAAAAGGGACCTAAATTACGCTTAATACGAAACCAAATGTCACGACAAACCACATTATGGTCATTATTGCTCCTGTACATGACCATACTAGACATCAAGAATGTGAATATACTAATCAAACGCATGTAATAGTTCAGTTCTCAATTCTAAACTGTTCAGTGTCATATTATCGACACAGTTCTGTTGAACACTGTTTTCAAATGTGTCCATTGTCCAGACCATACTAAAATGTCAATCGGTCTTCTGCTTCTTAGCGAAGTGCTCCAACAATGTAGCCTTGCGTTTATCGACGCGTTTTTGTATGTCGTTTGTTGCTTTAGCTGTCTCTCTCCTCCGCACGTTTGAGCTACGCTGTTTCAAGCAGTGTTTGAGCTTACTAAGTAAGTAAGTAGATCACAAGAAGCCCTAGTACATTTTTGTTAGAATATAAACGCGAAATTTAGTCAGGATAAGCTGAAAAAAATAGCCAATTACACAGAAATAGGGACTTTAGGGACCACTTTTTGAGATGTAGGGACATTAGGCACCAAGTGTTTAAAAAAAGGACTTTAGGGGATTTAACGGACCAAGTGGCAGCCCTGGTATTACTGGATAAACGAACGAGACTGCATTATTGTACTGTGTAGCAGGATTCGTTGAAGCGCGAGGAGTGGTACTGGCACAAGATGCGGCTGCTGAAGCAAGACAAACGTCGGCGTGGCGAAACGATCGGAAAGCTTCTGCGTTGCCTTGACGACATGAAGGATGCCGGTCTGTACCTGTGTGTAATTACCCCGATGATTTGATCGCAAGAAAATTTAAATTCATTTTCATTACTTATAGTTTCCTGTTAAAGTGTTCCGTAGTCAAATGGTCAATTTCTGCGGCTTATTTATCCACGTTAGCTTCCAGTTGGCGTGGTTTCACACCACACTGAATTTCTAAGAAATTTTAGAGATCTTAATTTCTATAGTAGCCTACACAGTCTTTATGTGCGTGCTTGTTGGAGTACGTGCATGGAAGTACTGTTAGTGATCGCGTGTTGTAAAGATTTTCTATTTACACAGCGCATTTACTGCAAAATAGCGTCTAACGCATTTGGTAAGAACCGTCGTATTTATTGCGATGACGAAAATGTGATGAATAACAAAAAAAAACAGGAAATCTGAGCTAATGCTCAGGACACACTATTTTCACATAGCTGTGAATTTGATTTGTTCTATTTATCGCATTTATTGACTGGTAATATCCCACACTACTGGTACTGGACACGGCCGGATTTAAACCCGATTAGGCCCTGCTCAGTAAAATCTGGGAGCTCTCCTATCAATTTTCTGCTTAGGACATAAATAAGTAAGTAACGTCGTAAAGTTCAGGTTTCGCAATACGGGGCACTGAGCTCCCCCTGCAGGCCGGGGCATGTAGTGCTGCACCAAGTAAACCTTTAAATATTGCAACTGTGGCCATAGAGGCCCTCTCAGTCCAGAAAATGTGAAAATGTCGCGCTGCTATTCGACATTCTCTGGCCTATGGTGCCCCCCTTTTTATGGGGTCCCCTGTTTGGCCGAACATGATGCCTAAATCCGCCTCTGAATGGAGACAGGACAGTATCAATATAATTTTAGTGAAGGGCCTAATTGGCGCATCCAGGTCAACTCAGCCTGGCCATCCTTTCGTGGGTAGGCGCAATGAGTACCAGCGAAAGCTGGGACGTAAACAGACACACCGCGCGATGCACTAGCCCCGTATCCGTGGTCTGGCAGTGTAAACTGGTGTCTGGCTGAGGGCTACTGAAACGGAGATCAGCGCCGCCCTATGGGCCTTATGGCTCGGAAGTACGTTTTTTTACTAATTGTAGCCTACAGTATTTGTTGAGTAATAGGCCTAAGAAGTTTCTCTTTGTACGGTAATATTAAACGTTGATTATTCACGGCGTTTGACCGTGTTTTAGCTGAGTCACATAAGCGGCCAGCATTGATGAGCGTCTGCTGTTCTCGCAGCCCGCCTTCAGTATGTGGGCCTATCGTATAACGTGTTATGTGGATGAGTTTGGCGAATAAATATTCTTCTTCTTCTGAATCTTGTTCGACGACGGACGCCTGTGTGCTTATTTCAATCACACGCTGTCATTGCAGGTAAACTGGACGAGACGAAACTGACCGATGGGCGTCTGCTGTTAGCAGCGACAATGAACACGAGGGGCTGGTCAATGGAAGATCGCGTCCACGCCACGGTCGAGGCCATGGAAAACGAACGTGGTACATGTATATGCATAGACCGCGGAACCATGCGGGCAAGGGGGCACGTGCCCCCTCACTTTTTCCAGTGAGGGGGCCCCCTTTTTTATGTGGGCCCCTGTTTGGCCGAACATGATGCCTAAATCAGCCCCTGAGTGGAGACAGGACAGTATCAATATAATTTCAGCGTAGATCACTTTTTCCAGTGAGGGGGCACACAATGTTGGTTGCCCCTCACTTTTTCATACGTAAATATTTTCACTGTTGACCGTTTTAGCTTTGCTGGAATGAGAAGCAGCAAAAAAGTACGACAGTGAAGTGCGAAATGCCAAAATTAGGCCAAATCTTTTACTTACTTACCATTTCAGCTTCAGTGGGCTTCGCCCCTAACCCCCTCTGCCCCTGGACTTCCCATCCCACCTGCAGTTATAGGGCGCGGCCCGTCATGGCGTGAACTAGAAATGTACGTCGCCCTGCGGTGCCGACATATTATGCGGCAGTCCGCCTAGAGCTGCGCAACAATAACCTTAACCCTAATCCCGACCTTATAACCCGCAGCTTTAACCCTTTCAAACTATAGTCACTAGTTACTGCTGTTCGCATCAATTTTGGCTTTCCGCGCCTGCTAGTTTTTTTTATTAGAAGCCCGTACGGGACAGACGCACGGACGGACAGACATACGGGCAAGATCCGCAGTAAGTTAACCTGCATTGGCTTACCTGCATTGGTTTACCTGTAGTGGTTTACCTGTAGTGGTTTTTGCAGTGACGCAGCGACCTCTGTCGGCAGGCGATCGAGCCGAAGGCTTCGACACGAGACCGGAAGCAGACTTCTGCGTGACGTCATCGCAGCTGGCGCCGGCGGAAGCGGAACTGCAGCGCGGACGCGACGTCGGCGACCCCGCGGCGCCGGTGACGTCAACGATGACGTCAACCATGACGCAGCACGCGGCACCGGCTCCGGCAACGAGCGCCTTCATAGCGCAGTGGAAACCGGCCATAACACCGGCGTGGATCAACCAGTAACTAATGGCGCTTGCACACCTGCGACTAAACTGCAACAAAAACAACAACGCACGTCGACCCGGCCGCACAACTTCGTCTCACCGCAGCAGTAGGCTACGCACGTGTGCAGTAAAACGAAACCGAACAAATTGTTCGGTCGTACTGCAGTTTTCATGCAGTACAGGATGGCGCCAAAAAAACGGGGCCATTCTGTTTCACTGTAAATATTTTCAAAAAATCCACCACCGTGCGATGGCCACTGGCGTCATCAAAGCAGACGATAATGCGTAAGTTAGGAGGAAGGTGTCTGCAATACTTCCGCGCAATTCGGTCAGGGCGTTTTCAAAATATTTGCAATAAACGGGATGCGCCACGTTTTTTTGCGCCACTTTGTGTATGCGAGACGCTGCTAGAAGAAAATACAACTTCTCTGCAAGCTTGTAGCGCCACGTTTTCGCTCCGTGGTGAACAGTAAACGTACTAGTGGACGGCGTCACGGCGACCAATCGCCCATCTGCAATAAGATAATTATAATAGAAATGCAGGTGCTTCGTTTTACTCCATTTTATTCGACTGTTCGTGTGCGAACCCCATAAGGGCCAAACTCCACTTACTTGGACTTGTTGTCGATTTGTTGTACAGTTTGCTGTACGACCAGTCGAAGTGATGGAGTCTGCGCTTAACTCGTCATTCCGTCGACTGATGGATGACCTGTGCATTGCTGTCGCAGTTTAGCGGCGAATAACTTTAGCAGTTTGTTAACGACAAACAGCCCGGACTCCATTCGCTTTGACCTGTTGTGGACTTGTTGTACAGAACCGTAACTGAGAAACGGTTAAGTATATTCATCAAAGACGTATTGAAAAAGTTCTAAAATATTGCAGGAAAAAAGCTGGAAACCCACGGGATGTGCGTATCTTAATAAACGTCTATAGATAACCAAATAGTATCGTTATAGCGAAGTCACATTTAAAAAAAATCACTTTTCAATATATGGCATAAGCAGAAGCCAAAATTCCTAAATCAAAATCGACTGCAGCCATTCATAGGTGTTGTTGTGACGGTTCTGCCAGTATTATTTCACATTTATTACAGGCATGCACAGTATCATGTGCGATGTAGAATGTCTGCCGATAAAGTAACGGCGTTCGTGGTCCTGTTTTGTTACGGTTGCCATGATAATTCACGGTCGAATTTCATTCGTTTTTACACACAGCTGCACGTATGAAAGTGCGTTTTAGTGATGTTACGTTGTCAACTTTATTATTATTATGACAATGTTAGCGAGTAACCGTTCTTCGGTTTAATGTTCTAATGCATGCGTCGATTGTTCGCGTGATTAACAGAGACTGATTCTTGGTGCACGGAGCAGGCAAAGCAATATTAATCGAGTTACTAGTGCTATTCGAGTTGGTACTCTTGAAATCCTCGTTATGCGTCCGACCTATAGGCCCCATTACTTGTTCTGCCCGTCCGTCTGTTCGTCCGTCCTGTACGGGTTCCTAAGTCAAAAACAAAAGGGTGGAATACGAAAACCGGAGTGAACACTGAACACTTCCGACGGCATGAGTATAACCGGTGTGCCAATTTTCAGTTTAGAAGATCAAACACCAAACGTCAAAAGAACCCAAAGAAAATGGCGCACATTTCGAGTAATCCCGTCCAGTGTAAAGCTTAATTTACCGTCGACGCCTGAGACGCTCAGCAACCGGACGGGCGGCCGCATATCATGTCGGCACTCGGTACCGCCGACATCTTCTCTTGTTATTCTCTGCCGTCGATTGGTTAAATGCATTGATATCCGTGGCACGTCATCGAGTAAATTACATACCGGAGTCCATCACTGTTTTCACGTTGATATTTGATTCGCTGTTCGCCCATCTCCAATCATTAGCGTAATAATAATCAATCAATCAGAGTTGCCTTAATAGCAAGAGCTACTTCAAGGTTCACAGTAAAAGAGGCAGACCTAGGCGATGTCCGGGTGCAGTGGCGTAGCCAGGAATTAGCGACAGGGGGTGTGTAAGGTCGTTCTCCCCTCCCTTCTTCCCCTTAGAAGTAGGCCCCTTAAAATACAGCTATGGGGTCTGGGGGAGCGCTGTAAGCTCCCCCAGCGGGCTCTGGGGCGGAGCCCCAGCCGAAATCGATTTTGGTGCATTTTAGCCTTAAAATCTGACATCTGGTGGCACCAATTTTACTAATTTTCTTGAGAATCAAATTGCCAGAGTGTGTGCTTGCCATTTTTTCCTAATTGTTTTGTTTTTGTGTATTGTGTTGTTATGTATTTTCCTGACAGGGGGTGTGTACACACCCCACTCACCTTGTAAGGCTTGTATGTCTACGCTACTGTCCGGGTGTGATTTTCTTAAGGGCCAGGTTCTGGGACGTTGGCAGATTCCGATAAAGAAAGGGAGTGAAAGAAAGGATCAAAAATGTTTGTATTTTAGTCGCTAAGGACTACACTACACACCCATGCTCCCACTTTTAAATTAAGACAAAGATGCACAAATTTAATGCATGTCGTTCATCTTTGAAAACAATTATGTCAATTATTCTTCTAAAAGAACATATTCAACGGGAGGCTTTAAGTCCACAACTTTGCACCAGTCCGAATTATGAAGCGTTTAACACTCGTGGCGGAGGAATAAAAACCAATAAGAAACACACCACGTTTATCTATTCAGTATCACTGAACACACGATGGGAAAGACCGATATGACAAACACTTAATAAATAGGACAATTACACAACAAAATGCTACATACAGATTTGCGACAAAACAACCAAGTAGACATAATCAATCAATCAATCACAAAGTCACCATTACAAGCTTAAAAGAGATGAAACCTAACGAAAAAAATGCAAAAATAATACAACGCCGTGCGATTCTAGAAAAAAAATATCCCACTCAATTCTAACATGATTGTATACTTGACTTCTCAGACGGATTCGCAATAAGTTCGCAAGATTCACGGAGACAGCGAGCAAACAGATACAAACAGCTATCTATGATACAACAGAGACATTTCAGGTCTCAATTAATCCTAGCCCCAGGGCTTTCGTTCGCGTGCAGTTCCACACAAAAGTGCAGTTCTGAGGAAATTTGCGCAGTTCTACTCAGTAAAATGTGCAGTTGGCAAATGGACAATATATCTCTAAGAAAACAGTGTATTTTTTAGTTTTCAAATAAATATTCCAGCAAATTCAAATTTGTTATATAATAAACAAATAATAAACCTACAAGTTACAACTACGTGTCATTTATTTTGGGCTTGGCCCACCCTGTATGTGCTTCATGATTGCTAGTATGTAAATGTAAAATACTATTTAATATGCGTAAAACCGTTCAAAAATGCAAGTAAAATTTCTTACAGTAAACGACAATGTGTCTCAGCTTCTGGGGGGCTTCTGTCCCTTAGGCCCCTCGCTTGTGCAGTTCTAAAATTTCCTTTAAAAATCCCCTGCTTAGTCTTTATACTGTTCACTGGATTCTACACTTATTGTACAGTTTCTGGTTCTCGTAAAACGAAGACCAAGTAGTTTTCTTTTTAATTGTCGTTTTAGTTACTAGAAATATCTCTGCCATGATACCCGATAAGTAATGTAACTAATAATTTGGTTATGTATAATTTAGGCCTGTTCCTCGTTCTTTTGCTTAACTAGTTAGCTAACCACCGGTTAAAGCTGACTCAAGCATTAATACCAGACGCAGCAGAATCTTTCACGGGCATCATAAACTATGTAATAATCGTATAAAACTCTAGTTTTCTCTCATTTTGCAAACAGCTAACCGATCGATCTACGGTAAACCAGGTAGAATTGGCCACGCAAAGCTAGCTGACATTTGACCGTTGGCTAGTCGTACCAGAAACGGGCAATTAGTTGACTGGCTAGTTAATAACGTAATTGATCGATTGGTTAAGAATCGGAAACTGGCTGGCCCTTCTAACACGACTCACAGTGCCTAGGCTCCAAAGGATTTCGTTTTTGACGAAAAACTGACGAAATGACGAAAATACTGATTTTGATGAAATTGGCGAAATTCGGGATTTGTGGCAAAATTTTTGACGAAATTTGCACTTTTTTGGCGAACAAAAAAATGGCATTTTTGGCAGCAAAATCTGGCGGAATCTAGTGAAACCATTAAGTCATAAGTTTAACCATGTGACATTCTAGAATATAATGATTAATGATCTGCCAACTCACTGTGTGATTCCAAGCAAAAAGAGAAACTGTTTGGGATATCCAATATCCAGCAGTCACCTGTTTTTTGAGAAAAGTAGAAACCAAAAGACAAGACTTCATAGAATAAGTTAACGGCAGTAACAGTTATACACTGCTGAAAGGGCCTCATTTTCGGATGGCGAAAAACTGGCGAAATTCGCGATTTGTGGCAAAATTTTTGACGAAATTTGCACTTTTTGACCAACGAAAAATGGCATTTTTGGCAGCAAAATCCGTTGGAGCCTAACAATGCCTGGCAATCTCACGATAAAGCACAAAGTTCTTAGGGAACCGAGTGAGTAGTTTCACATGCCATCTTGAGACAAGCCTTTCAGTCTGATGCAAAAATTAGCAGGAAAAAAATCCGACCTTTCACAAATTAGGAACAGTTAGAAAATTCTTAACAAAATTTCTACGAGGTTTGCTAAATCAAGCCCCAGTTCTGGAGCACATTCTGGGTAGAGACACACGCAAGAAGAAAAGCGCATCACACGACGTTACATGATCCGAACAGTACAAAATGACTTAGCAAAAAAGATCCACAAATTGACATAAAATGACTCCAACGAACACACACCTATTGTCAGGTCGACCACTCCCCAGCAGCGTCAAATTCCTAGACGCCTTGCAGCACTCTCAACCATTTTACCCATAACAGTATACGGCCACCGGCGTCAAGGGTTAAAAAGGTAGGGAGGGGGAGGGGCAGGAAGTTTACAAACAGACAGCAACAAATCTCCGATAGAAGATATGGGTGCTCAAAATTTAAATATGGCCCTTAAACTCTCCCAAATGTGGGATTTTAGCCCCAAATTTAGTACACTAAAAAAATTCCGACAATAAGAAAATTTTCCTACATGCTACAATTTAGGACAGAACTGGCCCGTGTCAGCACTGAATGTAACTGTGATATCAGTTTAATGACGGCAGCATCAAAGATATCATGCTAACACACATTGGTCAACACGAAGTAAGCCATTAAACAACTCTTCGCTGACAATTCCTCAGGACGTTTGGCCAATTCCACGACAGCCGTGAAATTCCCCGACATTTTCAGGTTTTTTTTCCAAACAAGTGGTCAGCCTTGCTCTATACCCTTAGGGTCAGACTCACTAACAAAATTTCTGCAACTCTTAAGCAACAGGCCATTTCACTGACAAGTCTTTGCAGACAATCACTTAGGCTAAAATGTCTAGGAATTTTTCTACATCGGGCCCAGTTCCAGAGCACATTTCCTAGCGGCGAGTGACAAGCCGAAGCTGATTAACTTAGCTGCCTATTAATCACAAAATCTGCCAACTTTAAACCTAGTTAACTGGTGGTTTATTTTCAGCCAACTCGTGATTTGCGGGTGGCTCGGTGGCTCAGTGGGTAGGGCGTTGGCTCGTGATCGAAAGGTCGCGAGTTCGACTCCCGGCCTGTCCGCTACCGAGTAACAACTCTGGGCAAGTTGTTCACACCCATGT
>Ga0056124_1000439_pt1 | contig 13239 bp, 10 predicted proteins | sample WorMetHEROISLAND_2_FD_70069 | JGI IMG/M metagenome (GOLD analysis project Ga0056124, IMG submission 70069) | Marine gutless worms symbiont microbial communities from Max Planck institute for Marine Microbiology, Germany - Olavius sp. 4 HERON ISLAND | ecosystem: Host-associated > Annelida >... | reverse complement strand
TACAATTAATCACTAATAGGAAGTCATACACGGGTTTCGATTGACACCGAAAGCAATGACCTTGAATGACCTTGAGCACTAAAATAGAGGTTTTTACGGATTTTACATTTTTCGCAGTGGGCCTTCATACATGCACTGCTGTCGCGCGTTCCCTTTGCGTTAGCTGGGCTTTCTTGTCCCTGACGTTGTTACACTATGTCACTATGAAGCCAACTTACAGCTTGCCACGCACACCCAACCTCAAGTGCAGGAGCCTTCAGCTTATTGAAGTTTTGAAGATTAAATGAAGAAGAAGAAGAAGGACGGTTCCGCTCGATCACTTTACGTTTTAGAACGCGTTCATAAAAGCACTGCTTGTTGGTTTTGTCAAAGTCGTCTTTTCAATATTGACATATGATTTAATGAATTTCCGGTATGTTATGTTAATGCTGGGGTTGTTTTCTGATGCGTATATTGTGATAATTTCGTTTTGTTTTACTATGCATTGTGTTACAGACTGTATGCACACATAATGCACTCTGAAGCTGAATATGGCGCATAAAGCTAGTACACATTTATTTACGAACACAGTTACAGTTACATTTTTGGACTGACAAACACTACGTGCTTTTATGTCCGTGTCCATCATTTAGTTGTCCAGCCTGTCTTTAGATGCATTTACACTACATACACCCACATCGTCTTCTAGTAGTTTATTCCATACATCCACAACCCTTTGACTGAAGAAGTGTTTACAGACGCATCAGATGCTAAACGGGTAATCCTGCCGTTTACGGTTATTTATTGGTCACATTTTTTTCTACCATACTTATATGCGTCAAATCACGCCAGTGACTAGTGCACCATGTTTGTCGTCCGTCATTCAGAATGTGTTGGCATCATTTTTTGCATATTAAACATGGCTTGCATACTTTATAGTTTGTTTGAATAAGATGAGCAAGCGATTCACGAGAATCTGTAATTATGTCCACCAACGCGATTCATGCAGTGCATTTTATTGTTTTTTTTTAATATCTTTTAGGAGACAGCTAAGTGTACAACATGGGATACTGACAAGGCTTCATGTGACTGATTTGTTACTGTTCTAAAGTTTCATTATGCTGGACCACTTTGTCATCATTCTTCTGTTGTCATCAGTTGGAATTCAATGTCTTGTTGCCAAGTCGTGTGCTAGACTCTCTATGAATGGAGTTGATGCATCAAACTATCCACAACTTGCTGGTGTATATGTGCTGCAGACAACATCACCTTTGGAGGTTACTTCCTTTCTTAGTTATTAGGCCTAGATCTGATACGTACACCATTGTCATTGTGGTGACGTTGAAACGCATCGGGTTCACTTGATTGTATACAAAAGCTGTCATCAGTTTGTTAATGTTTCATAGTTTATTAATTTTACTGTTTTATTTGCCCGTTGGGAATTCCACCCCATGAAGTGGTATTTTTGGAAGCTGTGGTGCAGTTTTGCCTAGATGCTGTTCCTGGCTGCACAGTGCACCATTTATCTTTCAGCATTTTTGACACTGTTGGTCAGTGACAGAAAGCATGTGAACCTATTGCAATCCCAATTTGTAAGCTAGTTGGACAAAAAATAAATGTGCATGTGTATTGTTGGTTAACTAAATGTCACAAAATTGATACCAGAACCAACATTTCTGACATAAGACTAAATGATGGACATGTTTATAATTTTACATAGTCAAAGTTTTAATAATACAGAAGATGATGCTACAGCTGCTATCTCTATCAGTGCCTTGATACTGTTTATTGGATAATGGGAAGGACGGAAGGACATCTAGTCTCTAAAAACCTGGTGCAACAATTCGGAATGATTCTCCCTTGGAATGCAGCTAAAGTGGGCTAACTCTAGAAAAGTATGCCAGTTCAATGAAAATCAGAAGTAGAATAATGGAGGTTTACACTTAATATGTACATATGTGTTTTTGTTGTATGATTGCAGACATTGAACGACTTTCCAGTTTATCAGCATGAATTAGGTGATGTGTTTCTCTATTATAACACTTCAGAAGCTGCACTTATGATTGGTCCTAACCAGTCACATGGTCTTCTCAGACTGGACAAGAAGCCTGGTGTAGAAATATTGTCGAATGTTAACTATTCTATGGATCATCTTTTTGATTTCTCCAGTTGGAAACAGTGGGATCTTTTGCATAGTAAGTTCACTGAAGGAAGAAGTGATTCTGTTTTGAAACCCGTTTGTGTTGATCAAAACTTTGGACTCTGCACAAGTGGAATTCTGCGTCCAAGTGTCGGTAGTGTTGGTGTAAATGATCTGAATGTGTTCGGGCCAACTATGAACACAACTCTTAGCATCAGCGTCAGCCGAATTTATTTCAAGCTGTACCTCGGACAGTTTCGCGATGTGCGGCCACAGTACGAGATGAAGAGTGATGTCATTGTGACACCCTATTACCTATACCATCAGAATGGAAAGTGGAAGGTTAGTACTGTGATTCGCCATGGGACTGAGGTTTTGGAGATGGAAAGTAATGCAATGAGAGTGGAGTATGAGCGGCAGTCAGAGTGGTATGTTATTGGCAGTGATGGACGGCGGCAGAGCAGTGCTATACGTCATCTAGAGTGCAGTCGGCAGTCTGCTGCTGATGTTAACTGTCAGAGTGCTTCCACTGAGGTTTGTCGTAATGGAGGGAGCTGCCACATAGACTCTGCTGGCGTTTCAGCATGCATTTGCACGCCGGATTACAGAGGCGTTCATTGTGAGAAACCAGTTGCTAAATGCAAGCAGCCTGTTTCTCTTGATTCTCCTGTGTTTGCGTTAAGTGACAGGGAAGGTAGCATCATGTCGATATTCTGTCCATTGGGTAGAGTTGTGTTCTCGGTGTGCGATGGAAGTATATGGTGGCCTGATGGGTGTCAGGCATCCCTGGATACCTCATCAGCAATGCCGGGAAACACTTCAACGGCTTTGCCTCATTCTAGAGGAAGAGATCCGGCTGCAAAGATTGCTTTGGTAATTGCATCCCTGATCGGTGTTCAGCTTGTTCTTCCATTTATCTGCTACTGCTGCATTTCGTGTTGTAAGTTTGATGAAAACAAGCTGATCAGTGAAGAGAGAGTTCAGGGTCGGAAACGGTTGACAAAGTTTCTCCGTGCGTGTTCGGGATTTTTCTACTTGAGCTGGTGGGCGTGGGTTGCTTACCTCATCTACTACCTCTGCGTGTGGCATGGTTGTGTGCCACTTGATGGCACTACCATTTGGTCGGCAGTGGCTATTATGGCCATCATCTGCGTCTGTCTGCTGTACGTCGTGGTGCTGTGTGAGTCCATCTGTTCACATGAGTATGAATACTTGACAAAGGTGAGGGATGTGATGGCGGCCGAGGAGCAGATTACTCGCATGAAGACTGAGCCGGCCACTATCAAGTTCAAGGCTGATTGCTGGCACCCAGAAACAAGAACTCGCACGGTATGAACTTCTTGTACTTTGGCAGCTTTCTGCTCTTATCCCATGATATTGAATTGCTTTGTCAATAGTGTTCTTGTACTGCTTTTGGCACAAGTTGAAATGATATTACGGGAGCATGTCTTGTAACCTGTTTACTTTGTTGCGAATGTTAAATAATGATCTCAGATATGAGTTGGTAATAACTGTAGAAATCGTTAAGACACGGTCTGAGAAATTTGTTCTTAAATGTGAAGTATCTGTTTTCAGGTAACCGGATGCAGTAGTTTGCCAGATTACTTTAATTGCTTTAATACATCATCGTTAGGTGTTGGCAGTGAAAGGGGTTATTCATGGTAACTGTTAGGTATATATCTATGCTTTGGGCTTAGAGAATTTAATTTTATGCAAGAATGACAGTCAGTTGTGTTCTCTAGAAGAACGTTGGTGAAAATTAAATCCGACACAAAAAAAATGTTTTCTTGATAATGTGTAGATACATGATGGAAGCGGACAAGACGGAAATGGAATGCATACTGAGATGTGCACAATTCATGTACCTACTGCAGCCGTCGAGGAAATGTTCTCATACATTGACTGTCTTGACGTGTCTGGCAACTTCCTTCTGCCGACTTCTAGTGCAACTGTAACGCAGGTCCACGTTGAACTGGCAAGCAGCTTTCATTCGTCATCTTTGTGTTCTGAATGTAGAAGCCATTGATAGACAAGTTAACCTGCTTGTTTTGTGAATGTACACGGTCGGGCATAAAAATACACACCAAAATAACTTTGTGCATAACTTCAGCAAATGTTGACCGATTTTGATAGAAATTGGTGTGCAGTGTCTTGGACAAATTAGCCACACATTACGATTAAATTTACTTATTTATTTATTTATTTGAAACGGCTGCTAAGGGATACAAGCTGTAGCAAAAAGCAAACATTCACATGTTTCATTTCAATTTGTCAAAAACAGCTACTTTAAGTTTTTGCAAGGTAGTGTGGCGACGTTATTTAGGTGAAGTTGGAACATTTTATAGTACTTTGTGGCTGCAAAATAATATTATCTAACGAAATTTGGTGGGTGCTTCACAGATTCGGTGGGGAGTGAGCTGATGCACTTTAACTTGGATTCGTTCAGATATGACATTTTTGTTCTACATTCTCTGGGAGCTATTTTTTTCCGGACTCAGTGTATAGTCTTTGAGTGCTAGTACATGTAGCAGCTTCTTTGTTTGTGACCAGTAATATATAGTTCTAAATGCTGCCTTCTTCTTCAGGTTAAAGTGCAAACTTCAATAAGCTGAAGACTTCTGCACGTGAGGTTGCGTGTGCGTGTCAAGCTGTGAGTTGGCTTAATAGTTACATAGTGTAATTGTCAGCAATGGTGCAGTCTTGTGCAGTTGGTCGCTGGGAAGGGTTGCTACTCGCATTCACTGCATGGTAATCGATGAGTTCGTCAGAAGCTGTAATGACATTCAGTCAGTGATTGTATGCTGTTGACAGGCCGTTGAGTTTGCCGATGATCGGTCTCAGTGTCTTTACAACGATGCATTCGAACTGTTCAAGACGTCCAACGCAGGCCGAGATCAGCACGTCGACTTTACCGTTGAATACGACCTTCCGAGCTACGCGAAAGAGCTGGCAATTCGTGATCCTAGCAGGCAGTGGCTCAGCAGCAAGCATTTCGTGCTGGCATCTCTGTTTTGCTTCACGTGGCCGTACCGCTGGATTCTCAACTCATCCAAGAACGAGTACCACTATCGCATTGTCAAGAAGGTCACGGTGAGCCCAACTGATTTCCAGCTCCCAGTACCGATCGGTCATCCAGCAGACATTGATATTGCTAATGGAGAGGAGCATCCATTGCTGGCAGTCGTGCCAAGCATTCCCGTGCCACTTACACCACCACCACCGTACGAGGAGTGATTTGAGTCCTTTTTTTCATGGCCTAACACAAAAGTGTTAGGCCGGCCAGCCCGCTCCGATGCCACGCCCATATTTCCTTATTTGGAGTTAATTTATTGCATATTGGAGATTGGCTGTGGTAGACGATCGATAAAGTTGGCCACCTTTTATGGGTGTGGTTTAGTCACATGCGAAAATCGACTGATAAAGTTGTTGAACCATGACACACGGCCGATTTTATCGTTTGCAACTTTGTACGATATCAGCTAGCTTTACTAACACATACAGCAGATCGCAAAATAATAGTTGCATTATTTTTGCTGTATGTAATAAACGAAAATATTATAAAGTAACAAACAGAATAAATAACAAAAATAAATATTCATCCCCCACTGTAAACTATCACCATGGTGACACAAACAACATCTGTTGACCGATATCCAAAAAGTTGGTCGATTTTATTATCGAGAATAGAGCATGTTCTGTGTTGGACGATAAAATCAAACAATTTTGTTGTCCGACAAAATCGACCACTGTTTGCATGACAGACGACAAATTTTTCTTGGCCGATTTTATTGGCAGACAAAATCGGCCAAGTCTATCGATCGTCTGACATCCCCTTAACAGCGCCTAACATCCACGCCCTGATAGGCCATGAAAATCACAACTTTGGTCGTACCTCGGACCAGGCCTGTAAATCTGTAATGGCATGTAATGTAAGCGTATAGAGTCTTGTTTGTTGTGTAGTTTTCTGCCTATTCGTGCACATCGTTATGCAGCTAGTTTTGCTGTTGGCTTCAGTGTTGTGCTAGTTAGGCTGCCCGAAACGGTAGTTCCCAGCGGTCGTATGTTTTACTGCTCATGTTTTTTTCTTCTACTTTGCGCCTCTATATCTCCGAGCTGCCTCGACCGATTGCCGTGATACTTTAACACCTGATTGGAAATGTGTGCACTTAGACAACATAGGTCTCAAAAATTAGGGGCCTCCTGCAAAAAAACCAATTTTTGGGGCAATTGCTTTTTCTGCATTTAGGCCCGACATCTCCGAGCTCGCTCGACCGTGACACTTTGCCAAATGATAGGAAATGGGTGCAGCTTTGAAAGTTAGGTCCAAAAATTTGCGTGCTGCCCAGAAAAATGTGGGGAAGCAAATTTGTCAAAATTGGCGCACAATTTAGCGTATAACTTTGGGGTCAGTGGGAATAACATCACCAAACATGGTGTGAAAATTCGAAAATTAGCCCAAAATTCAGTGCATTTTGGCTAATAACTTTGGGCCAGTGAGAGTAACCTGGCCAAACTTGTGTACATGATGTGCCGTGAGGCAGGGATAAAAATTTGGGTACAACTTTTTGCGGGCTGCACCCTAAAAATTTGGTAGGGCAAACAACGTGCAAAGTTTGGCGCGATTTCGGACAACTTTAGACTTTGATCTTGAATGTCTGAACGGATCGAGATATGAAAAAGTTGGGAAATCAAGTGATCATCTACAGCCCCTCCCACATTGGATGAAAAAAATTGGTGAAACTTTGGTCCACAACAAAACAATTATAGGCGTGCATGTTGACCCGCCCAACGCTGTTGCCAGATGTTTCTAGTTTAGCGAGTTATTTCTCGAATCTTTAATTTGATAAACAAGCGTTTGTGACAGACTCCGGTGAGAATGTTCATTGTGATGATGGGCTTTAAAGTTGTGCATAGTCACAGATCTGATTGGATATGATAGTTTATTTATTTATTTATTTGTTGTATGGTTTACACACACGTTAAGTCATTCACTAATGAGTTGCTCTCTGTTGTACGTGACGGTTTTATTGTAGAAAATTTAGGCATTTTTTCTATCGAATTTTCTGCGTTATCGTGCATTAGTTTCTCTCTGGCTGCATGTTGTTGCTTTCATGTCATTTGCATGCATAGTTATTTTCTACATTCAGTACTAATTGGTTTCATAGTTTTTCAGCTTACAGTCATATCTAGTCATTAGTAGCATAAGAATTACTGTCTTTAAGCATCACAAAATAACTTTGTCAGTTAATTTTTAATGCCAGTTCGTTTCTGGACAGCATTATAAGTGTTATGAGGTATTATGTTTTCTGTAATCCGTGACTGTTAGCATTTCTGGAGCCGTACAGCACTTTATGAATGTGTATATTTATTTATTTGTTTGTTTGTGTACTTATTTTTTAAGTTGTATCAATTCACTGTTGTGACAGACATGCAGCTGGCCGTATTTTGATTTGTAAGCATGAACTGGATGTAATCAGGACGTTTTTGTCAAGTTATCGTATTCGTCGTTCAACTGTGCTTTGGGTCCAGTGTTGTGAATTGTGGTGCGTATTTATCTGTCCCATTGCTTTAGTAAAGTGTGGAACAGATTATAAAATCACCAGCATCTGTCTGTCTGTGTTTTGGCATGCAGTTACACTTCTCGTGAAATTTTACTCACTCACAAAAGACTCTATGACCCTTTCCCGTATTTTGCTCCATTTTACCTCTATAATGTATGTTCAATGGGGAAGTGAACCATATTGTAGCAAGGCCCGTCGACTGAGTCTGGAAATTAATAGTAACATTAAATGATGTGTCTCAGAGACATCAGTGACCGCTGCATGTCCACAGCTGAAAAATGCTATAATCCCTTATTTTCCCACCTAAAGCACAAACATGTTTAACACATATCACATGTGTGTCATTAACCACGCGAGAATTGTGAGATAGAAGGATGGTTTCAGTGGACTGCGTGTAGAAAAAAAATAAAACAAGGATGGCACGTGACTTCAAAAATCAAGGTTGTGACCCCAAAAATTTTGTGGCTCTGTATTTCTACCACTTCGTCACATGGACAGTTATCCCCCATTGTGCAAGTCCAGTGGTCATGTGACCAGTGACGTTATGTGACGCAAGTTGGTGATTGCTTAGGGCTGGGGTTGATGTTAGCAACTAACAGTGGCATAAAATGTTAACTAACGAGGGTTAAACACAACCGGTATAAACCAAATCGTTATATCATGGCAATGGGACAGATGCCTCATTATGCATACTGTAGTTCTAGTGTTAAATAATACATATGTATTATATGTATGTGCATGGAACTATACATCAGATATATTTGTTGTTATTGTTGTTATGTGTGTGTGTGTGAAGGAAAACAGACCACATTATCGACAATTTCCTAAGAATTTTCCTAAGATAAGAAATGAATTTTCGTAAGATATGAAATCTTCTCAGATCTTCATAGGAAGTTTTGAGAATGTGTGCCCTGGAATGGAAGTTAAATGTGTGTCCGCTGCATCAACAGCATAGGGTAGAGAGGAATTGAAAATGGCCTGCTTGGTGGTGTATGTCAGAAAGTAATCAGCAATATCTTGATTATGTGGACATTATTACTTACCCATTGATGCAGATAAACGCGTTCAACGACGTGTCGTCAAGTGTTTTCCTAGACTTAGCAGTTGGACATTTTTCAGAAAAGTTTAATTCAAAATTGTGAATTTCGTTTTTTTTTGTGCAAAATGCTAAATTTTGATAATTTTTGGAGGCAATCAGTTGGCCATTTTTCGTCCGAATTTCGTCCAAAATTACGAATTTCGTTTTTTCTTCCAAAATGCTATATTTCGTGATTTAGTTCATCTAAAACGAATTTGTTGTGTCTCTATGCATTGTCAGTGCATGTTAATTGATGTTAGTTTTTATATCATGCGTCATTCAGACGACAGATCATTAGACTTGACTGTTTATGTTTGAGTGTCTAGGAAGTTTTCGTCTATTTTTCATGTTTAGCGAGTTTCAGTACATTTTCACGACCACTATATCATTTATTCATGTTTACGGGTAGTTATTACAGCAATTTTGCATCGTTCTGCATACTGACTTGTTGTTTGTAACTTTATATATTGGTTATTGAACTTATTTATCCAGTATTGTTCAAGGGAAAATGGCAAGAAGCTCAGCTGTCGCTGGGATAGCCGACTGTACTGCCTGGCAACATGCATTACAGATATCTGCAGGGTGTCGGCGATGGTATCGTTGGACAGGGCGTTGCTAAGTGCTGTCAATAGTGACCATGTCGCTATCTGCAGTGGTTTGGCTGCAATTTGCAACCCAAGTATTTTGGTACCTACCCCTTTTTGGTGGGAAAGGAGAGGGTCGATCGGCAATGGAGGCCACAATGCGCCATTCACGATGCAAATTTTGGGAGTAGAGACCCCAATTTGGGAGAGAATGTGGTTTATATGGGTCCGAACTGGTAGTGCAGGGTAGCGGTCAGGCAACCCTATTTGCTTCTTCAGGCAGTTTTTCGGTAAGATGAACCATAATACGTACATACATTACAGACAGACAGACAGACAGATGGACACAACATTGTGCCATAAGCGTGACTGTTAGTACGGTCGGCTGAAAATCACGAGAATGAACAGCCATGTCGGAGATTGTCAGCGCAGTTGATCACGAGTCTGACTTGTCGGAGATTGTCAGCACATTTGATCACGCGTCTGACAGCAAGTACCCGGATCGTCACATTTTTATCTTTATTTTGTTGTTTCGTAATATTTTCTGCATGTTATTGATGATGATGATGATGAATGATGATGATCGAAGTAAAGTAGTGTAAAATAGTGTTGTCTGTTGTACAGATACAACTGTCCGTGATTCTTACTTAGCTGCGGTATTGTGTGAAAAATCTTGCCATAGGTGTTTGCTTGTTGTGTGCTGTGTTTTGTATCGTTTCTCTACTGAGACTATTTGTCGGAATGAATTGTTAGCGTTGCTTTTTTACCGCTATTAGTTCACTATTGTGAAATACTGACATAGAGTGTGTAATGTAATGATCTCACTGTTGTTATTGGTGTTGTGCTCACAGTATATTGTTAACTTTGCCATCTAAAGGAGGTAATGTAAGCATGCCTGTGTATTATGTTCTGTCTGATTATCTGTCAACTCAAAAAGTTAGTAAATGATAAATTAATAAATTTGTAATGAAATTTTGCACAGCCGACTGGGGCCCGCGGCATGAGAATAAGTTCATTGTGGTTTGAACTTGACTCTTTCTCTATTTTCCCCATTTTTGTGTTACCCCATAATGCTTTCTAACGGGAGGGATACCAATACGTTGCTTGGCATTATTTGTTATATGGCCACACTCTGATGCCGTCATTTTTCATGATAAACTGCAATTTGGCTGTGTGTGCGTTTAATAACAAAAATGTTTGTACTCTTTGAATGTTTTTGGCTATGTACGAATTATTATCAGTCCCTCCTATGGAAGGTTCCTGTTGGTCCGTTTGTCTATCCGTCCAGCACGCAATACATGCTTACAATTCCGGAATGCAAAGCCGTTCAAAGTTCAGTGTTGGTAGCAATATTTCACATCCTCCATTGCTGTTTTAGATTGAATGTCAACATCATGCGATCTTGTCAAACTCAAACACAGAATTTCCTGTGCCTAGAGAATGGAAAGTCATAAAACGTGGTTTCACTAGATTCGGTATACAGACGTAACTGGTAGTGAAGCCAAGCCACTTTTCACTTACCACTAGGTTGTGGACGATCACATTGTGCCAGTGTGAAAGGGCAGTTACCTAAAAAAGAGTATTTTGTTCGTCCTACAGAGCGGATTTGTGTAATGACACTCGACCCCTCCATGTATAGAATGGAATGGCCATGTTATTATCTCCAGTTTGCCTGGGTGTTTGCAGTATTATTCTTCTCTGTGTGTTATTTATTATATAATCTAGTTTCAGTGCAATTGACTCATTTGTTGTGATTTACTAGTTTGTTGGTTGTGATTCGGTCATGTTTTCCTCTGACCAGTTGTCAAACACAGACTGTTGTTGTTGCTTATTAGAGTGTTCAAATGTTGTGAGCTCTACTATTTAGCTGTTTTTTTTTGCCTGTAAGTGTAAGCCTATGCTTACTGTGACTATTTCTTGTTACTTCGTACATTTTCTTGCATGTTGTACCGTTTCCCGTGTACTCGACACTACATTACGTTTCGAAAAGGCCGACTTTGTTTTCAGTTTAATTCTGACATTATGTCAGCCAATTTTTGGAAATTTCTGGCAGACGTATACTACGGGAATTGTGCGAGAAAAACTGGTTATACTATTGACCCATCTAAGGTGGTCCGTGGTGTCTCTGTGAAACTGCACTTGCTTGCATAAATCTAATGTAAAATTTAAGGTTTTCGCATTACTAATTACTAGTTCAATTCCCGGCCGGGTCGTGCCACTATTCCATTGGGTAGCAACCTTGGGCAATTTGTTTACTCACATTGCCTCCCCAGTTTTCGGCGCCTAAGTGATTATGGTGATTAAGTGTGCTAGATTAAGCTAAACTTTTAGCTAAGCTTTATAGCGCACTATAATATAACTTTACTTTACTTTTTACTTTACTATTTAGTGCACTGATCGCTTCTGTTCTGCAGACAAAGTTGAAACTGAAAAATGTTTTCCGGACTATTTACAATCTAAGCGTGCGAACTATGGTTTTTTAGACTCAACATGCATCTGTTGTACAACATTTCCGTTTGGAAAGAAGAAGAAGTAATGAGAAATATGCGTGCAAAAACGAGACTGTGCAATGTGCACAGAATATATGCTTCAGGCATTTACTTCGCATTGACTAGTTTGAAGTCACAGAGTCTTAATTTAAATATCAAGACATGGAATGAAACTATTCAAAGGCAGATGTAATACTATGAATAGTACCATTGCTGTCGATGTTCAGGGATGTGGTACGAAGACTGTGTTTACACTGTGTCTCAAAAAACGCGCCATTTTTTTGTCACTGTCCATTTCCGTTATCTTTGCCAGATATAATATTAACCGATTTTCAATTTTTTTTCACGGGCACATTCCGTATACAATTTGCAATAACATGGTTACTAAATGATGGTATGATGCGTGATTTGCACGGGAAAAGTGGCAGGGAAGCTGCCCGTTGAATCTAGACATGGGCCTAAACTAAAAAAAAACTGAAAATATTTTAAATGGAAATGAAATGAGAGAAAGTGAAGTGGAATGCCGTTATGTAAAACATTAAAAAAATCCAGAAACCGATGGTTATGAGAGAGATAGAAACACGTAGTTAGTTGTGTTCGAAAGCCACGCAAACGAATCCAGTCAAATCGACGCAGAAAACAGATTTTCGCATTAAAATGGCATCTCAAGGTCATTCAAGGTCAAGCGTTTTAAGGTCATTGGAAAGCCGATAAAGAACTTCATGTCGCTGTACAGTAATGTTGCGCCCGAAGTAGTACATTTTTGGTGACCCCACTCGTGTGAGGTCCCCTTGTCACGGAAGCCCCACGAACATCTCCGTACATAATGCGTGAAAGTGGAGTTCGTGGGCTACATTTCTGCATTCTGCTGATGATAGTATGGGTCTATGTTCTTTCGAATTTCCGTGCTGAGCTCCGATAGACGCTTGATTAGTGTAGCAGAGTTTAAGGTCATCCAAGGTCGATGATTTTCGTGTCACCTGAGTGGCTTATTTGTGGTCAATAGTAACCTTGGCTTTATCTAGCTTTCACCGTTTTTGAGATACGACCACTTATAGTTTGAAAAATGCCATTTTTCCCTACCCATTTCTGTTTAAGCCCAAATTTTAGGATGTTCTCTTTGGATCGCTGAAATTTTGCATGCTACGAGCTGAGACACTGCATGGGCTAATTCCACGTAGCCCAACTTATATAATCACAATGCATCAACGGCACACCCGACAGACGGATGGACGGACAGACGGACATCATACTTTGACAATACCAGCCCATGCAATAGCATGGCGCGGGTAACAAGAGCTAAGCAAGCCCAGGCTTGCAACACCGCTACATGCTTGCGTATTAGTGACATATTTACTTATTTATTTAGGTACTTACTTATTCACTCGATTACTTACAAGATATGTAC
>Ga0056124_1000438_pt1 | contig 13241 bp, 8 predicted proteins | sample WorMetHEROISLAND_2_FD_70069 | JGI IMG/M metagenome (GOLD analysis project Ga0056124, IMG submission 70069) | Marine gutless worms symbiont microbial communities from Max Planck institute for Marine Microbiology, Germany - Olavius sp. 4 HERON ISLAND | ecosystem: Host-associated > Annelida >... | reverse complement strand
GTCGGTCGGTCGTTGGTCGGTCGGTCGGTCCTCATTATTCATTAAACTGATGTCATATACTCCTCTTCGCTACGTTAGGAACGTAGCGCGCGAGGAGTAAAAAAGTGACAGTAACTTGATGGATCTGCTACTTCCCTTACAGTAATATATGCAATAATTTGTCAAAATCACTATCATATCCTCTCACTACGCCACTAAACTGACAAGAACCTAAGCATAATCAAACAATTCTGATCAATATGACACACAGCCGATTCTACAATTCAAATAAATGATTACGATGCCACAAGTGCATATACTGTGCAAAGAAAGTTCATCCTACTGGTATCAACCAGAGTAATTAGAAATACATTTACTATAAAATTCTAATACACATGTCATATATACAACAAGAAAGCCAAGCCATAACAAGAAAACAGTGTAATGTCACAAACATTTTAATGTGACAGTCTGAGAATGCATGGCAATATCAATGGGCTACATTGATCTATCATAATTCAAATGTTGGGCTACAAAAGTGGCATATTTTGTGCAATAGAGTGCGTAATGGTGGTTCAAGGTCATCCAAGGTCGCTGACTTTGGTATGAATCGAAAGCATACCATATATGCAACTTCCTATTAGGGAACAACAGCAACACTGGGCCTATGATACACCATTTCAGACATTGCTGGTTTTACCCGATATTTGGGTCAAAATTTGGGATGTTCCCTTGGATTAGGTTGCCAATGTCAGGGCTCTGTGGAGCAGACTCCTAGCTCATTGTTCATGCATTTACTTTCCAAGTAGCCAAACCTACAGGGCTGTAATATATCAACATTACATACAGACAAGACAAACAAACAGACAAGCTATGACAACAATATCAGTCACACTGCACCATGTGCATCGCACGGCAAAAATTAATCACAATTCAAATATACTGATGCAATCAATATTGGTCTTATTTTACAAATTTACAGAGAACTACACCAAATTAAACTACATCATTTGTCAAATGTGCTGACAATAACAAACCGTGATCTTGCGTATTCCGAAGCTTGATTTCCAATTTACGAATCTCAATCTCGAGTGAATGCATTTTCTGTGACCAGGTCTTACGTTCTTCATCAACTGCATCTTCTGTTTCAATATAGCGCTAAAGCCACAAATGCCCCTCAAACTATTAAAATCATCATCTACCAATGCCACTGACAACCAAAGAAATAACTTATTTTATCTTTTTCTGTATCATACATTAGCAAGAAAAGTTAATTGTGAGATAGTAAGGCTTAAATGAAACAAACACTTGACATAAAACTGATCCCAAATTCACATAATACTAACATTCACGAATGACAAAAAGTGTGTAATACAAGAAAACAAAAAAGAAGCCAGTGACATCTAAAGCTTATGCAATATACATACACATGTGTTTGTGTGTAACAGGGAATATGTGGGTCTTCTCTCATCAGGCAAATAGCTATTTGCAATTGCAATTGCCACTGCAACCAAATTCTGTATAGCATGTAAACTCCACACATTCCGGAGTATTATAAACCAGTTTTTAATGCAAGATAATAAAGAAGCTACATGTTACACGTTAGTCACATTATCCTACTTGTTACTTTAAGCAGTAACCACTACAGAGTCTACACTCCATCTAGCCATGAGTGTCCACTGTTTGGATTACTCTCAGCCTCTTGGCACTTGAGCAGAATGTGAATATTGAATTTATATAGCGCAATATCATGAAGCATCTCTATTGCGCTAAGCACACTAGTATTTCGCGAAAAGAACAGTTTTCAAACCACGCCTAAAGCTGCTGCTGCAGAGCGATGGACCACGGAGACTGTCTGGTAGTGAGTTCCAAGCCATCGGACCCCCAACAGCAAAGGCCCGACGGCCGAATGTACTTCGTCGAAACTGCGGAACAGTTAGGAAGTGACAACTGGCAGATCTCAGATGCTGTCGACTGGCGACATCAGAGACTGGGATGCAGTAGTCGACCAGGTACTTCGGTGCCTTGTTTTGAAGTCACCGGTGGACCGTCGCCACCAGCTTGAACTTCACACGCTCAGGGACATCGAGCCAATCTATAGAAGAAGCTAAGCAAGCAAAATATAATTACAGCAAAAATGTGACAAATTAACCTGCTCATTTGCTTTTCGAACTTGCTTTTCTCGTTCAAATTGTGCTTTCAGATTATCGTTCTCAACACGCAGCAACTCGAGTTCCACTTCATGCTCCTGCTTCTCTCGATATGCCTGATTAAGACTCTCCAGTATTGTCACAACTTGCGGCATCAGATTTTTAATGACACCATCACCGTATGTGGCTATCATCACTTCAAATTCACTGTACACATTGCTTGCCAAATTCTGCACACGTTCTGATACGCTGGCTCCACTTGACGAGTAAACATCATCGTGACATCCATACACGGTCTCCATCAGACAGCAGTACCAGTGGACTGATGTCTAAACAGTTCTGTAAGAACATACATGACAAAACTGTCAAATATGATTGATGCACACAAAATACACACCAACTTATTACTTGTTGTAATGACACAGTAATTAATAGCCTTAATTACACAGAATACATAGACAGCATTAAACTGAACATGATATACATAATGAACAACTGCAAGTGCACATATTGTGCAAAAAGCTCACTTCATACCCTATTTTTTTCTTTTGGTTAGTTAGTCGGCAGGGCCCCAGAGTGAGGCATCACACTGACGAACTGTGCATGGGTGTGAAAAGTTGTTAGTTGATACTGAACCAGCCAGGAGTCAAACTCTCCACCTCTCGATCATAAACATGATACCACTGAGCCACCAACCCATATTCAGTTATGAAAATTCTGTTAATGGTGACCACTCTTTCCTGACATTTAGCCCATTCTCTGAGGCATGCTTCACTATGTCAACGATACTAACAGCAAAATAACTTGGGCTGGACAGCTAAACCTATCAGTTCACTAGTCCGAAGGGGCACTAGTCCAAACAGCCACAGGGCTAGGGATAAGGTTGGGGATAGTGATAGTGCTGGGAATAGGGAAAATTGCATCTTTGGCTACGGCGGCCCTTGGCTATGGCTGCCCCTGGTTATCGCGGACTGGAACCTGACCAAATTCGGACTCGTGCCCCTTCGGACTTGTGACCAGCCACCGTCGCAAACTCTCCCTAGCCGTAAATCTTACGCTAATTGGACAGGTCTAATATATGACAGCCCTAAACAAACCAAAAAAAAATATTTTATGTACCTAAACAAGCATAATTAAAATTCCGTCAATCCTAGGCCAGAAGAAAGACGTAAACAGGACACATGATGTCACTTATATCTAACTAACGATAAAAAAGCAATTAAATTGCTTATGTGAACGTAAACAAATTTCATTGAATATTTATTACAGCGATTACAGGTACTAGGTAGGGATGGGTCAAAGTCGAAATCTAGATAATCGTTTCGATGTCCATATATCATATCGAATATTAACCGTATCGTCGACTCCAAATAATTATTTTATTATTTGTTAACTTTTTATACGTCAAGTATATTATTATCTACAGGGGGTTTAGTCGTAAATTTATACGTTTTTATGTGACTGATATGATAGATAATTATGCGATAAAGTCTGTTTGCTCAACTTTGCTGAACTTATTCGACTCTCGCGGGAATTTATTTGTGCATACCAGGGATAAATGTTTTTTTCCCCAGTGCAAAAGTATAAAATGTACAAGTACGTACAAACCATATCCGATATTGAGAGTTCATTCGTGATCGAAAGCCTACACACAGAACCATATATGTTCATCTTGTATTTTTGTACCATAACGTTAATCGAGAGCATTACAATGAATAAGACTACAGGCCCTAGTGTAATATTTATAACGCATGACAGCAATCTCAATCCACTCTCCAACCTCAGTCGCTGTAAGCTAGATCCCTATAAAGGTACAGTTAGAAAAAGCCCCCTTGTAAATGCCATTACCAGGGGGCTTACATTACATAATCGCTCTCGATAATATTCGATCCACAGGTATCTTTCCTCCCAGTTGTTATTTTGATATTTCTCAATGGTTCTATATATTTTAATATTTTTTTCGAAGTTAAATGCAGTTTTTTAATTGACCTTGACCTTGACCTTGATTAGTTTTTTTAATATAATTTCAGCACAACTCTTGTTAAATTATCATTGACGGCATATGGTAGTACTCAATAGTCAATACTCATCTACCGTATACTCATACCGGTGACAGCGAGACTAGTGAGCCAATTAAGCACAGCTGTGCATGAAGAGACTGCAGACAGATTAGTGATACCATTTGAGATTAAAATAGTTTCACGTAGATACACGTGTATAATCTTATTCAGAGTTCGACACTCATGTAGTGACTGGTTCAGATAGAACTGTAGACGAAGAACTTCAGTGCGTTGCAGTCAGCGAGTTTCAACAAGTACGCGAGAGCAGATGAGCGACATGCGCCGACATGGCATGATGGCAGCGACCATGGCAGCGACCGAACACGTTTGGACACGTCGCCGAGCCGGCGTTTATACACAACCGTTCTGAGCGCGTCGCTGTGACGGATTTGAAAATGTCGGTTGTTTTGTAAACAAACACGATTACTGATCGCTCGTTTTGCTGTAGTTAGTACGTCACGATATGTCTCGAAAAGAAACCATCGAGGTAAAGTAGTGCAGTAGTACTTTTTGGTTTCATAAGCTCGTAGTACGCAGCGGTTAAAGTATCCGTTTACTGGTTGTTGTTCCAGTGGTAGGTCAGCAAGCCCAGAGGAGCTCTGCAATTTGACGGAGATTTGCGATGGACAACTGTTTGTGTGGCAGTCAACGTGAAACGCTAGGTGCCAGTAGTGTATAGCTTCTGCATCTTTGAAATGGGCTGGGGAATTCTGTGGGAAAATGCCTCGGAGGAATGTTTATCTTTTATACCTGCACTGCTGAGTTATGCAGCTATTTTTGCCATTGACATGACACAGTCTGAGTACTGTTGTTGATAGTGCTTGTCATTATTGTCTGACAGGATTATGTTCTTGGTGATCATCTCGGACATGGACAGTTTGCTACCGTGCGACTGGCACGAAACAAGCACACAGGCGACGTTTTTGCTATCAAGATTGTAAGTAAAATGAATTGTTGGTAATCCTGCAGTTTAGGGGAATAAAATCATAAGCTATATACAAGCTGCTACTAGATTGTGCATGTGGGAAGTTGTAGTCATCTCACACATAAGTGGTCTGTAGTCCTAGGGTCAGACATTGCTAGATCTGGTTGTTTCAAGACTAAAACATCACTAGTTCGTAGTCTGATACTGGGGCCACATTCTCAAAACTTTCCTAAGATTTTCCAAAGATCTTCCTATGATTTAGGAATTTTAAAGCAGTTTTGTATTTTGAATTTTAGTCGACGCTGTCGATGTCTTTCTTTGCGTTTCCAAAGAACTTCTTCTTTTCTTATCTCAGTAAACTAGTTCAACCAGTCAAGAGGTCTTATACACACCATGTGATATAAGCACCCCAGTTTCAAAACTTCTTTGGAAAAAGTCTGGAAATCTTCTTATATTTTATTACATCACCGAAAACACAGTTTACGCACCGCTTCGTCGTTTAAGTTGACCAAACGCAAATTTGCTTTACTTACTTATTGCCGATTTAACAGCAATGCCATGCAAATAATATATGTCATCACTTATGATGTCTAAATTGAGTGTCAACAATGCATATTTTTTTTGTAAAAATTTCCTTGTTATTATGCAGCTTTCTTTTGTAAGACAAGGTACTTTCCTACATATTTTCCTAAATTTTTCCAAAGATCTTTCCAAAGAAGTTTCGAGAATGAACATCCTTTCCCGCTATCTTCATAGGAACATTTTCCAACGATGTATTCCCTATGTCGTCCTTTCCTAGGAAAAGGAATCTTCCAAAGAATTTTTAAGAATGTGGCCCCTGGTCTGTAGTGGTATCTGTAGGCTATGTCTCACGTTGTTAGAGCTGTTCATGGTAGATTGGTGAGATAACTTAGCATGCTGTTGTGTGACTAACTGACCGATGTGATGTACCGTGCAGATTGATCTGAGCAAGATGACAGACAAGTTAGTGAATGAACCTATGGTCCGGCAGCGAGTGTTGAATGAAGTTAATATCCATCGAGATAAAGGCCTACGACATCCTTCTATTGTGAAGGTATGTCTGCTTTAGACTGAATGACTATGCTTCCCTGGGAGTCGCATAATTTATGTTATGGTAGGTTGCTTTCTTATAATGGTAGCGGTATTTTAACTCTGGAAATGTTTCAAACACAGCTTAAACTGATTTTTGTGTTACTGGTGCTTTATGTAGTATGCACATTATTAGTAATTTGCTTTCTGTTATTGGTGGACATGAGGTGGACGGGCTCAGTAGGAACTCTGAGAAGAGTTGTTTCTAAATTGGCACAGACAGACTTAGGAAACAGCAGGTCTGTTAAGCCGATGTCATACAATCATGCATAAATCTGTCGTGTGGTGTGTAAGATTGGTGGCTTTTTCTTATCATACGATTTTGTTGTATGAACTAGAAAATGTTCTATTTCCAATGATAGAATGGGAGATTTTTTTGTATGCTGGTTATATAGTGTCGTCTTTGTTTTAAATGTCTGGAATTTGTTGTTTCATTTAAGTGGTGAAAGAAGTGCAGTGGGTTGACATGTAACATCTTAGGAGTGAAGGAGCAAGCATGTAGTCAGTGATAAGTGCTTAGGCAGCCGTTTATGACTGCTATTTCTTGTCTGTAGTTGAGCATGTATGTGTGGAAATTGTTGCAGTGCTTCAGCGCATTTGCTGATGGACGAAACGTATATCTCGTTCTGGAATGGTGCAACATGGGGACGTTGAAGTCGTATGTTGAGAATAAGAAAAGACTCAGTGAAAAGGAAGGTAAGCTTGTTACACTGACGCCAGTTTCACCAGGCTTGGTTGCATTTACACACTTGCTAACTAGTTTAACAATCACTGTGAATTGTGCAAAACACAAGCGACATGTTTTTACCATATTGTTTAATTAATTTTATTCATAATTTCAATGTATATTCTTACTTTTAGCTTTTTCATTTTTTACATGTTTAATTCAGCCTTTGCCTCCGGCACATAATAAAGATGTATTCATCTGGTCATATTTTGTTTCAATGTTGGATTTTGATCTAAATCCAGTTTCATATTTCAGAAGTTATGCTAGACCATAATAAGATGAATGCATGTATGTATGTGTGTATGGGTTTTCAGCACGTTGCATTCTGGGTCAGATTGTCGAAGGCTTGTTAGTGTTGCACAAGAACAGCATTATGCACCGAGATATTTCAATGGGCAATGTGCTGCTCAGTCGTGACCGCCAGAACAATCTACAAGCGGTGAGTTGTATGTCTGACTTAGCAGCAGTGGGAGGCGTGCATTAACTCTGTTCACTGCATGCAAATTATAGTCATCGATATCTACGGATTTGCAGCGGTATTTCTCAGAATTTTACTGACAAATGCTTGTTTAATTTTGTCACTTGTTTGTGTGACTTAGCATGTTGGGTGGCTCAGTGGTTAGGGTGTTGGCTTGTGATCGAAAGGTCACGAGTTCGACTCCCGGCCAGTCCGCTACCGAGTAACAACTCTGGGCAAGTTGTTCACACCCATGTGCCTCTGTCACCAAGCAGTATAATTTGGTACCGGTCAAAGGGCGGTCATGCTCTGCAGCTGGGAAGGTAACCGTAGGTCTGGCATCGCACTGGCCATGCGTCACAGACTCAGTGGTCTGTCCACCTACGGGCTCAATGGCCTTGACAGGGAGATGAGCCTACGCTCCAGAGGGGCACAGCCGGCTTTACCTTTTTTACTTGTTTGTGGGGTTGGTTTGCTATTACATTTAGTCTGCACTCTGCAGTAGATGGAACTGGGTGGGTTAGGCATATATATATATATATACTCATATCATACAGCAGTCCAGCCATTTAGGATCAGTGTAACAGTCTTTATAATAATACCTTGCTGTGGCTATTTATCTGCCCACTAATGAGTTAACACGTTGCATTTATAGATTGCGTTAGCAAGTGTTGTCATGTGTCAGAAACTACATTAGAGCACTTGCAGTCCTAGTTTATTACCTCTGTCTGTCAGTTTGTTTGTCTCTTGGCTGTACCATATTGCTTGAAAAGATGTGAATGGATTATTGTGCAACTTTGCAGAGTGGTAGAGTATGGCCCAAGTTAGAATTGATGAGATTTTGGTAGCAATCTGGAGTCTTTCTGTGGATTTCAGATTATTGTTCATGATCCTTTACGATTACAATATAGGTCGTGAACGGACACTTTGCAGTGTGTCTCGGCAATTTATGAACGGATTTTGATGGTGTTTTACAGAGGGGTAGAGGGTTTCCTAGAGACCAAGCACTCAGTTTTTGGTGGTGCGAGTTCCTGAATTCGGATCCGGAATTTTTAATGAAATCTATGGGAAGACGGGTCAGGTCGGGCCTGGTGAGACATTGACTTCTGGCATTTATTGTTTCTAGCTGGTTACTGTTACAGGTTTGGCTTTGATAACTGACGAACTTATTGTTTCAGAAAATCGCGGACTTTGGATTGGCAGAACGTCTTGAGAATCCAGACATGAAACATTTCACTATGTGTGGCACTCCAAACTACATGTCTCCGTGAGTCGTGCTTAGTACTTGCCTATGTTTACCGTACTCAGTCAGTTTAGTTTGTATGTTGTCAGATAGCAGTTCCATTGTGTAGTTGTTTTAATTTACATCCATTGTTTGTCAGGAAAGTTGACTAGTGTTTGTCTCTAATTTGTCATATATTGACACGGTCTGGAAGATTTGTAATAACAGTAAAGTAAAGTAAAGTTAGGTTATATTGTAGTGCACTCTAAAGCTTAACTTAAAGCTTAGCTTAATCTAGTGCACTTAATCACCATAACCACTCAGGCGCCGAAAACTCCCTTTTGTACGCCAGTTTCTTGGAGCTGAGAAACTTTGGAGGCAATGTGTGTAAACAACTTACCCAAGGTTGCTACCCAGTGGAATAGTGGCGCGACCCGGGGTTCGAACCCGGGTCACCGAGCGCGAATTCCAAGTGCGCTAACCACTAGACCACTGAGCCACACAGTACAGTAATTACTGAGTGAAGACACACTGCCTTGTGAACACTAAATGTGACGATGCTAATTGTGCTATGAACAGCTGTAACTCACACATTAAACACCAAACAAGACGAAAAATGTGGCATATGGACATTGGACATTAGAATAAATGAAATTAGCACTTGCCGTCTGTTCTGATCTATGTTATGTAGCGTTGCAGGCTTACATTATCTGTAGTCCAATTCTAGCACCTACATTTCTGTATTTTATATGGTTCTTCTATATTATTTTGGCCAAATGTTTATTTTATTTTTTGGCGGACAGTTGTTCTGACAAAGGCAGCTCAGCAGTTGTCAAAACGTCGACAAACCAATTAGTAAAGGTTGTAATTTGATGAATTTTTATAACTTATTACTTTTTTATTGTTAACGACTGCCGCCTAGTATGGTAGGAAGCACTATGGAAAACTGTTGTAAATGTAGTTGTAATCACTGCTATCTGATTACAGTGAGGTTGCCAGTGGTTCAGGACACGGCCTTGCAACTGACATATTCTCGCTCGGTTCTGTCCTGTACACGATGCTCATTGGTGGGCCACCGTTTGAGAGCTCAGACCTACTGGAGACAATCAATCGGATCAAGGCCGTGCTGTACAAGATGCCGAATCTGCTCTCAGCGAAGGCACAGCATCTGATCATGTCAGTGATGCGGCTGAGTCCCGATGACAGACTCACTCTCAGTGGTTTGTTTTGTTGCTCTTTCTCTGTTTTAACATTGTTCATTTTTTAAAAAGGGTAAAAGGGTCAGCAGAGCCCTCCATAAGAGACCCGTGACAGAGCTACGGAGCGTCACCTGTGACATGGGATCACACAGCATTACCTGCCACCTGACAGGTCAATGTGCCCTGCCTTAAACCCAGCTAGGTGGGCTGGTGCTTGACTTATCTACCCAGTGGGATAGAAGGCTGAGTTGACATGGGTGGTTGGTTACATGCCGAGATGGTTTACCTGTCTAAAGACACATGGCTATGCAGGTACTAAATGGGCTCAGTGTAGGCCAACTACATTGATTGGATGTTGTGTTCAACTCCCAGACTATTTCACCACTGTGCTTTGTACATCAACATACTGCAACTTCCAGTTTTTGTCTAGCCAGCTTACTTTAGTGGACTTCTCGAGTCTAAGCTGAGTTTCCAAGGAAGAATATTTGGGGAATACTGAAGCAGGTCATCTTTGTACATCAGATGCCCTTCTTGTTGTCCAGTGAATAGTATCATAGCACTGAATGATGTACGTTCATGTCACACTTTTGTGGTACAGTTTATATCATAATTCACCGAGTTGTGTTTCATTTGTTTTAGAAATCCGTGATCATCCCTTTTTGATGGGTACATCGCTGGATGAATTTCGAAGCAAGTACCCTGGAAAAAATGTATGCATATTTTTTTGTGCAGTGTACTTGGTACTGTTGTAGTTCGTGAATGTGTTGGTTGCTGATTTCAGTAGAAGTCTATGCTTATACTAGTTGACATTACCTCAGTGGACAGTTTATGCAACATTTTAACTGGCTTCACTAAATGTGATGTGCAGACTACTTTTTAAATTATAGAAGTCTTATAATTTTTGTATTAATGCAAGTTATCGTACAAATTAAGTTATTCAAGCCTCAGTATTTCTGTTTTTCATGAATTTTGTCTTGTTTGTTTTGACTACATTTGTCGGCACCAGTGCAAGTGATGGCCTGGAAAAACTTATTGTGGACATGTCGAGGCAGATGTAAAACTCACTTATTCAATGGAGTTTTCTGAGTTTTGATTGTGAGTTTCGTAGAATCAAGAGTAGTTAGCAATGCAGTCGAGTGTATGTAAGTCTTGTGAGAACTCTGTGTGTGCTGTGTTGCATGTGACTAGCCATGTGCCGAGTGGTCGATGGATAGCGGATGTGGCACTTGTACAACTGAGCTGACGGCTGTTACGAGTTCAGTCGTAAGTCAGACAATGTCATCTGAGCCCTTGTCATCCAGGCCACCTGCTCAGCAGTTGTCTGGTCATAACGGCTCTCAGCAACAAGCAGTAGGAGCAGGCCTGGGCTCTGTCAGACAACCGCCGACCAAGAGACCTCCATTGGTACCTCAGACTACGGTTCCAGCAATGACTTGCCAAGCAAAGCCACAACGACAACAAACCGCAATCTCACGGTACTGCTGTGAAACTAATACTGGTTTCACATTTGTAACTAGAAATTAATGACTAATCACGTGATATTTTAGTGTAATTTTAATTGTTAAATTGTCGATCAATTTCACTTTGATGAGAAAGCAGTATGAAGTAGATACGGTGAGAAGCATCTGAACATGATCCAAAGTAATTTGGTAAAAGGCGGAATCATTGAATTTTTACCTGTATTTGCCATGTGGCAACAGACAGCAGAAGTTTGCAATTGCATGTTTTGCTCGGGGATTTAACCCCCTAAATCTCTTCTTCCTCAGTGACCTCCATCTAACACAGTGTCTCATTGGACTCCACAAGTGTACCTGCCAAATGGCATCTAAATCCATAGAATGGTTTAAGCAGGGATCATGAATGTGACAGACGATAGGCAGACAGACCACGCTACAGAGAAATGTGTAGCCATAGGTGTAATCGCTTGCCGTGCAAGAAGCGATTCCTTTGAAAAACGAAACCCCCTTTCTCCAGAGAATGTGAACATTTCATTGCATCTATGCAAGACTAGATGAAACAAACACATTTGTGTCATTGTTTAGCAATGAACAGTGAGTCAACAGTTTGTTTAGTGTTAAGTCTTTGATGTTAGCCATGTTTGTTGTGGACTGAATTTTGTTTATGGTGGGACCTTGCTCTTGTAACTGTTACGATGTCGTTTGTTGTTTTATGTCAGTAATCAGCAGAACCTTGCTAACACAGCCACTGACTGCCATTTGAAGACTGACGCCGAATCTGCGACTTCACCACATTATCACGGACACATCGTGCAGAGTAGTCCGGCCACGGTGTCTCCAAGTGTTGTGTCGGCGCCTGTGACTTCTGTTGAGGCGGCAAGGAGACGTGAAGACAGACAGACGCAGGTGATGATGCCTCGTCGGTCCACGAGAAACCCGCACCTCGTTGAAGTCAACTCACACGATGGCAGCGGTAGAGCATCATCAAGCCCATCCACTAGCAGCTGTGTTCACAGTCCGCCAGTCATCAGCGACGCCAGCAACTTGTCAGACGAGATCTCCCAGTTGCTGCCTTCGGCTGGTGCCGGTCAGATGTTGGTGGAAGATCAGCTGGATCTTGAATCCAGTTCATTAAACAGTGTCCAGCTGAGTGGACAGTTGGCTCACTATGCGTCGGAGACGAATCTTGTCACTACAGCAAATGGCTCCGTGCCACGTAGTAATCAGCTTCATCACGGCACACATGGACGGCAGGGGATTGGTACAGCGCAGTCGACGGTGTCTGCAGAATATGCTCAGCAGCTGCGTCGACGCAGCCGCTCTGCAGATCACCTGAGCCGCCAGCATAAACAAAAAGCCGACAGTGCAGCATGGAGCATAGTAGACATTGATACCAAAGCACATACAGAATCAACCATAACAGACAGAGCACAGCAGTTGGATGTGCAGCAGAAGCAGAGCACTAGTGGACAGAAGCCTATCGACAGCTTGCCGGCACCATTCACAACGGCCCGGCTGCGACCTTTTCGTCAGCAAATGAACAGCGTTGTGGTAAGTTTGTTATCACTAATGCCCGGTTTTTGAATCCAGTGGTAACCCAGGGGTAACCCGTGAATCTCGAGTTAACCCTGGGTTAAGAGAAAAAAGCGTTTTTGAACTCTCTAACCCTGGGGTAAACTCGGGGTAACTCGCCGAAAGATAACCCGGCGTCATCGGCGGGGTAACCCAGGGGTAAACTCGGGGCAAGTAAAATGGCTGCTCATTTTGACGACACTTTACAGCCGGTGTTCTGATTAAGTTGATAATGAAACATAAACATTTTGTTTAACATCATCATTTTAAAAAGATATTTAATATATATTTTTACTCATATTTCGTTTAACATCATCATTTTTACACGCCACAGCTGTACCGGCAGGTACTGCTGAGGCGCGTATTAGCTATGGGAATTCTGT
>Ga0056124_1000436_pt1 | contig 13268 bp, 11 predicted proteins | sample WorMetHEROISLAND_2_FD_70069 | JGI IMG/M metagenome (GOLD analysis project Ga0056124, IMG submission 70069) | Marine gutless worms symbiont microbial communities from Max Planck institute for Marine Microbiology, Germany - Olavius sp. 4 HERON ISLAND | ecosystem: Host-associated > Annelida >... | reverse complement strand
AGAAACATGAGCTAGCAAAACTGTGTGCATACTGAATAATGTATGTTAGTAAAACTAAAAAGTGCAAATCTGTGTTTTGTAACATGAGTATTATGTAGAACAGTCTTTATACTATATTTGTGAAATTGTGCTGTGTTTCTGCACGAGCTAGGTTTGACACGGCTCGCAGTCGGATTTCAGGTAATTTTTTGTTTCCGGTCGTTTGTCCGATATTCTCGTGTAACAGTATTGCCATTTTTGTCGGTTTGTCAGGTTCTATAATTTTGTCAACAGTTTGCTGATGACCTTTGATAATGATACTATTAATGATAGTGTCGGCTGCTGATCGCATGGATGGAAGATTATACCCATCTTTGTATTGGTTGGTGGCGTGGCATAGCGGTAACGCATTGTGTTGATTCAACGAAGTTGCTCTGTGGCAAGCCCGGTTAGTACTTGGATGGGTGACTGTCTGCGGGCCGGTACACCATCTCAGTATGAAACCAGCCAGCTAGGTCGGCTCGGTCTTTTACCCTCTGTGGAATGGTAAACTGAGTATCAGCTTTAGGGCTGAGTAGTAATAAATGGCGATGGTGAATGTAGTCACTATAGCTACCTATAGGCGGATCTATTGGCTCAGGCTGATTGGCTTGGTTCAAAGGTCGGCGGCCAGCTGGTGCTGCGTGCTGCATTCGTCCAATGAACCGGGTGAACTCTCGCAGTTGTAGTGCACTGCTATGATAACAGCACCATAAACATTGTCGTGGCTATTACTGTTACTACTATTACTATGTTGCTTGTTTAATTTTTGAACTCTCTTGGCATTATATTTATTGCGGTTAAAAATTATAATACATGTATTAATAATAATGCTGCATTTATGTAGAAAAATGTACAGAGACACGTCAACAGTTTACTTAGTTTTTCTATGTTGTCAAATTTGGTGAACTTCGGTACACTAACAAAAAAGTAATAGGTGCACATGTTGACCTGCCCAAGATCAACACTGCGCAGTGTGCATGCTGTGTAGGCTAATGCAACTGCATTCGGGACATGTGACGTTGCTACGAGCGGAATTTTAACCCCTCAAATTGTCTACCCATTCGGACTTACGACACTGGGCGGCTTCACGTTGGGCTCTGCACCAAATCTGTAGTTCTTTTTATGTTGTCAGTAGAGTAGTTTCATAATGACATCGTCTGTCACTGGTTCGTTGGCAGATAAATATGCCGAGATTGAGAAGCAGCTGATCGATGATTTCCGACGTGCCTACTATGACGGAGATTTGCAGAGAATGAAGAACATCACGTCCATCTTGTCGAACTTCAAGGTAATTTTGTTACAGCTATGGAAATTCAAGATCAATCGTGCTGTGCCGTGATTGATCCTTGAGATTTTTTTGACGATCGTGGAATTGTAGTCGTTAAATTTTCATCACTAAGAATGCAGTATGATCTACAGATGATGTCAAGCATTGGTTACATTCTCTGCAGGGGCGTCCACTCCATCGACAGGTGGAAGCAGGATGCGTCCCGGGAAAAGTTGGAGAGACTAAAAAATAGCATACCGGGGGTGGATTTTTTTTTCTGGTGGCGAATTGTTGGTTTAAACCCCCCCCGTCCTTGTAATGTTAGAAATCCTTTGCTATGGGATGCATTTTTAGAATCTTAAATGTGTCAGAATGCGTTTGTGCCCTAGACCTTGCTGGGGAGCTTACAGTGCTCCCCCAGACCCTCTGGCTGGCCGAACGTTTGCTGTCCTGTTTGCCGAGGTAAATGCCATCGTGTGATAAATTGGTCTATCGACCAAGTGAAATAAGTCGATTTATGTCATTTATGCACAAAATCTGTCTGTACACATAGGGACAGTTAGACTTGAGAACCTGGATGGTGAGGTTGGTGCGACTTGGGGGGAGGTTGCTTCCTGCCGCTGAGAATTGATAGACACCCGTGTGTGTGTTTATCCACTCTTGTGCTGTTTTGTGTCTACAAGAATGGATTAAACGAACACTTTCTAATCATTTTGTTTTAGTGCATTTGTTACAGCTGTTAACTGAATAGCTGTTGAAAGCATTTTTGATTAATTAATTATTGATTTTTGTAAAGTTAGCTTTTAAAATGTTCTAATGATTACCAGTTCTAGTAATGTTTGCACTGTTTTGAGACAGCTAATATTAATGCCTATTTATAGCTGTAGTGCGGGATAATGTATAGCTTTGTTTAACATATAGGCATCTAGATACAAATGTATTACCTTACTAATTTATATTAGTAATAATAACAATAGCAATAAGGATAATAAACTGATATTCTTGAAATTTATATTATTTTTTTAGAAATGTTGTCATTTGTATAGAATCATCGTGACAGAATATCGGTAAAATGTGGATTCGTATATGGATTGTGGATATGTGGATTGTATATTTCAGGGATACAGCCAGTGTGTGGATTTATTCATCGAAGAAAGTCAGAAGGTAAAAGATATCTTGTGACTTTATTTTCGACATTGTTGACTGGGTGTCGGCAAGGACTTGTAGCTTGTTAGAACGAATGATGCGGCAGTCTCCGGAGGTTTCACTTCTTGTTCTCCTTCAAGACCTTCGGAGGACCACTGACTGATCTTGCGGTAAACCTGGAAAAGTACGGATGTGTTCGTGGATAAAAAGTGATCCACGGGGATGCAGTTTTTGATGCGCTAATGGAGTTTTAACATGTGTGCTTTTGAATGTTATCGTTCTGTACTATTCAAGTAGACACTTTCTAATTATTTTTTTCAGTGCATTTGTTACAGCTCTTAGCCGAATAGCTGCTAAACGTGGACATGTATTTTTGACTAATTAAAAATTGATTTTTGCAAAGTTAGCTGTTAAAATGGTCTAATTATTACGACTTCTAGTAATGTTTGTATTGTAGTGTAGTGCTGAATGCAGTTTTCCTGTTTGTAGGGTGCATTTTTGAGATCCGATGTATTCGAGGCTGTCCCTCCATTATGTCAAAGGACCAGTGCTATCATCAATAAGGTCTTCAGTTCTCCAGACACTGTCACAACGAAACTGGTTCTCAACATCTATCAGGGAAAGCTCCAGGTAATTCCAACGTAGAGTTTGTGTATTGACAAAGTCCACTGTTTGTATTCTATTGTTACTATTTGATGCCATCTGTGGTATCGTAATGGTTAGAGCATTCAATTCATCATCAGGGGATCACATGTTCTATTCCCAGCCATGTCACTGCCATGCAGTGACTGTGGGCAAGTTGTTCACACATATATTCCTCTGTCACATAGCTGTATAATGTACATACCACCCAAAGAACAGTGGTGCGGTGTAGCGGTAACGTGTTGTGTCGAATCAACGAAGTTACTCTACGCCGGGCCCGGTTAGTACTTGGATGGGTGACTGTCTACGGGCAGGTAAACCATCTTGGTACGAAGCCAGCCAGCTATGTCGACTCAGCCTTCTACCCTCCATGTGATGGTAAACTGAGTATCATCTCTCGGGCTGAGTAGTAATAAATGGCAATGGTGAATGTAGTCACCCTAGCTGCCTATAGGCTCAGGCCGATCGGCTTGGTTCAAAGGTCGGCGGCCACCTGGCGCTGCGTGCTACATTCGTCAGATAAACCGGGTGAACTCTCACAGTGGCAGTGCGCTGCTATGATGACTAAGCAATACAAAAGTGGGTGCGATCGTCAGTCCGTGCAGTCAGCAGCCGGCAAACTGTCATGCAACAAAACAGCATTAAAGCGCTGCACCAAAGCAGAAATCCTTTTAAATAGATAGCTGGTCTCTCTAGCCTCGCCAGTATTGATGGAGATCCTCCTTCCAAGATCAGCCAGGAGGTGGCGAGCTGATGCGTTGAAAACGCCCAAGGTCTCAACCACAATTGGCTCAGAGATATCAACACATTTATTGTTGTTATCATTATTATGGCTGCAAACGAATACCTCTGAGTTTGCATGTTTTACAGGAACATATAGCTGCCCAGCTCTCTGATCGAAGTAACATTGAGAAATATCTTACCACTGTGCAGACTCTGTACATGAAGTAAGTTAATACATTCTATAACAGGAACACGTTTATTTTGCTGTCGTAACTTTCAGTCTGACTGATTTGTTTCAATTTGCCATAGCAGCTGTTTTTTGATTTTGCAGAGCTGTTACTGTTATTCTTCGAGGAATGCATATTTACTTACTTACCTACTTGGTGTTGTTGTTGTGTTTTTCAGAACGGTTGTGCTTTCGGAACATTTTTCATCATACAATCTTGGAAATGATCCGGCTTTTCTGACGAAAGTTACTAAAACAATTTTTGATCATTACCTTGCTACATACATCGTGTGAGCCACGTTGTTCTATTATGAGTGTTACGTGGAATGTACTTGTAATAGAGATGTGCATTTTCATTACTGTGTTTTATATGAAACATAAGATAACGTTCGTATTTAGGGTTGACTACACTTTAGATGTTAAATTGACTATAATGTTGCAATATTTTTGTATATTTGCATTTAATATTTTCTACTATAGGTATTGGTAAAATTGCATCTTTGGATGTCATTAGGACCAGCCATTTAATCGAGATCACGAATTTCAATCTTGAGTGAAGATATATACCATATCTGGAAAAAATACTACAGTTTTCCGTGAATAACTTCAACAAATTTAAAACGCATTTTTACTATTTTTCGACACATTATCCTGATGATACGTTTTACTAAAAACATGTAAAATTTGCTTCAGAAATTTACTTATCACTACAGACACAGTGTAGTTGTATTAATTTTTATAGATAATATCTGGTGTCTTTGCATCCACCGTTAATTAACTCGGATTGTCAGGCAAAACAAATTATCGTGATTTTGCTTGTGAAAATCTGCATGCATCGGAATATTACAGAGCAGATGTGCTGATGCGTGTTTGTTGTAGGGACGAGAAGGCTTTTCTCATGGGAAAATGCAGCGCAATCTTGCAGCGATTTTACGATTCAAAAAATCACCAAAAGAAGAACGTTCAAGCTGGAGGGTAAATTGCGTCAGAGCTGTTACGAACGAAAAATCCGCACCCCGCCACAGACATATCTTCTTCAGCAATACTGATGGTCTCATCTACAACCCTGTGCGAAAGAAAAAATTGCCGTCTGTGGTGGGGTGCGGATTTTTTTTTGGAACAGCCCTGATGTTTGTATATTATGTGTGTTATTACATTATTCTGATATCTAGAAAATACCTCGTGCCGTTCTAATGATTTTGTCATGTTATGGCGTTTTAGAAATTGTTCATTGTTCGTGTTATTATTATTTATTACCTCTGCTGTTGCTGCTTTTACTTTATTTAACCAGCCATTTTTCGCGAATTGCTTACCGGTGTACGTTAGTCGTACTGTGGTCGAAAGCTAAGTGCGGCCTGGAAGACGTTAACAGGCAGTCTGGAATTGCTCTTCTTGTTAGCTGACACTAGTGGTTAGTGCGCTGGTGTTCTCTCTCTGTCTCTGTCTCTCTCTCTTTTACTCTCTCTTTCTGTCTCTAATGTGCTGGATATTAGAGGTGCACTGATGATGCTTTGGCCGATTATCGGCCGGCCGATTATCGGCGCCAAATAATCGGCCGATTACCGATTGTTTATTTCAGGGCGCATTTTCGTTCAATAAAAGTCATATTCTAACGATTGTGAAGTCACAATGGTACGATCGTAGATTGGTAACACTCCTGCCATAGTTTCACTAGTTTGTAGCTTTTTAGTTAGGGCCCGGCCCAGCCCATTCCTGTATTTAGCGGCCTATGTAAAATAAATAATTTACGACCTTTTTTGTTGTTTTGCTTACTACAACAAATAATCGGCCAATTATCAGCCGATGCCGATTGTCAAATGGCCAATACCAGTTATCGGCTATCGGCAAACTGGCCGATAATCGGCCGATACCGCTTATCGGCCGATAATCGGTGCACCTCTACTGGATATGTGAGTCTGAGAGTTCAATTGTTGTAGGATATTTGAGCTGCGGCGTGACTTGCAGGCTGCCATCATCACCCGAGCTAATCTTCACATTGGCCCGGCTGTGGAGAACTATGGCGGCGAAACGTTTCTCTCTCAGGAACTCGCAGTCAACGTGATGCAGGAATATAAGCTGGCGTTTAAGAGATGCGAAATGGTACGCAGCGCTTAGTGCTGTATGTTATTTCTGGTTTTGTCGTTTTTTGGCCAGAATTTGTATATTATGTCGTATGTTATGGACAGTGTGTGTCATCTAGCGGTGATGTCGCTGTTGAAATAATAAAACTTACTTACTTACTTACTTAGGCTGACTGTAACTGCAGTTTCTGCCTTGGCCACATTACCGATGAGTTGTGGTGTTATTTGTACTGGCTTTGGCAAATTAAACGATGATGATTTGAATTTGTTTTATCAACTGTTTTACAGAGAACTGCACTTTTTGCTATGGAAGCTCGCTAAATAGCGACTGTAAGCAAGTAAGTAAAACAAGTAAGTAAATTTGTTTGTGCAATGCACAATGTCAATGGGAACCCAACTATGATAACAAAGTACTACTGTGTTCTTTTTGTTTTTTTTTGTAAAAAGTGCATAAGAAAATTGGCATCTTATGTTATTATTATAACTTGAACATTGTTGATACATAATTTGAAATTAGACCTTTTCATTTTAACCACTCTGGTCTACTCTGCTGAGTTCCTCACTGATTTCAGTTACACGAACTTCACTGTAAGCTACAGCGATGCATTGGACAGACTCCGTGTTCACTTGAACATTATCTTGTTGTGTGAATTGTCAGTTGTCTAACAAGATGGACGTTGCAACAAACGGCAGCAAGATATTTGAGCTTCTGATTCAGTACCTGTGCGTCGAACATATCGACTATGCTATTGAGCTTGGCCTAACAGGTCAGTGTGTGACTTCAGTTTTTGACTTAACTTTCGCTGAGCCAATTCGCTGAGTGAAAGTTCGGTCTAAGTACATACTTTAGTTAAAAAGTGAAATGATTTCACTGAGCGAAAGTTTAAGTCCAAAAGTATGGTTTAAGTACATAATTAGACTGAAGTTTAGTTGAACTCTGGTCTAAGTACAGACTTCAGCGTTCAGCTTTAGGTTTCGCTCGACGAATTGGCTCAGTGAAAGTCTAAGTCAAAAAATGAAGTCATCCAGTGTTATGTCAACAATAGCAAGAATTGTACAGGATTTTCACGTTCCGTGAGTTCACGTTTTGTCGAGAAAAAGTTCATATTTATTCAGATTTGTTTCTTTAATGTGATGCGTGCTAAGAACACAGTCCAATTAACTTTTTTTTATGTTATTACAGTAAACGGATGTGAAGCCGTCTTCGGCCTGAAGTCCACCGCCACTGCGAGAGTTCACCCAGTTCATCTGATGAATGTAGCATGCAGCACCTGGTGGCCACCGAGTGGCACCGACCTTTGGACCAAGCCGATCAGCCTGAGCCAATAGATCCGCCTATAGGCAGCCATAATGACTACATTCACCCTCGCCATTTATTACTACTCAGCCCGAAAGCTGACACTCAGTTTACCATCCCGCAGAGGGTAGAAGGCTGAGTCGACCTAGATGGCTGGCTTCGTACCGACTACCAAGATAGTTCACCTGCCTGTAGACAGTCACCCATTCAAGTACTAACCAGGCCCGCCGTTGAGTAACGTATTTGAATAAGCTGAGTATAAGCTTTGTGTGTTTAGCTGTCCCGCTCGCTGAGCCGAGATCGGAACCTCCAATTTACTTCTTTGATGTCGTCGGACAAGTCAACACAATATTCCATCTCTTTGAGAAACTCTTCAATGACTGTCTCATTCCACTAGTGAGGTGCGAACTGTGTATGTACAGAGGATACTAGCTATATGTTTCTCTTTTATTCATGTTGATATTGTAAGTGTTATTTTCATTCCTGGCATCTTTGACTTTTAGACTGTTAATTTCATACAGTTCGAACATTGTTGACTATTTACTGTTTTCTCTAATCGTGCTCAGCATTGTATGCACCGATTCATAAAAAGTAAAAGTTAGGTTATATTATAGTGCGCTCTAAAGCTTAGCTTAAAGCTTAGCTTAATCTAGCGCACTTAGCCACCATAACCACACCATAACCACTTATCATCAGCTATATCAGTTATTTATTAATCGCTCACAATGTATTCGTTTTGCTGTATCGTATACTATGTGTAATCCTTATCGAACAAATGTCTGACCCTGTAGTAAATCTGGGGCTCAGTTTACAAATCTTCGTAAGATGAACCTACAAAAATCTTATGAAGGAATCAGATGTATGAAAGGTTTACGCGATTTTCAAAAAAATTTACGAAAACGTGTGCAAAAACGTACTATAGCTTATTAGATGACTCAGGAAAACACCAAACATGGATGCAGTAATATATAATTTCCATATAGTGCTGTAATACGTATGAATTTCGTTACCGGCAATTTTAGGCAGCGAAATCGCTGCAAAATCAGTTAATTTGTCATTGTTTACATTGGTAAGCATTGGCAACGGCGTGCAGCAGTGTGCGCCGCCAGGCCCAGTGACAACGCGTCACGAGTGGTTGAGAGCTACGAATTTGTAAGTCAGGCTTCGAGAATTAACATACAAAATTCCTATGAAAAACTTACAAACAAAATCGTAACTTGTTTACTTCCGACGAAGATACAAATATTTTACGAAAATTTGTAAGACGTTTTGTGCATAAGGCCCCTGGAAACTGGCTGTCGAAGAAGGTTCTGTGTGTGCATTGAACTTGTGGTTGACGTGTGTAGCGGTGTGAACAGACATAGCGAGTGTATAATGCGTAAACGTGAAGTCGTGGAAGCTATCGAGAGCAAACTGGATCTCGGCCTGGATCGGTGAGTGAGCTGCTAGTGGCATGGTAATAGTAATCATAATCGTAATAGCCGCGACAGTGTTTTGGTGCTGTCGTCGTAGCACTGCACTGCTATTGTGAGAGTTCACCCGGTTTATTTGACGAATGTAGCATGGAGCGCCACATGGCCGCCAGTCCTTTGGACCAAGCCAATCGGCCTGATGCTCATGGAGGGTAGAAGGCTGAGTCGACCTAGCTGGCTGGCTTCGTACCGAGATGGTTTATCTGCCCGTAGACAGTGACCCATCCAAATACTAACAGGGCCCACTGTAGAGTAACTTCGTTGACTCGACACAATGCGTTACCGCTACCCCACGCAACCAACCAATACTGAGTCACTACGATTCAGTTCTCATCAATCGTCTTTGTACTTGTCATACGAGACTCACCAACTCGTATCTTCTAAAAAGGAGAGAATCCACTGTAATGTCAAATTTGCCATTCTCCGCTCACTGTAAAGCACATTTTGATAGACTGCACCTGTTTTGGTGCAGCACATGAGAGATATATTGGAGTTGATACACTTAAAGAACTTTTTGAAAATGTCGATTCTTGAAACGTTGTTGCTTTTATTAAGGATGCAATTTTTGTCATTGTATATAGCATTGTTTTTTTTATTTATATTTCCTTAATAGCCTTGATCTTACGAAGTTCCTACCGAATTGAACTAGCACCAGTTTAGCAAACTTTGTTTTGACTTGCGTTTTTAACCCCCGGGATCTTTACTAACAGCGGTATAAAAATAATAATAGTAATCAAACTTGTATAGTGCAAGTATGTCGATTGACTTTAGAGGCGTTGGATGGACCGTTACTGTCGTGCTAAACAGCTAGAGCTAGGCCTAAATGTGTTAGTGTCAAATCTGATCTGTCTTGAATTGTGCTATGTTGTCAGGTCGTTATCAGCTATGGCTGGCTGGATCAAGTATCTGCTGATGACTGAACAGAAAAAGTCCGATTTCAAGCCCGATACAGAAGAAGGGCCCTTGCAGATGTTCTCCACCGTAAGCACGTTCTAGCACATTGCTGGTGTGCATTTATGTACTCACAAAATGCATGCATTCGGCTGTCTAACTCCCGGTGTGTGTCTGGGGGTGTAGAATAGGCCCAACTCCGTTTCCTGGCCAGATGGCGTAAGAGGCACCAAAACCGGGCTTTTAGTTTTGTATTGGTATAGTTAGATTGTGCGTGTGTGTGTCTTTTGTTAGTTATTATTACGTTTGTGTGCATGTGTTTGTGGGTAATATATTATTGCATTTTGGGTTTTTGTGTGTTTTGTTTGATTGACTTTGCTGTTAATTTTTGTTCTCCGTGCCGGTGCAAGTGATTGCCTGGAGGACCGTCACTGAAATGACCTATAATGTGTCGAGCGGGACGTTAAACCTTAATCACTCACTCACTCGGCTGTCTTAACTAGTGGGATGACAGCAAACTTAGTATTAGGCCATGACTGCAGTAAAATGAAAATATTGCATAAATCTTGCAAAAAAGATTTTTTAGCAGAAACACAGACATGACATGGACCACGATTATGTGTAAAGTAAAACGTTCGTGAAATATTTTGATTCTGCATCTAACCACAGTCAAAGAGGGATGGCAGACGATCGATAAAGTTGGCCAACTTTTGTGGGCGTGGTTTAGTTGCCCGATAAAGTCGTTGAACCGTGACACACGGCCGATTTTATCTTTTGCAACTTCGTACTAATCAGCTAGTTTCACGAATACACAACAGCAGAATGCAAATCGCAAAATGATACTTGCATTATTTTTTCTGCATCTAATGGACGAAAATAAACATCTTAGAGTAACAAGCAAAGTAAAGAACTCCCACTGTAAACAATCACTGTGGTGACTGATATCCAAAAAGTTGGCCAATTTTATCGTGGAGAATAGAATATGTTGTATGTTGGATGATAAAATCGGTCGATTTTATCGGTTAACAAAGTCGATTGTCTGACATCCCTTTAACACTTTTTTATTTCATTATGTAAGCAAAGTGACTGTGACGTTGTTGTCAATTGGCAGGCATGTGATAAAGTCGTCAAGTATGTCAAGAGTCAACTCCGCGTCATTCGGTTCGGTCTCGATGGAAGGAACATTGACGTAGTTTTGACGGAGTTTGGAATTCGCTTTCATCGCGTCGTCTACGACCATCTTCTCCAGTTCCAGTTCAACTCCTTCGGTTTCTTATCTCCTAATGTTCTTGTTGTATTGTCATCAAATATGTCTTCGTTTTTTGCTCCGCATTGTCATATTATATTGATTTGCTACGTATTACAGTTTACGCTACTAATTTCCATCGACATTGTACGTTTTTCAGCAGTTGTTATCTCATGTTGAGATTAGTATTGATTTACATCGAATTTAACATATAATTGTGCAGAAAAAATGGATCAGTGTGCGTTCATCGTAGTTAGTGGAACTATGTGTTTTTACTGTCCGCGGTAGCGACAACAGTATTGTTTTCAGCATCGTTGCTAAGTTTTTTTTGGTTTCTCTGTTTACACGATAACTCATGAACCGCTGTACTTAGCTTGATGAAATTTTGCACGAACATATACCTCGACAACCTCTAGAATGCTGTTGAATTTCAAGGTCATAAGTCAAAGGCCAAGGTCACGGGACCGGATTTACAGACCTGTCAGCATTGCGAGATAGGGCAAAAATATGTTAGCAGCATTACAGAAAAGTTACGGACGGATTTGCCCGGACAAAATTTCCCCAGACAGAACCATCTTGATAAGTGTAAAAAGGACATAATCCCTCTGGACATAATTCCCCCGATTCACGAAATGTTGCCCAGGTTTGGCCCGCAAACAGTACTTAGCCTTGAGCAAGGTGTCTAGTTGTTGATGGTTTCGTGGTGCGAAGAACGTGTGGTTGACGCTGTCAAAATAACAGTCAGTGCGCTTTATTAGGATACGTTTTTCGTTAGTAACTGCATATTCAACAGCTTTTCTATCATAAAACTGTTTTTGTGCAGGAGCGATGCTGGTTATTTGCGACATCAATGAGTATCGTAAGTGCGTGAAAGAGTTCAACATTCCGGTAGTGACCCAGCTCTTCAACACACTTCACGCTCTCTGCAATCTTCTGGTTGTCGTTCCTGAAAACCTCAAGCAAGTCTGCAATGGCGAAGAATTGGTACGCGACTTTTCTTTTGAGTTGTTCGCAACCGATTGTATTTAGCTAGTGGTACGGTATTTATGCACATTGCATGTATAATGATAATAATAATAATAATTATTATTATTATTATTATAGATTTGTATAGCGCCGTTAGGTCGTAACTTAAGAGGCGCTGGTGGCACGCAGTGTCAGTATCAGATGTATGCTAGAGAGAACAGAAATGTTTTTAGCCTAAAGTTAAATATTCCTAGTGAGTTGCTGTCAGTAACTGTTCTTGGCAGAGAGTTCCAGGTGGCCGGAGCATTGAATTGGGAATCTCGTTGTACATTAATCTATCGTTTTAAGTAGCTCTGTTGTCATTGGTGCATAATTATTATCTATAGTTATTGTCATTAGCTTGCGGTTTGGCTTAGTTGGTAACGTCGTTGGTCGTACCAACGAAGTTAATCAACACCGAACCCGGTTAGTACTTGGATGGGTGATGGGTAAACCATCTTGGTATGTAACCAGCCACCCAGGTCAACTCAGCCTGGCCATCCCTCCGTGGGTAGGCACAATGAGTACAGGACGTAAACAGGCACATGAGGCATCGCTACCCCCTTATCCGTGGTCTGGCAGTGTAAGCTGGTGCATTTTCCACGCCGTCCCACATGGTCCCGCGTTTTCCAGTCCTGCATTTTCCACCCCTGCATTCTGGTCCCGAGTTTTCCAGTCCCGCATTTTCAGCGTCCCCGTCTGGATGAGGACTAAGGAAACGGAAATCACTCGATTACTTTAATAATAAAAGCAGCCTTTCGTACAGTCTGTACAGTTGCAAAATTCGTCTTTGAAGTTTGCATTTTCGTCAGTTCACCGTTTGTCAAGTAAATTCAGCACAAAGCAGCACACTTTTGCAGCAGAGTTATCTTCTAAACGAATGAGCAAAATTTAGTACAAAAATATTCGCACATTTCGGAGATATCATAATTTTCGTGTTGGGGTATTTTACTAGGTTTACCCTGTATACGCTTTATTCCACGCCGGCAGACTGTCTATGTCTACCATACTGTCTGCAGTGGGATAACGGGATGATAACCCACCGGTGCAGTCATGCATGACCAAACGGACGACCGTGTAGGCCACACGTGGAATAAGTGTCGGTTAAACCGCTGACAGTCCGGAGTGTATAAGTTCGTTTATACCACAGGGGCAGGATAATAGCATTGCCAGCGACCCCGTCAAACTGACCCAGCCTACCCAGCATGCATCACGTTGACGCATGCGCGCCAGCCAAACTTGTCGTCTGCG
>Ga0056124_1000435_pt1 | contig 13269 bp, 3 predicted proteins | sample WorMetHEROISLAND_2_FD_70069 | JGI IMG/M metagenome (GOLD analysis project Ga0056124, IMG submission 70069) | Marine gutless worms symbiont microbial communities from Max Planck institute for Marine Microbiology, Germany - Olavius sp. 4 HERON ISLAND | ecosystem: Host-associated > Annelida >... | reverse complement strand
CTTTAGGTCTTTACTTCTTACACAATCTCGTGAATAAGTCTGTTCAGCGTCTGCAAACTCAATTATTTGACCACAACAGTAGCCAGGTAACCACACGGTAGCCACACTAAAAAGCAGAACTCGGACTGACATTTGAACCAACAATACATCAAAATTTCACTGAAATTCACCAAGCTACTGCTAGTGTTCTGACTGACTGACTGACTCATAAATTATTTGCACAGGTGACTATCTCATACTGGCTCGGAAGGTAAAAAGTTGCGAGTTTTCAAAGTCTATGGGCCATTTTCTAGTTTTAAAACTAGGCCTACTTCGTTCATCGCAGCAAACCTGCTTTATGCATATATACCAGCAGAACAGCTTACATATCTGCCTATAATGCCAGCGGCAGAAGAGCAAATAACGACTGCACGGTGATACATACAACGTCGTGCAGTTGTTCAATGTCATTAACGAGACTTTCAATCTCTCGCCTTGGTTCACTACTCCAGTCTGTTTCATCGCTACTCAGCAGACGCCGAGCCTGTGTCACCGCCCTCTCCAGCGGCTCCGAAACTGAACCGATATCTTCCGTTATTTTCTATAAACATGACAATTTCAACAGTAAGATAATGCGTGAGGAACCATTAACTTAACTGCGTTACACAGCAGCAAAAGCAGCAACCCAGTGTTAACTGTTAACTTTCATCTCAGACAGGAACACAGGACATCTTTGAATATAATCACAGGCTGAAACGGTAACAAATAAGTTATGTATTATATAAACTAATAAAGGTTGCAATTTGATGAATTTATATAACTTATCAGGGACATAGGACAGCTGCAGCTGCTACAACTACTCAGTACTACTGCACTGTAAGGTAAAATATGTAGAAATTTAAAGACCCTAAGTGCAGAAACCAACACCAGATTAGATGGGTGATATCTAGAGCAGATGTAATGCTCTTTGCAAAGTCAAACCACGGCGTTAAAGTAAAAAGTACAGTACATGAAACATCACCTACATGGTTCTTCCTACTACAGCCAAGTAGCCGTACGTTCAAATAAGGGTTGAAAGGTTAAAGGTGTGTACAGGTCTCAATTGGAACCTATCACAAAACTATGGAGCATCACCTGCCATATGGGATCACACCGTGTTACCTGCCACCCGACACAGGTGAACGCACTAGCAACTAGGCGTGGCACAGCACAACTTCTATCACAAGTGGCTTGACGTCAGTAAGTAAGTAACAGAGCTTAAGAGGTGCAATTTAACACTTAGCTAATGCGCCGCGATCTAAACACCCAAAAAATGTCTTTAGCAGCTACTTGAACTGTTCAAAGTTAATGTGTGTGGTTAAATGCACCCGTAGCTGAGAGATGTGACTGCGAACGATGCTGGAGTTGTCAGCAGAGGACGTGCAGACATCAGCTTGACTACACAGACTCATAACGGCACATAGCAGCCAGTTCTGCTGCTCCACAAGCTCACCCATCAGCATGTCATACTTGCTACCGATATCCAGCAGCTGCACAGTTTAATACAAGCATTGCATTGTAATAACAGCAAGTATTAGAAGTGAAATTGTTTTTTTTTATAAACTTCTGTTTTAACTACATGGTTACACATAGAACTCGATACCAAAAAGTGGAGGTCTGCACGCCTTTGCCAACTGGGAGAATATCCATCAATGCATACGAGAAATATCACGATAACAGAAAAAAAAGGCAAAGGTAAGTATAGCTCTTTATGGATAGATCCATGACAGAGCTACGGAACGTCACCTGCCATATGGGATCACAGTGTTACCTGCCACCCGACACAGGTGAGCACGACCGCCTTAACCCCAGCCATGCAGGCCGGTACTCGATTTACCTACCCCGGAGGGATGGAAAGCTGAGTTGACCTTGTTACTCGGAAACGCAGCCGCCGGAAGTCGAACTCGGGACCTCTCGGTCCCGAATCCAACGCCCTAACCACTGAGCCACCAAGCAACATAAATATAAATAACGAATACAGTATTTTTAGCATATACAGTTGTGCTGTGAGCATGACACTTCTAGTCTCTGAGACAACACGAGCGGACGGACGCACAAACACAGGCAGACAAAGACGGACAGACGGACGGATGACACAATAACAGTTCACCAGCGCAGACTAACAGTGGAAGCGGCACGATATCTAATGTCTCAAACGACCCAAAAACTGATCCATCAAGTTAAAGACTACATTTTTTTTCTTATTGCCGACACAAAATGCTTTTGAAATGCATAATTTTGATCTGAAAACGGCAAATCTGACTGCTGACAATGGTATAATGAGGCAAATAGATCGCTTCATTAGCTGCTTACCTGAGCTCTGGCTGTCACAGCCGCATCTCGACCAGCAGCTGAATCGTTCTCCCGCTGCTGATTGTCACCAGCCTCCGCAGCAGCAGATACAGTTGGCTCATCTTCATCAGCTCCAGCAGCCGAGACTTTCTCTTGAGTCGATAATTCACTGGCCCAGGCTGACTTCTCCTCCTGCTGCTGCTGCTGCTGCTGCTGCGTATCCATGGCAATGAGATCAAGCTGCTTATCAACGACGTCAGCGTCAATGCATGTTTCACGTTGCCTTGCAGTATCTGTCTCATCCATCGGCTTCTGTCCATCATCTGTGATGGCTTCCGGTGCTGCGTTTGTGTCATCTGCATGCTGCTCAGTTACGGCAACTTTGCCTTGCAACCTGACAACATTATCCACATCTTCAGTTGTCCCGTCTTCCACTGTTTCACCATCTTCGCTCAAGTCATCTTCCTTCAAGGCGTCGCTGCTGGTATCTTCTGGAAATATTGTCACTTCACTTTGCATCATGTTAGTCAACCGCTGTACGTTATCTCTGGACTCGGCAACGTCTGAAGCATCGGACTGCTTCAGTACACCTTTCTTTGAATCACCTTTAGGCGCCTCATTATCCGCTGCTTCATCTTTCTTCCGAACATCTTTCTTGATTTTATCTCCGGGAGGCGGTTTGACATCAGCTTGTATGATACTGCTCAGTGGCTGAATGTCATCGCGGGTCTCGACAACATTCTGAGCTCCATCTTCGCCGATGACAACTTTCTTTGCACCATCCTTCTTTGCAACATCTTCCGTCACATCATCTCTCGTGCTTGCATCACAAGGAGTAGTTTCTGCTCCTGTACGAATGATGCTGGTCAGCTGCTGCACATCATCCTGGGACCCAGCAACAGACGCAGCATCTCTGCGTGTCGCATCTTTCTCTGTTCTATCTTCCATCATTCCATCTCTTGCTGCAATATCTTCCACCAAGCCGTCTTCCTTGCCATCATCACAAGTAAGAGATTTTACGCTTAGTTGCTGCACATCAGCAATATCTGCACGTTCTTTCCATGTATCGTCCTTCTTGGGGACAGATTTCTTTGGATGGTCGTCAGATATGGCATCGTCATTTGCTTCGTCTTTCTGCATGGCAGTTTTCGTCACGTCATCAGAAAGAAGAGATTTCACTTCCACCTGAACGATGCCACTCAGCTGCTGTACCTGACGATCTGCAGACTCATCAACGTTCATCAATCCTCTCAGCACTTCATCGTTCCTCGTGACATCTTTGTCTATGCCTTCTGTTGTCAAGTCAGCTCCTACTAAGTCGTCTTTTCTCACTTCATCGTTCCCTGTGTCATCACTAAGAGAAGGTTCCACTGCAGTGCTTGTTCGTTGCACAATATCTCGCGATTCGACGACATCGCGTGCATCTTTCCCGTCATCGGCTTTCATAGCTAAATCTTTCTCGGAATCGTCATCCCTGGACACATCATAACCAAGAGCTTCAGCTTTCTTGGCAGTATCTGTCTTCAGTTCATCATCGGGAACAGTTTTCACTGCTGAAGTTCCCGTCATCTCGGCAAGTCGCTGATCACTGGCAGTAGACGAACGAGGTGCAACTGCTGAAGGACTAGAATCAGATCTCAGAGCATCGGCTATTGCCATTCCTGCAACAATCGGGGCGCCAACTACAGCCACTAGTCCAGTTTTCACAGCTCTCTTCACAGCATGAACACCGTCAGCCCTATCTTGAGGCGGACTTCTGCCATCTCCAGGCACGCCTGGTCTCTGATAATGCTCATTGGCGTTGTATTTCTCATCAGCATCAGCACTGGTCTGCACATTACTGCTCGGTTGGGACTTGAGAACATCTAAATCACGCTTAACTCCAGCACTTTTCTCTCGATCAGCTCTAGTTGAGTCTGCTGCCACAAATGGTAGCAGAGGCTCCATCTTCATGTACGATTGTGACGACCTGTCACTGTACATTTCTGATGCAGAAGGTTGTTCAGAGCCTGCTGTAACTGACGTCTGTTCCGACTGTGGCTGCTGAAACTTTACCTTGTCAGAAGTTTGCTGCGGTGCTGCTGAGCTGTCAATCGCAACAGCATCAGCATTTATCAATGCTGTGAAGTTCACTGCAGTTGCTGCAAGCACCGAGGATGACTCAGATGCTGGATGAGCTGCTGCAGCCTCTGCGATATTTTCCATTGGTTGATCGTGGATAAGTTCTGCTTGAACCTCGTCACAAACAGAAGCCACCGAATCATCTGTCAGTTCATCACGCACCGATGGCCGAGCATGCACACTATCTCTTTGAGTATTGCTAGCAGCAATAGGAACACCAGCAATCTTCACAGTCTTAGAAGTATCGTATTCTACCGGCTTATCGTCAGCGTCTGTTATATCATTGGTTCTAGCTCCATCATCATCAGCAGTCACTGACACATCACTGGACGGCCCAGAAGTACCAACTACTATTCCACTGTTAGAAATCTTGCACATATCTGGACCAGCAGCAGCTGGTTTGACAACTTCTTCCACATCAGCAGAAGCAGCAGCGACTTGGCTTGAAACGCCAACAGGTCTGCTGCCAAAGACAGCTTGGCTACTGACAGCCATTTGATTCAGTGGAATGACCTCACCGGTGTGAATGTTCACCACGTTACCATGTCGTGCATCGAGAACACCGCATGCCAGAGCTGCCGCGACTGCCATCGCCTTGCCGGTAGCCGGGTCAATGACCAACGAGTGTGGATCAATCAAACCACCTTCCACTGCTTCCTCCAGGGCAAAGTACAGGCCGTTAGTTGGATCAAAGAACATGCCGTTGGATTCATCGTATAAACCAATGTTAATTGCGGTTGCAATGGACATCGGACGTGGGATCAGAATCCCTCGCCGCAAGGCCTCCGTCAGCGGGATCATCTCTGAAGTGCTCGTATCATGCACCAGACTGGTACTGCCTGAAACCAGTCCACCTCGAATTGACTCTTCCAGACTCAGAACTTCTTCACTCTGCGGGTCATTAATAACCATCGAGTCCTTATCAAGGAGACGGCATCGAATGGCTTCGGCCAACGACAGCGAATCGGATGACTGTGGATCTCGGAACTCTCCAGAGAGTGGGTTGTAAAGACCGAGATCAAGCACCTGCACGAGCTTCAGTGGTCGTCGCGATGGTTGTCGTGACGACTGGTGCAGTGGTCCTCTATCTAGTGTCCGCGGCTCCCCGACAGAGTTGGTGATATCAGGCTCCTCATTCCATACATGACCACCTACAGCTCCAATAGTGGCAGCCACTTCCAGCAAGTCGCCGTCGTTGTCATCCATGATGAGACCGCTAGCGAGTGCTTCGTTCAGAGGAACACAAGCTGCCCCGTCAACCGACACCATTCCAGTCTCAGAGTCAATGATTCCACGACTCAGAGCTTCCAGTACGCTAATCACCTCACCGGAATTCAAGTCTGCTATCACCTTCTTCTTGCCGTCGATCAAGCCAAGCCGGACTGCCGACGCTATGCTAACGCGACGTCCTGATGTCGGGTCGATAAAACAGTTCCGCTGCTGGTCGTACAACGGTGACAGCAATGCTTCTGACAGTGACAGCCCTGGCAGACTTGTATCCTCAACACTTAGGCCAAAATCACTCTCTGTTTCGTCAGTAGCAACACGCTGGTTGGCAGCAATTTCTGACTCTTCTCTCACCTCCTCGCCTTCATCCTCCAGTTTCCACTGGTCACCAACAGGTAGGGCACCTGCTTGTATGTCAACGTTTTTATGATCTGCCAGTGCATCACTGGAATCTGCCACTGCTGGGGCTGAAGGCTGGCCTGACGATGCCACAGAAGTCTGCAATGCTGTGCTGCCAGGTTCAACACCGCGGTCTTGTGACCTGAGTTCATGTGTCTCAGACTCCCCTGGCTCCGACTCCCACTGACTAACGGTCACGTCATCTGCAGGGAGACCTTGCACCGATCTGGCAGTCTCCTGTAAACGCTGTCTCTCGTCGAGTTTAGATCTCACTGCATCAGCAATCACCTTACCGGCAAGCACTGGAGCTCCAACCAATCCAAGCAGGCCGACCTGGACTGCTGTCTTTACCGACCCACTCACAGACGACTGCCGTGCAGAATCATCACGCAGTTGGTTCTCGGGCTGAAATCCGCCACTCGTGACCTGAGCCCGGTGATACGACAAGTCGGAATGTTCTTGATCCAATTCTACTGACGCTGCTGGTGACCTTTCAGTGTCTGCAACCACATGCTGTCTGTACCGGTGACGTGTCTCATCAGCAATTTCTGCTTCTTTCTTTTCACTTCGCACCTCCTGAGAGTTTAGATCAACATCTACACCACTAACAGAATCAACTGGTAACCGGTCTGTCTGACCATCCCGGAACGACGTCGTCTTATCGACAATAAACCCATCATCCCTCTCATTACCTGCTGGTATCAGAGGAAGCCCAGCGGCTTCTGAAGGTTCACTGGATGGCGGAGTAACTTCAGACTGGTCTGAAGAGAGCTCAGACTGTGAAGTGAATTCAAGCCGCTGTGTGGTTGCTGGAATGCATAATCCCGGCCCTTCCTCGGACAGTGCAGGAGCAGTGCTGGAAGCAGTCGTCACTAGGCTCGTGGTATTCAAAGTGGCTTGCAGTGAAGAGACAGGTCCAACATGCACCTGGGTTGATGATGCTACTGCTGCGGGTGGAACGGACTGTGCAGTCTCTGTTAACGGCTTGGTTAATGGCACTGGCTGCACAGTGTCCGGTGAAGGCTTGGTCAATGCTGCAGCTGAAGTGGGCTCAACAGACTCTGTAGTGGGCTGCACACCTGGCACCATCTCCTCATCTGCTACAGCCGGTATGAGAGTGTCTGCAGTCACCAGTGAAGGTCGGCTCAATGCTACAGAGGAATGAATAGAGCCTGTAGGCAGTAGAGATGTAGCAGTCGATGCCACTGGCTGCACACTGGCCTGCAGAGTCTCCTTCGATGGCAGAGTTGATTCAGCATTAGGCCAACTCAACTGTGTAGCTGAAACAGTAGTGTCTATAGTCTGCATCAGTACACTCGCTGCTGCAGCTGGCTGACAGGCCTCTGCAGTTTGTGCACGCATCTGCCTTGCAGTTGCAGCGTCCTGTCCTGCTGCCACAGTGACCGACTGACTTACTTCTCCAGCTGAAATCAGAGTCAATACTGGCACTGCTATCCCAGTGGTCTCCGTAGATGATGTAGGCAATTCTATACTAGTCGTAGTGGACGGCTGAGTTGACACAACATACGATGGAGCGTAGTGTGTGGTCGTTGTTGAAGGCTGACTTGATGCTGGAGTTATAGAAGTCAGTGTAGGTGTAGCCGTGGATTCCTCATCTGACAAACTGGACTTCAAAGTCTGTGACAAGTGCTCGGACGAAGGTATGGCTGGCGTAGCAGACTGCGCAGTAACTATCAGAGACTGACTCAGTGCTACTGCCGAGGATGTAGTTTCTGTACCTGCTGCCGAAGCAGATGGTGCAGCTGATGCCGCAGCTGGCAGTGATGCTGGCACAGTCTCTGCAACTGAATCTACGGCTGGTGCATCACTAAACTGCATTGGCTGCTCCGTGAGCCGAGTTGATGACGTAGTCGATGGAGTTGTTTCAGACGGCAGAGTTACTGGTGTGGTCTTTGTTACTGGCTTAACGGAGGCAATCATTGATGGACCGGACTCTGTGCTCACTGCAGTGGGTGCTGCCGAGTGTGTCACCTGCATAGGTAATTGTGTCCCGGGTGCAGCAGATGGTGTGGAATCCAAAATCGGCATAAACGGCTGAGTGGACACTACAGAAGGTACACCACTGGACGCTGTGGTAATTTCCGATGGCTGAGTTGCTGCCACAACTGGCAGCAGAGGCTCCATCTTCACGTACGACTGTGACGACCTGTCACCGTACATTTCTGACGCAGCAGGTTGTTCAGAGCCTGCCGTAACTGACGTCTGTTCCGACTGTGGCTGCTGAAACTTTACCTTGTCAGAAGTTTGCTGCGGTGCTGCTAAGCTGTCAACTGCAACAGCATTAGCATTTATCAACGCTGTGAAGTTCACTGCAGTTGCTGCCACATCTGCCACCTTGCCATCTTCAGCGTCCAGATGCTGTGCTGTATCCCCAGCCGGCTGACTTGGCACAATGGGCTTGGAAAGTGATTCAGAAGACAGAGAAGCATCATCTCTACCTTCAACCGGTTCTCTCTGCCGATCTTCTGCTGAAGTTTCCGTCATCTCCGCAAGTCGCTGATCACTGGCAGTAGAAGAACGGGGTGCAACTGCCGAAGGACTAGAATCAGATCTCAGAGCATCGGCTATTGCTATTCCTGCAACAACCGGGGCGCCAACTACAGCCATCAGTCCAGTTTTCACAGCTTTCTTAACAGCATGAACACCGTCAGCCCTATCGTGAGGCGGACTTCTGCCATCTCCAGGCACGCCTGGTCTCTGATAACGCTCATTGGCGTTGTACGTCTCATCATCGCCAGCACTGGTCTGCTGCCGAATCTCCCAAGGCCTCAGTACAGTCAGTCCAGCATCTGTAGGTCTGCTGTCCAGATGTTCCGGCAGCGGCGGACTTTCACACAGCTCTGCTACACTGTGTTGCGTTGATGTGGTCAGCAGATCGTCTAGAGTCTCAGCTGCAACAAAACCTTGCAAATCCGGCACACGACCTGCAACGGTTACTGAAATCTTTGCATCTACTTCCGCTGGATGCAATAAATCAGTTCTGTCATCTCGCATCGTATCAAAGTCAGATGTTCTGAGATCATCAGCACTTTTCTCCTTTGGGTGTGGAGTGGTGGACTGACTATCACCGACAACTACTGGTTTACTCCTACCTGCTTTGACAGCCTGTTGAGTGTCCTCCACACTCCTGTTCACTGTATCTGGACTTACATCTGTCTCACAAGCAGTACCGTGAGACTGGGAGGTTTCATCTGAAGGAGTTGGTAAACGTTCTTCGTCTCGAGAAGCATCCCTTGGTGCTTGATGATGATCAGCTAGGGGGTGTCCATCTTCAGTCAATTCAACAGGTGGACCATGGTCTGCATACTCTGATCTTTGGATCTTCCCATCAACACCGAGTCCAATACTTGGCTCTTTACCATCGTGTTGTTCGTCCTCATCAGATTCATCACCATCAGCTGCTTCTGGTAGTTCACCGGCAGATGCAGTTCTGGAGGCTCTCTTGGTCGATCCTCGAGGTCGTGCACAAACAATGGTGGAAGTGGTCGACGCAGACTTCTTGCCCTTAGCAACATCATGCATCTTTACGGACCGCGGTGCAACCTGTTGAGATGTGGTATCATCATCATCATCATCATCATCAGCTGCTGAATCCACCTTATCATTGTCATCATCATGCCCAAGATCATGCTCTTCATCATTATCATCAACACCAAGATCATAATGATTATATTCCGGCAATCCAGCATGCAAGTAATTCTCACCAGGTGTTCCGTTCAAATCGTTTTCACTGGTATCCATTACGCTATCGCCAATGTCAACAGTGCTGTCACCGATAGCAACTTCTGGTGTAACTTCAGCTTGTCTGGTCTCATCTTGGTCATCAGAAATGTTGGCAGCTTCACCGTCACAAGGCAGTGACTCCCTTGGTTTGCTCACATCACCTACAGGCCTCACACTTGTAGCCTCTTGCTCAGGAATGACTCTATCACCCTCACTGACAGATTCATCGACCAATCTTGAAGTCCGCACATCAGCATCTTGTTGGACATCCATTGGAGCACCTCTGGTCACTACCGTGTCTCCAAGCGCTTGAGACACACCGGACGGCTGAGTTCTTTGACAAATAATATTCACATCTGGACGGTCTTGATCCCTTGCAACCTGAGTGTCGTCACTGACAACTACTTCACGTGGGGTTTCCTTATTCACTGATGATATGACTTGCCTCGTACTGACAGCAGCACCAACAGCAGCTGCTTCGTCACTAGGTGGCGCAACTGGTGAAGGACTAGAATCAGATCTCAGAGCATCAGCTATTGCCATTCCTGCAACAACCGGGGCGCCAGCTACAGCCATTAGTCCAGTTTTGACTGCTTTCTTCACAGCATGAACACCATCAGCCCTATCTTGAGGCGGACTTCTGCCATCTCCAGGCACACCTGGTTTGTCAGGATGCTCATTGGCACTGTATCTGTCATCATTAGGTGGTAGTTTCTTTGATAATGATGAGAATTCTTTATCATCAACTGTATCATCACGAAGCTTTTCGGTCAACTCTTCACCAGCAGTTGCTTCTGGCTGCTGTGCTTCTGGTTGCTGTACGGTCCGGCCCACTGCAGGCAGAGGCAATTCTTCAGTGGAATCACTGGTGAAGTGGCGTTCATCATGTCTTCCGACTTTGTCGGAATCGGGAACTATTTCCACTTTTTCCTCAGGGAATGTTGGCTTTCCACTAGGAACTGGACTTGCATCAGCAGATGCACGTTCTAAAGCTCCAACTTGTGCCGTGGGGATCTCTGTTCTATCACTGGTTATCACTGAAGAAACAGGCACTGAAGAAGCTTGCATATTACTGGGGGCCATTTTATCGAAGGAAGTCGCATCCTTTCCATCATCCACAGACTCGAATATTTCAGCTGTGGGAGTTGCAGCCTGTTCAGCATTCATTGCACTGCTATCGACAACAGTCTTCATGTCAGACGTTGCAGCATCAGCAGCAAGGCTTGGCACATCTTCATTGCTGGGGCCCACACGTTGTTTAGTCAGAGTCGGGGTTTCACCAATGCCTATCGTTACATCAACGCTGGTTGGAGGCTTCTGCACGGACTGCTCAGGAGACCGGGAGATCGGGATCTGTGGCGATGTTGTCTGATCTTCACCGGAGCTCATATAATTGCCGTTTACAACGTCCCCACTATCGAACGTTGCTACTGATCCATCTTGAGATGCGGTGTCTGACGCAAGGTCAAGATCACCTTGAGCAGATAGTGGCAGTTTCAGACTACCCGACACTGTAAGAGGTTGATCAGTGCTGCCAGCAGGCACATACAGTGGAGTCTCAGATCCATCACATATGCCGTTTGTAACATGAGGAGATTCCGACCTCCCATTGGCTACCATTGTCTGCTCGTTCAACCTACAAACATCATTTCTCACAGTAGATCAATGTACTGTAACCTTTAATTGTTAATATTTAGCTGAGATGACAGATCAGCAAAGCTTACGCAAAGTTCTTACAGCACCAGTGATATTTTCAGTAAGTTAATAGTAACTGTAACTGAAAAGGTTTGGTGTAGTTAACTTTAACTTTAACTCAAAAGCAATTCATAACTTAAACTTAATAGTAATCAAAATGAAATCATCAATAACTAACTGTAACTCAAATGATCAACTGCTTCAGTTAGTATCAATTCAGTTATTACAAAAGGCATATTTTAGACAATTTATGTTTGAAGGTGCAAATTATGTTTGACACACACAAACGCCATAAAGCAGCAAATGACATGATGCCAATATCATCTTAATTGAAAGCGTAACACGCTACAGGACGACCACGTAGTGCCATACACATAAATCACAGTACTTAAACAGATCAGCTTGGTCATAAACTGACAAGTAATGTCGGCGGCACCTGTCATTGAGCAGTTGGAATGCATGTTCACAGCTGAGCAAGCGTCGCTGTAGTCTGTTGCCGGCTGAGTTACTGGAATCATATTCCGCCAACAGCCGACCAGTATCTGCCTGCAGCGCGTCCATTAAACCCTGCCTCTCAGCATCGCACGGAGCCGTGTCCTGATATACACATAGACACAAACATACTACCCATAATGTAGTCCTAATGTACGCATACAGTCACAACAATGTGAGTTACTGGAGACGTACTCAGCTAGCAGATGACTCGCATCTGACTGCAGCGCGTACATAATACTTTGACGTTCACTGTCACGTGGAAATCAGTCCTAGTTAATACACACACGATGCAACATACAGTTACAGCCAGGGTTGAGACAATCGAGCACATCTTTATGCACAGACCAAGAAAACCCGATGGGTTTTATTGGGATACCCACACCTAAAAACCCACCCTAAAAACCACCCAAAACTTCATACAATTCTAGTTTTTAAATGTTCTGTTATGGCTAAGTTGATAAACCCACGAATTTGCACATTTTTGGATATTTAATTGATGTGGACAGTATCTAGCAGTGCTCACACCAAAATCCACCAAGTTGGGACTTTTTAAAAACTGGTCATACAAACACCCAAAACCCAATAAAACTCGAAAAAACCCACCGGGTTGGGCTTTTTTAAAAACCGGGTTTTTCAACCCTGGTTACAGAAGTTTGTTTTGTGCAGTAAGTAAGTAAGTAAGTAAGAAAGTAAGTAAGTACTGGTAAGTAAGTAAGTAAGTAAGTAAGATGACTGGAGTCGTATTGCGTTTACAGACGACAGGCGTCTGACGGCAAGGTGTCCATGATACTCTGTCTCTCCTCACTGCATGCAGCAGTCACATCAACATCACCAACGTCGACAGACATAACAACAGTGTGTCTTGTGTATGCATGAAGAAACGAGACAAGCAACGAATAACTGAATGAACAACAAAATACATAATAAAGTAAGTGACATTTATGATTTAACAGCACACAGTGACTTCCTGTTTGAGTGTCCTCTGTACAAGTACATATACTCATGCACTTACTTACTTACACGTAGACCAACTAACTGTCTGACTGGCCAATGAAGTGACTGACTAGTTAGTGATGGAAGGGTACTACTTTCAAAGTATCTGATACTAGCCCTTCCACATTCGCTGGAATATTGGCTATTAACCAGCTTGTTTTCTTGTTATCAATGCACCATTGATCTCCAGGGATCTGCGGCATTCCTGCCGAACTTCTGAAATATGGAGGTCCGCCTGTGACTTCATGGCTCACTCAGATTTTCAAGGGCATCTGGGCATCGGGT
>Ga0056124_1000433_pt1 | contig 13275 bp, 10 predicted proteins | sample WorMetHEROISLAND_2_FD_70069 | JGI IMG/M metagenome (GOLD analysis project Ga0056124, IMG submission 70069) | Marine gutless worms symbiont microbial communities from Max Planck institute for Marine Microbiology, Germany - Olavius sp. 4 HERON ISLAND | ecosystem: Host-associated > Annelida >... | reverse complement strand
GACCAGGACAACCTGCGTATGAAATGTTCGGCATTAAACGTAGATTTCAACGGTGTAAGGTTTGACCCCCTAGGTTCAAGGAGTCCTGCATACGAGCGCATCAAATTTCAAATTTGCGTACCCCCTTCAAAACGTGCGATTTCGGCTACTGCTGAGATTTCTTGTTAAGCCTATTATTAAAGAACAAGAAATCTGAGCTAATGCTCATGGGAAGCGCGACAGCATCAGTTTAATTTCGTACGCAGGTTGTCTTAATTGGTCTATCTCCAGTATATTTCAGCGTAAATTCACTCTAAGTGTGCGTCAGAGCCTAAAATAGCGAAAAATTCACTTAAAACCGATATTTTGGGGTTCAAGGTCGTTCAAGGTCATCGATGTTGGTACCCCTGAAAAGCTCGCCAGCAGTGCTTGTTATGGCACGCAGCAAGTCTGTGTCTATCTGCAACCATTCTCGTGCTAGATTAGTCGGCAGTAGCAGAAATCGCGCGTTTCGAAAGGGGTACGCAAATTTGATGCGCTCGTACGGAGGACTGATCCTTGAACCTAGGGGGTCAAACCAAAGACCGTATAAGCGCCTTCGGCGCTTATACGGTCTTTGGTCAAACCTTACACCGTTGAAATCTAGGCCTACGTTTAATGCCGAAAAATTTCATACGCAGGTTATCCTGGTCTATCTTGAATGGTTTCGGCGCAATTCAGTCTTAAAATGTGTATTGCAGCCTAAAATCGCTAAAAATTCGCTAAAACCCCTATTTTGGGGTTCAAGGTCATTCAAGGTCATTGACGTTGGTACCACTGGAAAGCTCGTCGGCAGTGCTTGTTATGATAAGCAGCAAGTCTGTGTCTATCTGCAACCGTTTTCACGCCAGATGAGCCAATTGTAAAAATAACGATTTCTAAGGGGGTACCCCTCTTTGATGCCCTCGTTCGAGGGGAATCTCGATCCTCACCCAGCGGCACCAAAATTACCTCATTAGAAACTATAGGCCTATAGAGTCCTTGCGGTAGCCCACAGTTACGATTTCATGATCCTAAGTTGCGTCGTTTTGACACAACACAGTATGTAGTGTGACAGACAGACAGACAGACAGACAGAATTAAGGACGCCTCTGCCATAGCAAAGACGCGCTTAGCATTACATGCTGTCGCGCGTAAAAAGTAAGGAGCAGCCTGAAGACTTGCCACGCTCCAATTCAGTAGGCCTAATTAGGCGCTATCGTATCGAGATAGTGGACACAAGCTAAAGCGGGGTTTCCATTCAACGCAACGTACGCAACGCAAGGTACGTAACGGACGTAGCGTCACTGACGGAACTGATGTAAAGGACGTAACGCAACGAACGCAACAAACACGTAGGCAAACAATTGCATAAATCAACTATTCTTTCAGTGAAAGAATATTTTCGTATGTCATATTAAATCACTTTTTGTACAATTTAAAATCATGACCTCGAGTTGTAATCGACAGAACTTTGCATTAAGCCTAGCTGGGGCTAATTCTCCCAGCATACAATTTATTTAGTATTTTATATGTCTCTATATCTTCTATATTTTAAAGTAGGCAACTTCAGATAACTTGTTCATATGATAACTTTTTACATGCCAGTTTATAGTTGCTCGTTTCTGTACTTTCTCGATGTCCTTTATTAGGCCTAAATACTACTTATGTGGTGACTGGCAGGGGCGCAGATCCCTATGGGACAGGGGGACACGTCCCCCCAATATTTGGACTGGCCGGGGGGACATTATCACGAATGTCCCCCAATATGTCTAGAGTAATATCAGCTACTTTTTATCCATGCAATATTTTCTTGATAAGTTGAAAGAGTTTTAGTCTTTTTAGTCTTTAGCCGACTAGTGCAAGGAGTTGTTGGGACCCTGTAATCTAATCAAGAAGGTCACAGTAAGGTGAAACGCAAGTTCAAGTTGAGTTCATGACTCTGTTCCGCACCTGCTGTGAGACCTTACACCGTTCCAGGGGGAGTGGGGGAAAGAATGAAGGTGAATGACAGGAGGACAGTAGTGGGGGGTTGATTGGCCACACAGTGTGTCCCCCAAACCGTGGAGAGATCGACGCGCAAGGTGGTCACTGGTGACCATACAGAGTGAGCGTATTCCAAATGACTTCTGACTAGAGATTTATAGAGCATTATAAATGCTACTCCGTCAATGTGTTTGAAGTTCCTCTTGATTATCCCGAACACATGTCTTGTCAGGGAACAGAAATACAAAGTACAAGGTACAGAAATACAAGCAAATACTGTATAAGCGCCCGTCGCTTATACAGTATTTGATACAAGGTCCCTGATGCCTTATTAACGTTTTCCTGAGACCTGACGGCGTGACGTCATATCCGGTATCAGCGACCAATGTGCTTTGTCCAATGTGTTGTTTGGCGCTTGTTAAATTTTACTGATTGTTTTGGACTGATTTTTAACGCTTTTACACACTTGAGACGGTGCTGTTAATGTAGATTATGAAACATAGAAAGAACGATCGTTCAGTTACCGAAGAACCTAGACAGCAGCCGGATCAGAATCAGTGCGATCATGAACAGTTTTTACAAGCATTTGAAAGTAAGCTCGCGTATATCCGTTAAAGGGTTGTTTACATGTGGCATTTCCTAAACTTGACAACCACAATGCTGTTCCTTCTTCATTGGATGATGTGACTATATATTGATGAATATAGTTTCGTCTCTCACAAGAGTCTGGTGCCTTGTGTCACTGTGTGGTACACTGTTAAAGCGTAATTATTATCAGTCCTGGCCGGAATGATAATAGGTGATAAATAAGTGATAATAATTCTGTTATCAGTCTGGCGGCACATGATATCTATGTATAGTTAGGATTAGGTTAGAGTTACTGAGTTAGAGTTCGGGTGGCGTCAGACTGATAATAGAATTTTAATCAGTCCGAACTGGACTGATGATATGGTAACTGGAACTTTCGTTCCCACGTACTTTCGCTCTCGCGAGTGAAAAGTTCCATAGGTGGAACTTTCGTTTCCTGGAACTTTCGCTCCTGAGAGCGAAAATGCCATGGAACTTTTGCTCCCCTTGTTCAAAAATTGTTGTTGACACTAACTGCAAACATGGTAAGCAGGGATCAGATTTAAGTGGGCCGATGTATGTGGCAACAAAAGTTCCATAAGTCGCTAATATCACCTACCCTCTAAAAGGCATATAGTCGATAATATTCAGCACCTTAGAAATGTGCAACTCTAGTCTTTTCTCTCATGCCTGGGTGCAATGCCCGATTCTGTCAGTGGTCTGTCGCAAATTTGTTGGTGTATTTAGAAACAGCGTTGTTTAGTGTGCCATAACTACATGGTACCTACAAACACTACATCAGCCCACATCCGCACAGAGCACATCAGCGGCAAGTAACCGAGTTTCTTTTTTTGCATGCCACGGCTGCTGCTGTCAGCGTGCAGGGTGCGTGAGAACTGAGCATTGCATGAGGTGCACGGTGGCGACCGTCATGCAGGGAGCAGGAACACGCCTGCTTGAGTAGTCATAGCAGACCTGCTCCATGACTGGCGAGTTTGAAGGCATGATCCACCGTAGACTACATCGGCCCACATCGGCAACATGATAGAAACTTATAAAATAGTCACAGGAAAAAATAACGCATCTGTCGCAGCAATCTTGGTTAAAGCCCAGACATATCCCCAAAACAGATTAGATAAGTTTGGGGAAAACTAGGATATCCTGATCGGTCTAAAAGACCACGGGTCGACACTTCGCTGTGGCCAGGATATCCTGATCGGTCATCTGTTCCTGAGCCGGTTGCCTGGTGTGGACTGGTGACCACCAACCCCCTGGGATGATGTAACTACGACTTATACTAACTAGAACGTATAAATATTTCCAGAACTGAGCTAATGCACATATTTTTCCATAAACTGGCCAGACATAGGTCACTTTGCCCTGTCGTTTGTTTGGAAAGAGGAATTACAACATATGCGTGTAAACCGGCGTGTAGTTGGCACGTTCATCCCAGTAAATGCAGCGCAGAGCTATATAATGGTCTATATATTATACAGGCACATTAACTGGGCTGATGTAGTGTTTGTAGTCACCCATACCATAACCATGTTCATAGCTTTATGACATACATTTAGAATGTTAGATGCATACACTGCACTTTTCTTCTAATCACAGCATTTTGTTTGTGTCAGAACCAACGCAGATCTATCGTTATCTACGAACACGACATGCTCTTTCAGTAAGTGTATTTCCATGTTTGTTCATTCATGTCCAGTACTGCTTCTGTTCAGTTCATTGTGCTGTCGTAACTTGTAACCCATCTGACATATCGTAGTATTGCTAATCTGATAATGTGGGGTCTGATGAAAATTTGTTGCACTGATGCTGAGGTTTATCATGGTGTGCAAAGGAAATATAGGGTTAGATATGACAGAAATAGTATGCAGTGCACTATGCAGTACTTGCTGCTCAATGCCAGTCGATGGTAAACAAGGAAACCACAATAACATAATTATTATTTGACTTGATAACTAGTTAACTACTGTCGGAATATTTTAGAGTAATAAGTAGCAAGAAGTCTTGAATTCTCAAGACTTCAGACTAGGACCAAGACTTTTGTTTCAAGACCAAGACAGGGACTGTTCTTTTGTCCTCGAGGTGCCTCGATACCTAGACCTTGGTCTCAAGGACTACATCATTGCATTACCCCCATAGGAGACCAATATTCCGTAGATGCATTACAACATCAGTAGCCTACAAACTTCAGAAAATAAAAATATGTGAGTGCTTGTTGAGTTGCTGGTTAATTAAAAATGTATGAATTACAATGTGTACTTTATGCATGTAGAATGATGATGCTCATAGCCAAGGTGGGTGGGGGTTCGATGAGTTCCATCAGCAGGAAGCATTGCGTGAAAATAAGTAAAACTTGACCAGAACATTCAAGCTTGAAATGCATACAAATTCGTTTGTGACTGGGGCAGTGGCACTTTCTTCTGGACTCCATTTTGGGGCATATACATTATACAATGCTCCCCAGATCGTCTAGCTGAATTAATGGAGCCAGGGCTGTGCCCACAATCGGCCAGGGGGTGGAGTCGAAATCCGTTTGAAGAAATCCGGCTATGGGCCTCATGATGATAGTTTAGTCCATGGTTGAAAACAGTGGTACAAGTCAGCGGCAGTACAGGTGAAGTGAACTAACTACTATGGTCAAGTTACACTTATGCAATTTCTTGCAGCTAAGAGGTCTAACGAGGGAATTGGAATTTGGAGCATGGATTGATGCACTAAATATTTCAAGAATTATTCTTTTGACAAGAGTAGGCTTCTGATATAGAGTACTGTTATTGAAACATTACTGACCTGTCAATTCACTGATGCACCACTTTGTGTTGAAAATAATTATTTGTTTTAAACTAATTTGTGTTGTATGTAATTTCAGCCAATATTTCTCAACCGAACTCTTAGTTATATGGCTGGACGATCTCGCAGGAAAGCCAACACCAGGTGAAGCACTGATCATTTTTGTTGAGAGATAATTGTAAATTTTGTGATGAGTGACACTGATTTTGAAACTGCACTGTGAGCCATATAAAGGATGCCACATTTTCTTTTAACAGTAGCACCAGATCTGGACCCATTTTAATAGTTTCAATGTTGTATTCAGAGACAAACTGCAGAAGTTGCCGTGATAATGTCTACCACTTAAGCTTAAAACTGATATCTGTTTTCATATCTGTTAGGGCTGATGTATTACGTTGTGAAATATAAGCATTCATCTATGCATAGAATCAGATGTTAATCTCATAGTGGGATAATATACTGCGATGTACTGCTGTTCGATAAATTCATTTCTGGCTTAGTTTTTTTACGCTAAGTGATGCTGGATTTACTTGGTGTAGTTGCAGTATTGTGCAACATTGGCACCTGATAAGTGTAAAATTGCTGTAAATGGGGAATGCAGAGCTGGTATTATTTATTACATTTGGTCCTTTTAGAAAATTTTGGTGTACCATATATTCAAGTTATCGTTTCTGTTTTGGTAATGGCTGTGACTAATTCTTTGGTGTGACGTTGTTTTTAATAATTTAGAATTTATGCGTAATTTTCTCCGATATTCAGTATTGAATAATAATGCTGGATTTATGTTACTTGTAGGACTTGCTTCAAAGTAGATTCGATATTGGAGCATGTCGAGGCTGAACACAAGAAACAAATGTTTAGGTACGTTTTCATAATATATACAAGTTTATTAATGACTTGCCTGTGTTCTTACGGTTCTATCTAAAAAGTATGTTGTCCATCAGCCTGACAATTTAGTGTGATTTTACTTAAATGTTTTATATTGTGCCGTAATGACAATGTGTACAGTGTACATTTTTAGTGCGGCAGCTGCTCAACTTTTGCTGGCGTTTATGCTTGAATACAGATATCAGTGTCACTAAACATTCACGGTTTATCAGTAAGGATTAGTGATATCATTGTCGTGACATTTTGGCTAAAATTGGACATGTGCACTGTTTAGTAGAATTTATGGATTCAGTATCGAAGTAATCTGATGAGATGCGCATGATGTCCCCTTGGTTTGTTATGCTTTAATTGTCTGTAACAATGTATTTGTACCAGTTAAATTTTTGTGGTTGTTTTTGCATTTCAGTTACAAACAAGCATACCTGAATCTGACATTTCTTGGTTTTCATGATCATGGTAACATTGCTACTGTTTTCGTTTATGTGTAAAATGTAGTGCCAAGTTAAAAATTTCCAGTCGCATGCAGTGTTTTCAAAATCAAATTTATGTTCATCATCTAATTCAATAATCATGAATTCTGTCTGCTTCTTTGATGCTGGCAATGGCTGGTTTTCTTAAACTCTGCTGCATGCATCCTGGTTACTTGGAATCAGATTCGATTTAATCTTCACATCTTGATGACGTCTTGTTTTACAGTGGCTCTGTGCTGCAACTAACATTACAGTGTCTTCTTGTATCCGTGCATTTTGATTTAACAGTCTTCATTCAGACTGTCTCCTAATGTGTCGAAATTATTAACGTGTTAGCTCTCCTTTTATTTGATTTGTCTAAGTTGTGCATTTTGATATAACATAAAGTGAAGATTTACGGTGCAGTCAGAAACTGACAAGTAATTAGTCAGATTAGTCCGGCATGTCAAGGACTGTTTCTGTCACTGTGCATTTTTTTTGCTTTGCTTGTGTTGTGGAGGGTGCTTGTTGTTGATATCCATTTTGCTGTGCGTGAAATTTGTAATTGTAACTGGTGCCAGCCAGTTTGAATGATGGCGTGGATGCAACGTGTTGATGTACAGAGAACACAGACTGTAGAATGGTTGACTTGGAGTTGTTTCTTGTTACCATCTGCCACTTGAAACGCAAAGTGAGCCAATAGTTGGTCATTACTCGTCAGCACTGTTTTCTGCTGTAGCAATTAGTGCCGTGCGAATAGTGTTTTTTTCATTCCGAATCGAATTGAATCGAATAGTTGAGCTATTACTTGAAATTTCAAATCAAATCGAATAGTTATCGTCGGTCTCAAAAGTCACCAGTAGTAAGTACTTGTTAAATAAATTCAACAGTTTTTATGGCTCTGCATATTTCATATTTGTATTGTCCGAACCAATCTGCGTGAAATGGCTCCATATTAGACTACGTTTACAGTCTAGGCGACACTGACGACGCACACGACTCCATGTTTGTTGATTTTGTTGGTTGCTAGGCGTGGTTGCTAAGGTGAAAAATCGGTGGCATTCTGTTAAATAAGTAAGAAATTGGTGACGGTAAGTATTGGAAAATTTCAAATAATTGTGCTCGTTTTGAATCAAATCGAGTACTGAAGTAACTGTTCGATTCGAAATTTCGAATATTCGCACAGCACTAGTAGCAATTGTTAGTCTGTCGTTCTGTAACTGTTCTTTCAGCTTCTTTGCTGCCGAGGTCTTGAACACCCACATCTCACACTCAGCTATACTCGGTTCTACTCACTGACACAGACCTGATGTTTTCTGTTATGATGCTACTGTTCTGTTCGCAGATACACATTTAGTCATATTAAGATACACATGATGCATACAACATACATAAGTATTACAGTGTATGAGTGTTTGTCCTGCAAGTTTCTGGCTGCCTAGTAAAGTAGGGTGTACAAATTGAAATTAGTGCAATGACTGAAAGCTTCTTTGTTTACTGTGTATTGGGAGTGGTGCAACATGTACTGTGCATTAAGAACCACATCTACTGTGTGTTACATACCACAAACAGTATACATTTTTATCATTATGTAAAAGTTGGTTGTTCAATAAATGTCAAAAGTGCTTATCAATGCACAAACCCAGTTAACAGTCCACTTGGGGCAGTTATTATGTCAACATTGCATTTCAGTCTCCAGGTCTGACACACTGCTGGTAGAGTGCTCCTCCTCTGGCTTTCTTGGAGATGTGCAGTAAATGTATTTCCACCTGGCTGAAAGAGATGAGTTGGAGTTATTGTTTAAATATTCGAAGTACGTTGCTACAGAAATGGATTACCGTTTGATGCAGTTGTATGGATTGGCAGTTTTTCTGCTGTGTATGTTAGGACATGTTACCATCAAGGATGGAGAAGCCTGTCGGTAAAGTGACAGTTCCGTGTAATCCAGCTTCACTCGAGGCTGTAACTGTCGAACCACTCTCCATGCCAAGTGACAGTTTTTTCGTCAACGGCACAACGGCTGCCACAAATTCATATTATCTCCGTTTCTGTGTTCGACGGTTGTCTTCAGGGACTGTGCGACAGACGCGTGGCAGAGACAGTAGCAGTGATTTAGGTATGTTGAGTCTGATGTAATTTTATGTCTCTGCTACCAGTAGCTGGTGTGTTGTATGTATTTTTTGGTTTATTTATTTATTTTTGTGATTGCGTATGTCTGTCCCAGCGTCAAAAAACTTGGTTATCATGGACGAATTTTGTCAAATATAAGGCCAAATATACACTGATTACTAGTTAGGTTCTGAAGGTCAGACCTCGTAGCTCAGGTCAGATGTGCAAAAATTAGGGACTGCATATCTTACGTCTCGATTTGTCCGGAGCAGAAATATCTACACTTCTATCAGCGAATGGAGGAAGCATCTGCGTGCCTGTTTCGCACAAAGGGCCGATATTTTGAATATTTATTGTAAACGGTTGGACAACTGGACAATTGGATGAACTGTCAGCCAAAGTGACAGAAATCTGGACAAAATGTGCTTCATGTCTGTAGTTTTAATTAAGTAATCGTACTACCTGGAATAAAAGTCTAATATTTTGTTTTTTTTTCTGATTTCCCCAGGTAGTGCAGAAGCAGATGTTGGGTGAGTTGGGAACATGAATGGTCATTTGATTGCCAGTTGTATCAGGAATATTTGTACTAAAAATTATTAAAATCAGTTAATCTGTTTTCAAGGTACAGTTGATAATGTTGGGGATCTTTTTTGGGACACGATGTAGTAAAGATGTATATGCAGATTTGTAGTTGAGAGTTGAGTCTATTATAGTTTGTTAATACTCTGTAATAATGGTTCATTTGCATTATGACACTTCACTGCTGTATGAAAAGCTTAGGGTTTATATTTGCCAACCATGCCATTGTTGTGATGATAGAAAATCAAGATCCGCCGCCACGTAAGAGATTACGGCGTAGTTCCGAGGAGCGCGTGACACGATCGAGTGAACGCGAAGGAACTCTGCGAGACAGGAACCAGCTGAAAGCTGCCGACGAATCGACAACGTACAGTGCCGAGTTATTGTTGTACGATAGGCAACGACGCTGCCCTCTGTCTGCTGGCAGATATGACGTTGCCGTGGAAGAACCAAAGACATCCAACTCATCAACTCCGTTAGGCAAGCATTCCACGTGGGAAACTGTGACAGATGGCAAGGTATGTGGCGGTGCAGCTGTGTTGTGTCTGTTGTTGTGTGTTGCTTATCCCATTCGAGTCATTACTCACCTATAGCTAGCATTCTGTTAGCTGTGTGTATTTCATTCAAAGTTACGTCGTTTTGCATTAGTCACAACTCAGCTCTCCTAAATGAGGCTATTTAGCAATATATATATATATATGTAAAAAAACTTACCCGTTTAAAACACAGTGTAAGGACGATGTGATGATATCAGTCCACTAAAACAGCAAAAATCTTTTCGGTAACCCTAGATGTGGCTAATGGGGCTATGCATGGGGCGTCCTTACAAGCCGACTCTAGTTGATAGCCTTCTTCATTTGATCAGCGGAAGAACCAAAAAAGCAAGATATTCTAACATTGAGGGTGTATATTTCGCATATATGGGGATAAAAAACCTCTGAGCGGATTGAGCCCAATTTTTTTAGTGATAGGCGTCCCCGACGTAATCACGTGATTCACATTTAGTGACGATCGGTTGAGGGGTTTAGGGTTGGCTGAGGGCCAAATTTCACCCTTTTCCATTGACTTTGATGGTCGTCCTTACGACACTGTGTAAACTGAATACAGGTTTGATTGCAGCTGGGAAAAGCGAATGGTAAAATTGTGCGTATCTTATATTCAGTCTAACAGTTGCGTTTGATTTGTTATTCTCATCGGCGTGTCTTGATGTGTGGTAGGCTGCAATGGATGTAGACGTCTTCAGCAGGCGCCCGTATATCACGTTCAGTCTCAGCTGGAACCAGTGTCCACTGCAGAACAAAAGCCACGCCGCAGCGACCACCGCGTGTACCGAAATCATTCGCAATAATCGCTTGAATGGCCGAACTTTCGACATCAAATCCAGTGAGTAGTGAAAGACTGTCAGTGGTCGCTTATTCAGGGTTTGACTGCACTTCATTATGTTGGAAGTTTTTGCTGTGGAGTTGCGTTTTTAGCACATCATCTTAGATGTCCGACACCCAGTTACCTCTGAACTTTTCCTGGTATTAAGAAGTGGGTGTAGTTTGAATTCGGTCAGAAATTTGGGGGTTTCCTCTGAGTGAAATTTGTGGTGTAGAAACATGAAAATCTGCGACCCATTTTTGGACAATTTCTTGACTTGAAGTAGATGGTCAGTAACTTCAAAGCAGAACAGTACAAGGTCAAGGAGGTAAGTGCTTTGAGAGCTGGAGGCAGTTCTGTCGTGTGTACTTTGATACTCTGCGAACTCACTTTGAATGTTGTTTTGACACCCTCAGATTATTTCAACAGACATGCAAAGGGCACCTTCAGGTGGATATGTAATGGAGGGAATTGTTGCATCTAATTTACGGCCTATGTGCGTAATATACACTACAGTCCAGTTGAGCTTAGTAGTTATAATTTGATGCATGTTTCTCAAACTGTCGTCACTGTTGGTTCAAAGTTGCAGCACTTTTTCGTACTTGTGTTGTGTGGTAAACTCATGGTTCCTACGGTCATGGAAAGTCATGGAATTTTAGCAAGTCATGGAAAGTCATGTAAAATGGAGAGAGTCATGGAAAAGTCATGGAATTTTAACCATTTGTTTTCGGAAAAAATTATTGAGCTGCAAAAATAAAGAAGACAGATGGCAAATCTCGCGTATGGCAAAAATGCAACCAAAATGCGCCATTTTTAGACAAAAATCTCAAAAATTTTCTGGGGAGGGCACAGCCCCCTCCCCAGACCCTACCCCCATTGAGAGGGAAATACCCCCGACCAGACCGCTCACACTCGGTGTATATTTGTGCACCTACTTTTGGGTTTTTTTGGGCATTGCACGTATAAAAGTAGTCATGGAAAAGCATTAATTTGGTCTGGAAAAGTCATGGAAATTGATTTCAGCAAAGTAGTAGGAACCATGTAAACTGCTGAAGACTGTCGTATTCGCAGCATTTGGTTGTGTTGAAATGTCTAGTGAAGAGAGTCAATGCAAGCACAAAGACTGACGTGACATCGGTTCAGTCAAAACGGCCGAAGCGCATATTTTATCAGTTTCTGTTTAACAACAACGCTCGCCAGCAGACTGAAGCACGCGATGACTTGGCTTGTCCGTGGTGCTTCTTAACCTGTCCGCATTTATTTGCACTGCTCAGCCATCTCCGCTGCTGTCATGCACGCTTTAACTTCACGTACATGGTGAGTTGGCTGTGCATGTAATTCTGTATTTCTGCGTACTTTTTAAACCGTTATACATATGTAATTATAGTTTTGTACTTATGACACACTTTGATGTCGTTTGTTGGAAAGGCATCTCGTCTGTAAAAAGTCCTTCTCCAGCAGCTGTTACTTTGATGTTGCCGGTACAATTGGCTGAATAAATGAGAATCAAAAGTATGGTAAAGGTAAAGGTCCGGTACTTGGTATAGTGCTTCTTATATGAGTACGCGACCATAAGCGCTTCACAATCTCGGTAGTGGCAGCTGATTGGCATGAGCTAATGACACGGCAGCACACTATGCGGCCATCCATTGCGTGCATTAGCGAACAATTGGACCCGTGGTTTGCAGCTAGCAGACATACCACCACCCCATTCAGCCACACTAGGCCTTCATGCCGTAGCTCATAAGCTGCTACTCATTTCCCGTCCCGCTGAGGGTGGGAGGCTGAGTTGACCTCAACACATAGTAGGTTGGCAACTTGTGCAAGGTTGCCTGCAGATGACCCGCAGTGAGAATGGAACCACAACCTGAAAGTTACTAGTCGACACTAACCACTAGGTCACGTGCACCTACACAGGCACGTAGGTGTGAACAACTTGCCCAGACTTGTTACTTAGTAGCGGACTGGCCGGGAGTCGAACTCAAGACCTCTCGGTCACAAATCCAACGCCCTAACCACTGAGCCACCAAGCCAACCAGTAGTAATATCGTTGTATTATTGAATTGAATTACTATTGAATTGGTTGTATGCATTCGTATTCAGCGTTGTGGATTTCTGCAGCACTACAAAATCTTTCAGCCAAACAACCATGATCATGATGTTGAACCAGTCTCATATTCTCAGTGCTTATGTGGAGCACATAATAGACTGCGCAAGATGAAGTTTTGCTGTATTCTGATGTGCAGTATATGGTTTAGTTATGATTAAATTATATTCTGTAACAGTTGCGTTTTTAACTGGGAAGTGCGGCGTCTAACCGAACAACCTCTCCTTACTGCGATCATACAGAAAAGAAGACTCGTGCTGTTTGGACACCTGATCAGAATGGATGAGTCAGCTGACGTCGGGAGAATTCCCCAGAGTGATTGGAGAAGGCCAGTTGGACGACCCCACTCCTCCTGGATGGCCACTCTGAAGAACGACCTATCTCTGCACAACCTCACCTTTGAGGATGCTATTGAAATGGCCCTGG
>Ga0056124_1000432_pt1 | contig 13287 bp, 8 predicted proteins | sample WorMetHEROISLAND_2_FD_70069 | JGI IMG/M metagenome (GOLD analysis project Ga0056124, IMG submission 70069) | Marine gutless worms symbiont microbial communities from Max Planck institute for Marine Microbiology, Germany - Olavius sp. 4 HERON ISLAND | ecosystem: Host-associated > Annelida >... | reverse complement strand
CCCTGGTACCTCCACGTGCCTGTGACATTCTCTGGCCTATTCGGCCAAACGTGTTGAACATGCCTAAATCCGCCTCTGTGGGTTAATAAATATTAATACTATGCAAGCGCGTGCATACAGCTGCAACTGGAGCCTGACAGAACTGGCGTGAGACGAAATAATGCACGTGGTAATCAGACGAAACCGAATCTGTTAAGAAAACGTCCGCTAGATTCTGAGGCAAAACACGAACACAACACTTGCTGTAATCATCAATTAAACCAGACAACTATTATAACATGCTAATTAATATATTACAACAACAGTAAACAATGCACTCTCCATCGTAACTTGTCAAATGCGTGCCGTGCACTAGAAATGAAATTGTTACGGTCGGTAAAAGCACACAGACAGAAAATGTAGCAGCACAATTGGTAGAATGCGGACGAATACGCCACAGTCGCTATTACTGGTTATCATCCTGTCCCTTCATTAAATATACAACAAATCCCATAAAAATATCAAAAATGCTATATAACGGTTGATCGAAAACACACTAAACGTTGCAAGAGACTAGTAATTTGCAGTAAAGGCGTGTACTAAGCGACATAACTGAACTGAACTGAAGAACTGCACTGATTATTTCAGTTCAGTTCAGTTCACTTCTGTCATAGAAAAGTACCGGCCTTTAATGAACATTCGCCAACATAAATAAACGAGTTTACAGTGAGTTTGCTGCTGGTAAAAATACAATCAATTTTACCGCACAAAATCAGTCAAGCTAACCACAGCCAGGATGGCGATAAAACCACTTCACGTTGTCAATAACTTACTTACTGGTCGAAATATATCTCGTACGGTATCACAATACACCGCGAGCTGATCTACTTGCTTGTTGTACATGAGTAACACGCTGCACGTGCGTTTTCGCCAAATTATTAATGCTACCAAGAAAAAACGAATACTTATCAATAAGCTTGATGCAAATAAATACAGGCGCCAACAAAACTGGATATACATATTACATGTATTTTAATTAATTTAACTTAGGTAACAACCAACCGTATCAGTCACATCGAATATGCCGAAGCAAGGTACTACGAATAAACGGTTCAAGAGGTTCATTACAACATCATGTTACATCCCCCGGCCCCGGCCTCCCAGCAGTGCCAATCGTAATTAGGTCTGGCACATAAGGAACACTTTAAACGAATACACAACTCAATAAGCGCTTTCTATGTGCCAAAGTAAAAGAGTTGCACTCCACTCAACAAAACGATCACAGACGCGTGTAACTAAACAAACAAGAAATGCAACAGACTCTCACTGGCAACGCTGCATTGATCAATGCCCGACGATTCGATGGCCATTTCGCGGCTAAAAAACCGAAATGACACCATGCACAGAACTAAACTAGTGTGCAGTGCGCAGCTTCGCGGTCATTGCTAGACGGATTCTACACTCAAATAACCATATGTACTTATTGGCTGTGTCGAGGCACCTGCTTCAGTCAGTACAGACTGAATGGATCAGTGGTTAAAGTGGCAGTTTACAGCAGACGTCATACACCTCGAGGTGGGTAGGGGATGGGAAAGAGGTATGCCCCCTTTCCATCCGACTACGGGTCTGGGGAGCTTCGTGAGCTTCCCGGGCGGGGTCCAGGGCAAAGCCCTGGCCGAAAATGAATTTGATGCATTTTATTTGCTATAGAACCCTTCTAGTGTGTTAATCGATAACTATTTTGACACAAATGAACCTACAATCCTAAGAATCAGTCGAAATCAAGCATCATAATATGAAATTTTAATACTGGCATGACTGTTTATAAACTGACAAGTCGGCAAAAACGCAAAAAATGTGATTTTTGATGCATTGGTCAGACTTAGCTCACACTCCAGCAGGGGGGGGGGCTGAAGTCAAAGCCCCCTCACTTTAACCACTGGAACGGATTGCTATCTGGTGTATTTAGCTGCTACACAAACTAACGGCAAACCGAACATTTCAAACCGTACCGCACTGCTTAAGTATGCACTGTTTTCATTACTTTTTACAAAACTGAATTCATACATGCAACTGATACAATACGTGTATGTACAGACGGCACAATTCATCTGAGACAGATAACGGGTCAGACTTTTCCAAAAGGGGGTTCGACTCTCCATGTGGGCCGCCCCTCCAATAGCTAGGGAATATGTCAGATTGGGGAGTGCTGCAGGCTCCCCCATTGGGTTCCGGGTCAAAGCCCTAGCCAAAAACTCATTTTATGCAGTTCGAGCTTTAAAGTCCTCCATTAATCCAAATAGGGTGACTGGGGAGCGCTGTAAGCTTTCCCAGTGAAGTGCATGGCTAACACAATACAAGAATCCGCTAATGCCTGTGTGTGTTGGTAGTATTACACACTTGTGCATACAGACATTGCATATACAGGTCTCCGCAGTAAGCAAAAGTAACCAGTCAATGGCACTTCATGTCACCGCTGTATCAAAGACCCAGCAATAACAGTGGTGGCTTGGCGGCGTAACGGTTAGGACGTCGAGACGTCGTGGGTTCATCTCCCAGTCGGGTCACTATAGCAAGTGGTTACTAATTGGTGGGATGACTGTCTGCCGACAGGTTAACCATCTCGGTATATAACCAGCAACGTCAACTCAGCCTTCCATCCATCTGGGGTCGGTGAATCAAGTACCGGCCTGCCTGGCTGGGGTTAAGGCGAGGCACGTTCACCCGTGTTGGGTGGCAGGTAACACCGTGTGACTCCATACGGCAGGTGACGCTCCGTGATCGGTTACCATTAAGAGCTATGGACGACCTTTGACGTATCTTGGAGGATTTCTCGTATTCTGCACATTAACAGAATGATGCGGTTCTGTAGATTATTCATGGGACGACCCTCAGAGAAGACCGGCTGGTGGAAAACATGGAGATTCCCCGTCACTCACAGATTCGCTAACCCCCCAAAACGACGTGCTCACTGTACGATCCATTACAAACACATGAAAGTCTATCTATGTCCGTTGGCAGCTGTGAAAAGTCATCACTCACACAACGGAAAACGCCGAAAGGTGCATAGAAACTTTTCCGCAACGCTTTATCAGTCGCTCGCTACTACAACACCTGGTATACATTGGTCACAGCAGCACAACAGCCACAGCTGCTGCAGAAATAATCTATTTACAACATGTAAAAACATCGGATCAAGGCCATCTTCACTTTTACTCTACTCAGCACAGACCATATGCTCAGCAAAACTAAACCGAACCCTGAGCATTGCTAGTGTAAGAATCTACATCTATGCGGGCATTATCGCAATTACTATTGCAAGAACAAAAAGGCAACTAAAAACGCCTCAACTCAACACTACTCTAATACTAGTTTCTCACAAATCTGTTCTCTCACACGTTCAGAACATCTTAAAAATTATCTACCCCCATCTGGAACAAAATCTACACAAACCAAACCATGCCAGAAAAATTAAAAATCACAAAAAATGTCACAGCTTAGTTTGAGTGGCACAATCTTAAAACCAAGGAAACTATAGTGGTTGAGTTGACAACAAGGCTGACACAACGATGTACACACACTTGACAGCTTGGATTTGTTGGTTCAGCAACAGCAACGGCATGCACTCTGGCAATATTTCAAACCAGTACTGAAACAATTGGCTAAACGAAGGAAACCGACAGAATAGCCATTAAAACGCTTGGTTCACGGGTGTGCTCAAAACACAGATATACATATGAACAATTTCCTATCCAAACTTACTTGCTTTGCACATCACGATTCAAACAGTGCAGGGGTGGTGATATGAAGAAATGGTATTACATTTATATATAATTTGAAAATAAATGCACGGCAACATGCCATTTTGCACAATTTTCCAATACATAGACACGATGGTGATGTCTGGTGAGATCTTACATGATTACAGTGACTACATAACTATTTTAAAATAACACACAAAATGCCAAGTATAAATCCACAGATTTCTTCCACAATTCTGCACAGGATTTAATTCACTGTCAGATACGAAGCTGAGTGTTCATTCTTTTTGTCTCAATTAATGGTAATTCCAGACTTTTGATATAATCACCTTTTCCTCGATCAATATTATGTGGACAGTAGATTGTGAGATTTAAGACAGGGGTTAAAAATTGTATTCTTCAGCAATAAAATAAAAAATTAAGAACACATGCTTAATATTTTCAGATTTCTATGCAACACACGAATTCACAGAGTTGTGCTTGTGCATATATCAACTTGAATCAAATTCTAGTACTGTTACTAACAAAAAATACACCAATATTTAATTCAGTCAGCCCATCTGCCCTATATACAGGATGGTCTCAAAAAGTGACACCCCGTTGGTATTTGAGTTTCCATGCTTGCTAGATGCATTACATTTAAAATTATTGTTTACTCACGTATCATTTGCATTAAATGACGTCGTCATTAGGCGGCGATTTGGCTGTTAGTAATGCATCAATGAAGTTAATCGACGCCGGACCCGGTTAGAACTTGGATGGGTGACCATCTGCAGATGGGCAAACCATCTCTGGATGTAACCAGCCACCTAGGTCAACCGTATGATTCACAAACTCTGTGTGGAGAAACAGTGGCGTTCCTAAAGAATTGTGAGAATGTTTTTGAATAAATTATTCACATCTAAACTGTGAGTAATTAATAGCAAACGTTAAAGTTGCTAAAGCAGTATACGTATCTTGTGTTTTGCAATTTATACGGCACTATATTGACGTTAGTTGAAAGAGGTGTCACTTTTTGGACCACGCGGTATACTGGCAGGCAGCGATGTGACTAAACACTGGTACGGCCTAAATCTGCGTAGACCGATACAGCACCGCCATCAAACAAGCTGTACATGCTACGGGTGAGCAGAATGGTTTTCTGACGTTTGGTTCGGTTTCGGTTTGGAATTGTCGTGGATCTGCTTTGTTTTTGTAGTTTCTGCTAGAAAGTGAATCACGGAGTAACAACAGTCAACTACCCTCTGAAAACGATTTACAAATAAGATTAACTTTGTTCGAAATTTAATATATTGGCTTTCCACCTTAGATGCGTATGTCAGCAATTCACTCGTTGCCTGCATTTCTTGTGGACAGCAGATCGTGTGGTTTTGCAAATGCTACAGAAAACTGACCAAACAAATGGAATCAAAAATTCTGAACTGTTTAGTTCACTTTAAAAAACCGAAACCGAAACCAACTTTCGGTTTTCCGCACACCCACAATAAATACACGCCGAAGACGCTGATGACAATGATACACAACTGAATACATCATCACAACGCGATTCCCGACGCACATTAACCACAAGGCAGAAAACTATCAAGTAACAATTTGCATAATTTGCTGCAAATTATGCACTCATTAACATTAACAACGACGATGCATATGCAGCAGCAGCGGAAGCACGTTGCTTGGCATAATCGTGCATAGAGAACAGAATGCATATCATGTATATATATATCTGCATATGCACGGCGACTTGTACCGCAAAACCGAGGTCACAGTGTGCAAGTTTTCGGGTGCCAGAAGATGTAAATTAGCAATAACCTAGAGTTGCGGACCACTGTAGCATCCACTGTGAAATAGGTATCATGGGGGACCACAGTTTTCCACGCAAATATTCCTAATTCCATGGCGCTGCACTTATTAAGCAAACAACTTTTTGGATTATTTAAAGTACGAAAACGTGTCTGACTTTGTGTATCAAATGTTCAACAACCACTGTCTATACTTCATCAGTGGAATACGTTTGTGTTGCGGTCGAGTTTTGCTGATTGCTGAAGAGGTCAGTCGAATCAAAAAGATTGGCAGTTTTGTCGCAAAGCCTTGTAAACTTTGATCCGAATTGAAAATCTGCAAACTTGCACGGAAACGTTAAAATTCCACAAAAACTGGCGAATTCCATAGCTTGGCTCAAAACTCTGTGGCCCACGGAAAACTGTGGTTCGTAGACGTCAGTGCAGAGAGGCAAGTGAAACGTGGCCAAACGCTGATATGTGACCACAGAAATGAGAGAGAAGAATCCGTGTATGTCTGACAGAACGGTGTATAGCTATGACGATCGTACATCGGATAACAAACAACACCGAACGATACGACCGAGATACAAAACAACAGACAGCATGCCCATCACGCAGAGCGACAGAAAGTGACAGCGACGGACGACAGCATGTTGAACTTTGTGCCGCGGTAAACGTCCCCGTAAACAACAGATTACAAACAACGATTTGCTTTCACGCCTCACAGCAGAAGCCACCCACAGACAACATTATCTGAAAGCCGGAGCAGCGTTGAATCATATAAACACTTTGCATGCTGTGCTTAAAGAAAATGTCCAACTTTGTCACTGTCCATATAATCACCAGATATTGACCGATTTTCACAATTCTTTTACCGGCACATTGTCTGTACAATTTGGAATAGCGTGATTACTAAATATCCCACCACACCTTAATTGCATCGCTACACTACCTTGCGAAATATAAATTTTCAAACATCACTGAACAGAATATATAGTTGAATACATATGCAAAAACTTATCTTCTGAAAAATTTTTCCATCAATTTTAATATTAAAATTAAATTACTTTCAGTTTTAAATGCATTTTCAGCGTTGGTAAATAAAAGCAGACGATATTGTTGTAAATAATCATTTTTAATCCAGTGAAGAAATACCGGTAGTGTAACATGCCATTTAGCATTAAAAACAATGCACTGATTAATAACTTCAGTTCAGAGGACACTGACGTAAGTTTGGAAGACATACTGCAAAAGGGAAGGACGGGACACTTCCTGAAAAAAGTTTCGGGAAACATGAAGCACCGACCAAAGTCATGAGAGCGATAGATGAAACATGCGAGTACCGAAGAGAATGGGACCGTTGTGGATAAGCTGGTAAGCCTACTAGGTCAGTAACAAACACACTGTTCGACACGCCAGATTTCCAAAGTTATGGGTCTAACACAGCGTAGCATCGTACAGATTATTCATTGATCTTGGTCAGAAATATCTTTCGTGTACCAACATGCTTGTTGCCCATTATGGCTAGTTTTTCTTACATTTATATTTCACAAGGTAGTGTAGCGACACAGTTAAGGTTTGGTGGGGTATTCGATAATATCTTCATTGCAAACTGTCCACACAGTGTGCCAGTGAAAAAAGTTTGAAAATCGGTTAATATATGGGAAAGATATGGACAATGACAAAGTGGGGCGTCTTTTTTGAAACACAGCATACATTCAATGTGTGAGTAGTACATAATTGGTTAGCATCATGACACCGGTAAATGACATACATGAACTTTCTACAGGAACTCACTGAAATTATTTCGCGCCAAATCACCTAAGGGCCACTAAACGGCAGAAATCGTCTGCTTATGATGCTGGGTGAATAATTACAGATATACCCTGTCACCAGGGTGGGGGTGGGGCGCAGGATGAAATCGTCAGGGTACCCGCAAAATGATTTATATGTGTCAAATTGATACAACAACTTTTCTCTTCAAGTAAACAATACAGCAAGTCCTCATCCGTTTCCAGTGAATCATGGTCGTTATACGTAGCTGACAGTGATGCTATTTGAAATGCACTGCATGAGTACAATTCCACACTTCTGTGCATAACCTCAGCATATGTTGACAGAAATTGGTGTGCAGTGTCTTGGGTAAATTAGCCACACAGAATGATTAAATTTACTTATTTATTTAAAACGGTTGCTAAGGGATACGAGCTGTAGCAAAAGCCAAACACTCAAATAGTTCCTTTTGACGTTCCAAATCGTTCAATTTGTCAAAAACAGCTACTTTAAGTTTTTGCAAGGTAGTGTGGCGACGTTATTTAGTGAAGTTGAAAAATTTTATGCATGTTGCGGCTAATTTATCCAAGACACTGCATATCAAGTTCTATCAAAATCAGTCAATTACTGTAGAAGTTATGACAAAAAATTTTTGGTGTTTTTATGCCCTACAGTGTAGATGACATAGCTTCCCTGCAGATCCACTGGATTTAGCTTAACATCAGCATCAGGAAATTATGAACAGAAATCAATCACCAAGACAAGCAGAAAAATCTAGCCATAGCCGTGCATGTGTGACAATACAGTGTAATGGGATATAATACAAATATGTTCACTTCTTGACATCCCATCCCATCTTTTCCACGTGGAATCTTTGAAACCCCGAGCCCTGAGTTCTATCACACGCTGTACATCACCTTTAATTAAACCAAAAACCAGGAGGCAAGACATCGGGTGCGTGAGTGAGTAGGTTCTTAACAGCACATTAGCACAAAATAGGCCATCCAGTGCCATAAATGGTTAAAAGCATTAATTTATGTGATAAAAGAAAAGATGAAAACTTTGTGACAAGACATCGGGTAACTGTCCCATGTAAGGCAGTACATATTGAATCCGTAAGCCGCAATCGTACTAACAATATTACTACTAAACAACAGAAAGGAGACATAAATCTGACAACAGGTTGGCTATGAAATGATGGCTCGGAAATTAGCTAACTACGAACGGTAGACACTCGTAAGTAAATACCTAAGGGATGCAACTTTACTAAGCAAGATTCACTGCCACTGACATGATACTGAAGTGCACGCTTATCAAGCGTAACAAAAATACAATAACATGTAGTACACAGTGACGACAAAACGAATAAATAACCAATGCAATTTTGCACATAACAACTATCTAAAACAACGTATAAGTGTAAATGACAGTCAGAAATCCAACGTACCAGTAGGCAAAACAAAATAATACGAAACAAAAAACAACAATTTCGTACTTCACACAATTCCAATAAACTGTGGCAAAAACGTTTGTCACACGGCAGGATAACAACAGAACGGGTGAATTTTGGCAATTAAATCTTAACAAACTTGATAACGGAGCTAAACTACGCATGCTGCCATGGTTAAACCACACGCATGCAACTGAGGCGCGTACAAAGTGGCACAAATAAACTGAACTGAACTCGTTTGGTACACTTCGCAAAATGAACTGAACTGAACTGCCAGTTTGTTCGCATTGTACAGAACTGGCATTTCACATCAGTTGCTTAGTACACTCTTTAGACTCAACTGATCAGGAACAAGATTTCAGTTCAGTTCCTTTCCGTCACTCTGTACCCGCCTTAACATTCTGCCATGCCCAGTATGTGCCAAAAAATCACACATTGTACTAGAACTCACATGTCAAGTAATGTCCAAGTACGTGGACTCCGAACTGATAGCATTTGGCAAGTACTTCAACCATCAACAACTTAAGCCCTGAAAAACTGCGAATCCACTGACTTATGTCACTCTAATTCTATGTACTCATTCAACAGACAATCCACCTCCACTCATCCTGTAGAAGTATATCTTCGATGTGCAGCTAAAGGGGATGGCATACCATCGACAAAGTCAGTCAACTGTTGTGGGGGTGCTTCAGTTGACTGATAAACATTGCCTACAAAATCACTGAAAAATGCAGCACGGCTGATTTTATGGCTCGTAACTCATTACGACATCGGCTTCATGAATAGACCCAAACAACGGCAGATCATGAAGATGATACCAGTAACATTTTTTTGGCATCGAATGAACTAAAATCAACACTTTAGAATAACTAATGCCAATAATTAATTAGATCAATAAATAACTAAAATGACTATTTATCTCCCACTTGTAAACAAACCCTACAGCAATGTAAACAAAGTGCTGGGGTATAATCGGCTGATTTTAGCAGTGAAAATAGATGTTCTATGTTGGTTGATAATATCGGCTAATTTTGTTGGCCTATTTTTGCAATGCAACGTTTTTGCGTGATAGTGTCATTATAATCTTTGCTTTTGTAATAAAATAATAACAATTTATCAATTGTATGTCATCACCTTAACTATCAACCACAAAACCAATAAGAGGTTCAGATGAAACAAGCTACACATTATTCTGGTAACACCTATGGCTAGTTCGGCCAATCAAAGCTCAGATCAAACAAGCTACCGTACACATTATTCCGGTAATACCACTGGCTAGTTCAGCCGGTCAATCAGTAGTTCAAATCAACAAGGTAACATCATTGGCTAGTTTGGCCAGCCAATCAGAGTCCAGATCAACACGGTAACACCAGCGGCTAGTTTGGCCGGCGGCCAATCAGAGGTTCAGATCGAAGACTTCCTTCATGAGAGGTTGGATGCCCTCGGGGTTGACCTTCAGCAGGACGTGTGAGTGCTCCTCGTCGAGGTTGCGTATGTCGGTGAGGGTCATCAGTAGACGGGGGAACAGCGACCGGGCGATGGCGGCCGGGTAGCGTGACTGCAGGTACCTCTGCAGCAGCATGCAGTACTCCTGCTGGTGACTCTCGACCAGCAGCTCACACTCGAGCCGGCCGCGGTCCGGCGAGAACAGCGAAATAACCAACAGCAGGATAAGCGTCGTCTCGTCGGCGTGAAGGTCGACCGCAAGCGTCCGAACAAACTTCATGTGGGCGTCGAAGAGCCCGGTGCCAGACTCGGCCACCCGCAGCTGGTCAATGTTCATTGCCCGGGTCTCCGGACGATCGACCGGGTCAAGGAAGTGCTGCTTCTCCTTGTCAAATGTGATCACCGAGCGCAGGATCAGCAGCTCGATGCTTCCACCCTTCAGCAGATGGATCTGGTCGGACTGAGGCAGCGCTTTAAACGATCGGATCTGCAGCCACACAGCACAGCACACGCTCTTGACTCAACTAGATGAATCAATTACCCCACTCCCCCACTGGGCCGCCCCCATACTAGACTCCTCCATACCAGTTCTACGATGGTGCATCAGTAAAATTCAAAGCCACGTGACACAAAAACTAAGCCAAATATCGAAAATCTGGCCCGTAGGTAAAGAACGACTATTCATTATCCAGCTCATCAACTGTACTCTTTTATTATCATGATAATTACTATTGTTAATGACATTTATATGGTTAAGTGTGCATGACACCACAGATGTGCTGAGTTCATAGTTATATGTCAAGCAGAAGATTCACCAATGTATTTCTTAATTATTCAGTGTAATATCTATTAAACTATATCTTTTTATTGACACACTCAGTATGACGTGACCAGTGCAAACTGAACATATATGTCCATAGCTGCAGACATTTACTACTATATGTCAGCAGTTAATTAAACTGCACCGTAACAGAGATACATGTGAACAACTTAACAGCTTGTCACGAGTTGTTACTAACAGAATTTGGCCAGAAGCTGAACGTGTGAGTGGGCATAAATGCAAGTAATGCACCTGTTGCAGTTAATACAGATAATGTGCAGAAAATACATAGAATCTACTGGTAAAAAGTAAAAACGTGATATTGAAAATCATGGCTGAGGTATATCCATTCAAAGTTTATCCACATATGCAATGCATCAGCTCTCTGTGGGTGATGGTAAAAGCGCACAAGTGCATTTAAACGTTTTGAACCATTGCCTGGAACAGCACATTGTGACATTTGTGTATATAATTCTGACTGAAGTGCATATGTGAATTAAGATAAATGCAAACTTTCTACATGATTTTTCTGAAAACCATACAAACACTACTTGTACACCATCACCACTCAACCAATGTTTTTTTCACAACAATCTGACAAGCTGATCACTTCAGCGCCTTGCATTTGCCCTATCCAATCTCAGCATTGGGCAACTTCCATACTGTGATGACTGATGACCATAGAAAAACAAATAACAGGCGATAACAGTAATGTCCGAAATAAGAGCACACACCTCACATTAATAAGCAATGCTAATATGATCATTTGCTACAGGTTATATGACATCAATTACACATACCACAATTGTATCAATCAGGGTGCCTACAGAACAGTGAAGGTGGTTTTCCATGACTTTCCACGACTTTGTTATGAGCTTTCCAGGACTATTTATGTCCACTTTCCATGTCTTTTCAGGACTGTTTAATTGAGTGTATAATCAACATGACAGATTTTAATATATATTTCTCTTGTGCATGTAAAGCTAACGTGTTTCAACTGACAACTGTAAATACACAGAATGCATAGTTAATCTTGCAGAAGTGCATCTGACAGCAGACAACAATAATGTATGTAAAGGCCGAAAATATGAAATATAAAAATATGTACATGGGTCAAAAATGCGGCAAACATTTTGGCTTACTTCCCTTCACTTTCTAGTATTTTTGACGACTTTCCAGCACATAGGCCTGATTCCATTACTTCCCAAGGCCCGGAAAATCTTAATTTTAAATTTCACGATTTTCCATAACTTTCGAGGACCTCAGTGCACCCTGTTTAATGCACCAAAAAGCAGATATAATAAAATGTTGAATAAGCTGAGAACAGACCTGCTTAGCCATGGCAATGACGCGCCGTACACTAAGCTCGGCAATGTTGACGAGGTCGGCCAGGTTGGCTCTGTCCCGTGGCACGTCCTTGTCCATCTGTATCTCAAGTGACTTACGATAAGCTTCCATCAACTCACTGATGGCTTCCGACTCGGCCGTAGAGAGTGCGACCGTCTGAGACGACACCTCGCCTACTTTACTGCCTTCTCCACTGCATTGTCTACAAAACACCGACGCAAGACATGACCTAATCCGCAAGTAAGGTTATGAGCTTGTCTGTAGCTCATAATGGTAACCCATCTCAGAGCCATGGAGAGTCACCTGCCATATGCGACCACACTGTGCTACCTGCCACCCGACACAGGTGATCTGACGTGAACATGCCCCGCCATAACCCCAGCCAGGCGGGCCGGAACTCTATTTACCTACCCCGGAAGGGATGTCAGTCTGAGTTGACCTTGGTGGTTGGTTATATACCGAGACAGTTTACCTGTCCGCAGACACCCGCGGACCCCAGTAGTATCCACCTGATAGCGATTTGACCAGGAGTTGAACCCACCACCTTTTGATCACAAGTCCCACGTCCTAACCGTTACTCCACCAAGCCACACGTCGATCAGTTAATCTGTTTCATTCTGCATACAGTCTGATCAAAGGCTGATGCACGGTTTTGGAATCCAGGGGTAACCCAGGGGTAACCCGTGAATCTCGAGTTACCCCTGAGTTAAGAGAAAACAGCGTTTTTGAATAGTCTAACCCCGGGGTAAACTCGGGGTAACTCGCCAAAAGTTAACCCGGCGTCATCGGCGGGGTAACCCAGGGGTAAACTCGGGGCAAGTAAAATGGCTGCTCATTTCGACGACGATGACGACGATTCGATAATCTCTTCGGCTGCCTTTTCATATTAACAGCAGACGACACTTTACAGCCGGTGTTCTGATTAAGTTG
>Ga0056124_1000431_pt1 | contig 13291 bp, 7 predicted proteins | sample WorMetHEROISLAND_2_FD_70069 | JGI IMG/M metagenome (GOLD analysis project Ga0056124, IMG submission 70069) | Marine gutless worms symbiont microbial communities from Max Planck institute for Marine Microbiology, Germany - Olavius sp. 4 HERON ISLAND | ecosystem: Host-associated > Annelida >... | reverse complement strand
ACCAATTATATTGCATTATTAGTGGCATATAAAGTATAAACTAAAATTAGGTTAAAGTAGAAGTGTGGGTTTTTGGGGGTGGGTTTTTTAGGTGGGTGTACCCAAAAAACCCACCGGGTTTTTTTGGGTACTTACCCGGGTGTCTGAACCCTGCTTATACAGCGATACAAGATAACATATGTGCATAGTGCAAGCATGCATGGTTGAAACGTTACTAAACAGCAGATGTACCAATCAATCAACGAATCACTCGGCATGACAATCAAGCACAAATAAGCCGACAAAAAACAAACACAAACATCCACGACTTTGCAGACACTGGGGCACTTAACAGAAATATATTTAAATTAATTAAAAAGTGTTTATCAAATAAAATAAGTTTACTAAGCTTGATTGAAATCTCACATACTCTATCTCTGTATTTCTTGGCCAGTTCCTTCTCACGCTCCTCTTCCTCCTTCTTCAACTGTGCATAGTAGCTACAACGTGTGCGTACAAATGATACAATGCTTCCGTCAGTAAACTACAATTACAGTTACAACAAAGTTACTTGTGTACAGCACCTCCTACAATACTGGATGGTGGTGCATAACAACAGAAAAACTAAGCCTAAATAATGTACAAAAATAGGCAATATATCCTAAAATGTTATAAAATACAAAAAAAAATCTGCCAGTTCTACTACAGATTATGTAAGCTTACATAACATGGTAGGGCAAAAAAACTGCCGATGTACATAAATTTGACATTTACTCTAATGCTGTCCATACGCCATTAAACAGAAATGTCCTAAGCTGTTGCTTGAATCAGTCAAGACTTTAAAACGTTCACCACAAAGTGGTGACAAGAATAATAATCTAACTGAAAAATAAACGTAATGCTCACTTATCCCACAGTGGTTTAACACACTCAGATGGCTATGCATCTATAACTGTTATCAATGCTCACATTAGTCATTACCAACTAGTAACAGCTAGAACACTAAACAGAACACTTTTCCAAGGTTCTGACCTTTTCTTCTTCTTGCGAGCACTACTTGGGTCATCATCATCCTCCTCTTCACTGCAACAGCAGCAGCAGATAAACTAACAAACCTCGTACAGACTTATAACTACAACAAATATAGAAAGCTCAGTGAAAGATCAGTGACGAACAAAACTGGAGAGGGATGGCCAAGCTGAGTTGCCATCAAAACACTTCTGTCTAACTTATGTCTTTTGTTTCAAGCTGTTTAATTTACGGCTGAGCAACAACGAGGCATAATGACCCACTTACAAGCACCGAAATAGCACTGCGCCTTAGTACAGTGATGCTGACTTTCAGCATTTAATATGCATGACCTCTAACCTTTGTCCCAAATGCATACCACACACAGGAACTATTCGGTTTATCACCATTCCCGAAATGCATCATAACAGTGTCACTGTGTCTGACTAAACACAAATACTTATTCTATGCTATGTAAATTTGCGTACGTTTGAGACTGTTTGGCAATATTATTGTTAAGTTTTTTGTGGTACAAGATTGTTTGGCCATTTGTCTGTCCGGTAATAATGTATTTTCAGCCATAAACTTCGATAAAAATAACGACAACAACAACCAAACGAAACTCATCATGTAGCATAGAATTAGTATTTGCGTTTACTCAGACCCATTATTATGATGCATCTCGGGAATGGTGATATGGAGAATTAATTCATGTTAAAGGCCGGAGCACTGTGCCAAGTTTGAAGCAGATACACAAGTCACTTTCATTCACATAGCAACACAGACAGACAGACAGACAGACAGACAGGCAGAGAGATAGACAGGCAAGCAGACATAAACACTAAACAGACTGCATGTCTGGTACAGAGATACAGACAAATATCCCTACTCCGGACATTTACAATCAGTGCTTTCATAATGCTGCTCTCATCGCCAACTCACGACTTTGTTCTACAGACTAGTCTTCATGTCTTCTCAGAGCCCACCTCAACCCTTGCATCTCAAGGCTTCATGCTGACACTGTGTGGCCAATAAATTCACTAATTGACAGTGGTGACTACCACAGCAACTGCTTAATCACTGATTAATATCACACACCCACACACACACACATGCAAACAAAAAAATAAGGACTTAACAGGACTAATAATTATGCATTGCACCAGTGATTTGGTTTTGCAGTGGCTTTTGGTGTTTAAAGTACTGATTCAGCTGTTTAAAAAATGCCAAATTCTTCCTGAGCCACAAGGACCATAGGGCAGCACTGACCGCCATTTCTTTATCCGTCAGTCAGACACCAGCTTACACTGCAAGCCCACAGTGCATCACATGGTGTGAATGTTTACACAAACACATATTTCACTGTACTCATTACGCCTACCCACAGAGGGATGGCCAAGCTCAGTTGCCATCAAAACACTTCTGTCTGAAAGTGACCTGGTACTGTTTAATGCTTTTTAAAGCAATTAGCAGCAACACATAATGAACGTATTTCACAATTCATAACATAAGATGATGAGCCAAGAGTAAACAGATAGCTAAAGACTTACGGAACTTTGGGTTTAGTAAAAGCCGGCGTTGCAGCAGCGTTGCTGTGAACACCAGTGCTGCCCCCTGCAGGGACACGTGGAGTCATCATCAACTTCCTGAAATCCTCATTTGTCATTGGATGCAACGACCTACAATACAGCAACTTTATCTATGCACATCGGCCAGGGAAATGTGCATTAGAACAAAACATATTTTTTTCAAAACACAAATTTCACTAAACAGTAAACACACTAAATATTAGAGGCATATTTAAAAAGAAAAAAAGCAGTCCACAGTATCTGGCATAAAGATAGACTAAAACAGCTAATACAGCAAATCAACCAATTAATTTTTACTTAATACAAATAAACATCTTTGTACATATCAGCCATTCAATTGTGCAGTGGAAGAAAACAAAACTTACGGCAAAAACATGCTAAATATGTGCCTATTAATAACAGTCCAAAGTATAAAAAACGGACAAAACCAGCAACTATAGCAAATGAAAGAAAGCAATATTCATTTAATACAGACATCAGAAATATATGAAAACAAAATATAGCACAATCAGTAAGAATGATGCTTTCAATGATGGTGGCTAAAAGATACTATGATTAAATAACTGAAAAAATACCTGTCATTATCCAACTCCTGTCCTGATGGAGCCAAAGGGTTCGAAAAAATCTCCGCTAAAACAAAAAACAAATAAGCAATATGTATTTAATGAAATTTGTCCTAGAATATTTCCTAAAACAGCGAAGATGACAGGACTATAAGATAATATCATTGGGACACTGTAACAGTAACACTCACTGTATTATGGGGCCGGTGCACTGAGCCTTCCGCTGCTGGAAAGAGCCGCACTGCCTATTGTGTCATTTTCTGGCAATAGTTTTAACTTTTTTTTCATTGTGTGCAACATGTGGGACATTCCGAGCCGGTGAAGCCTCTAAGACCGACAACCGCTAGTAATAAACTTGAAAATTTGGGGAGGGGCCACCAGACACCAGCCAATTTAGGTACCGTAAAATTCACATTAGCCTATTGAAGTTCATAGTTGCATGCTTGCAGTGACCTAAGTTTTGTGTTTTTAAAGACATTGTAATCTGCATAAAGTGAGCAAAGATGAAAATCTCATAAGCCATACTTAATTACTTATGTGACTAAAACATGACGGGGCATGATGGACCTTGATGGATGGCTAAACAAGACAGGTCACGATCGTATACTGGCCACTGGCAGACAGCCGGTGAGCAAACCGTTATGGCTGAGCAGTTAAACACAATCGTAGATGGGCACACAGTACACACAAAACTCGCCATTTACAGCCATATGATGGGACAGACATGACGGCTAAAACATGATGGGACAGATGGCGAGTACTGTAGGGTTTGTTCTCTTCCACAGACGACAATAGCACGCTCGCTTGTGCTTGTATTTATTCATTTCTGAGCTGTAATTCACAAATTGCCGTCACTTGAATTGCTGAGTTATAGGCCTAAATAAAGTTGCCATAAGAGACTATGAGTGTAATGGATCGACACCTGTCGTCAGTGGTGTGGTGCCTCGAGGCAGTGCCTCGGCTCGAGGCTGCCTCGAGGCAGACTTTTACTGCCTTGGTCTTGGACTTCAGTGTCTTGGCCTTGGCCTTGAGAGTTGGTGCCTTGGTCCCATCACTGCCTGTCGTGTGTTGCTGCTGATAGCTTGGTGCTAATTGTGCTTGCCGTTTTTGAGTGTGTCATTAGATACAATCTGCAGCATTAATGATCGGACGGACATGGTTAGCGGTTTCCTCAGCGGCCGTCTGCCGTGTAGTGGCCAATATACGATCTTGTCTTGTTTTAGCTGTCAAGTCATGTTTTAGTCACACTGAAACAAATAAGCAAGCATGCTGTTGTCATTTGCAGAAGAAAACTACAACTACACGTAGAAGTCTACAGCACACGCCGTCTGCCCCGTCATGTTTTAGCCATCCCATCTGTCCAATCATGGCTGTAATTGGCAAGTTTTGTGTGCTTGTCTGCGATCGGTACTATTGCAAAAGTTCCCCACCAGGAAGTTTCGAATAGCGATCTAAGTGTTACGGTTAGCCTTAGGGTCAAAGTTAAGGTTAGAGATGTAGTTAGGGTTAGTGACAGGGTTAGGTTTCGAGTTAGGGGTAGCCTTGGGGTGGGGAAGTTTTGCGATAGTGCCCTGTGATCTCATGCATCGGCTGTCATGTTTTAGCCGTCCCATGTTTCCTGTTTAGGCCTTAAGTGTAAATTTTTTGCATGTTTTAGCTGTCCCGTCATGTCCCATCATGCTTTAGGCAGACCTCGGACCAAAATTTTTGTCTCAGGTCAGACCCTCCGTTAGGTGCCATAAGCGACCAACGCCCAACAACCGGATTAGACTTGTTTGGCTGGTTCTTGTATGCAATAAACGATTCACTGTACACACTCATATGTAGCAAAACAGATATTACGTTCATGCATTGCTTTCCGGGCGATTAAACAGTGGAATAGCACTTTAAACACCAAAACCAAAACAAAATCACAAATGCTCGACGTAATTGCCAAATGGTACCGACAACCGTACCATCAAAAGGATCTTACGAACGAGTGTGTAAAATAAGACATCATCGTTCTCTTAAAACAAACTATGGTGTTTCGGAGTATGCCAATTTTCAAACAATATCGTGGCGTTCTATGAAATTTAAATCTTAAGTCGAGATATTAATGAGAAATTGTGACATTCTGCTACATGTGCTATAGTTGGGCTATTTAATTCATTATCATGGTGACCGTCGCTGTCATGCGGTGACAACGGATGTTTATTCCTTTTCGTTCATGTTTTTGTTTACTTCGGACGGAAAATGGTAAGTTTTTCTTATCTAATGCCATCTACAGTTAAACTTGTGAATTTGTTGACTGTTATGGCGAATAAACCAGAAAATCATGATAGCGAAGGCAATTTCTTTGTTTTTTGGCCAGTTCTTGCTGTGTTCTACGATGTTAATTTTATTTATAGCATACCGGTATTATGTTTATACTAACAATCATTGTGGCATACGTTTACGTTTTAAATTACAATGATATCGTGTTTGTTGTGGAAACAGTCGTTGGTGATTCCGGAGAAGTTTCAGCACATCCTGCGTGTTATGAACACGAATATCGATGGTCGTCGAAAAGTTGCCTTCGCGCTGACGGCCATCAAGGTTTGTTGTTGCTGTTTTATGCGTTCTCCTCTAACGTACAGCTCAGGGAGTGATGCGTAATAGACTAATAGTTGCAGCTGCTGGGTTTCACGTCCAGGCACGCAAGTGTAATGGTGCATGATGAAGATCATCCCTATGGAGTGGGGTATAACGAGTGACGGCAAATGACAGTGTCTGCGTGCAAGTGAATTCTAAACAATTTTTTGCGTAGTGTTGTTGTCAAACCATTGTTTTGCTGTGGCAAAAGACAGTTACGTATGTAAGCACCAGACTTTCGGAAAAGTGAATTACTGATACAGCTAAATGTGCTGAAATATACTTTACAGTCTGAAATGGTCATGCATTTACCGTTTTTGATAGACATAAAGCACTCAAATTCGGATGAGTTTTTCTCGTGTACCGAGTTTGCTGTACTTAATTTTCATAGTTGATTTTCTGTTCTTGCAAGACCTTGTGTTGTCATTAATTTGTGTTTAGGGTGTCGGCCGCCGATACTCACATATTGTATGTCGCAAAGCTAACGTTGACCTGACAAAGCGCGCTGGAGAGCTGTCTGATGAAGAGGTAAAAAATGCTAATACCGATGATTGTTGATGGTGCAGTCATTTTAATGGTTCTGTTGCCTTGTTTTGCCTGAAAACTGGTGATGGAAGTGGTGCGCCGGGTATATAATCCGATCCACCCAGATAGCCGGTGGTTTTTGTGGATCCGCTTGGATCCAAAGAGGCTAAGTCTAGTATGGATCTTGATCCTAACTAGGATCTGGCCAAATGTTTTGTATGCAAATGTTTCCATAACAACACTACACGTGAACAGATTACCTTTACCATCTAAATATTTAAATCAAGCGTGAAATAAGGTCCAACATCTGCTAATGATTGGTCAACTGACGCACTATAATTTGTCAATAGCACAGTTTCCATTCTTGGAAAACGGTCTCACTAATTAATTATTGTAATGCAAAAGCTGGGTATCTGGCCAGGTATGAAGTTTGTGTATCCTGTCTGGATCTAGAATCTTAGGATTCGGACACAAATTTGATTTGATTGGACATTCTGGATCCAGTGCACACCTGGAGACTGGCAGTGTGATTTCTGTTTTGATTTATTACTTAGTTTTTGTTTTCAGTCACCGCTTTTTCTGTTTTCGTGGTTGTTAATGAATTCCTTGGTGTTTTTTCTCAGTGGCAGTATTTTTTTCTTGATGAAATTTGTGCTGGTAGCAATTTTTTTCAGCCCGTTACAGCTAGTGATCTATTACCCGAGTATGTGCCCAGAGCATTTGTTTATCAGGTGCTTTTCATTCAGTGTCTGAAGCTATGTGACCATGCCCAGTCACATGCCGCAACAGAATGTTGTTTAGGCTGCAATTGGCTGCTGTCATTCTCAGTCAGGGCTTCCATTTCTCTGTATTTGCACTTGGCAGATTTGGGTACCTAGTGGGTCTGAAGGACAATATGCCTTTTGTTGATGATTTTTGGCTTATTATGCACTAATTGGAGTCATTTCCTAATTTGTGTTCTTCTCTTTGTACCCATATTTACAAAGAAAATCTAGTCTGCATCTGTATGCCTTGGTTTTTATGACTGAAAAGCAGAAATGTACAAATCTGGAGAAATTGGAAAAGCTGAGAGAGGTCAAATCAGTATTTAGCCGTTCTTGGATTTTCCATTTCGGGTTTGTGCCATTTATTTTTTTTTGCAATCAGAAGACTGAACACAGGTAAAAGTGGACTGGAAGTTTACTAGAGGAAGAAGGCACAGTGGACAATTCAAGAAAGATACAATGCTGATCAATTTGCTGTGTATGAGACTCAGAAAAGAGTGGTTGAACTGTTCATGATCAGGTGGAGAAGGTGATAACCGTAATGTCGAACCCTCGCCAGTACAAGATTCCCGACTGGTTCCTCAACAGACAGAAGGACATAAAGGATGGCAAGTACAGCCAGGCTCTGTCCAACGTCCTTGACAGCAAGATCCGTGACGACCTTGAACGTCTCAAGAAGATCCGTGCTCACCGCGGCCTGCGACACTACTGGGGGTCAGTTGACTACCGATGATTGCTTTGCATCATTAGCTGCTTTTTGTTCATTCACGCTGTTGTGTTTATTGTCATATTTACGCTTAGTGACTATTCTGTTTCGTTCCACTGCACATTTAACCGTTGATGCATGTACATCGTGGGCCATAATCGGTGCCTCTTAACTTTTGTTCATATATTCACCAAATATCGACCGAATTTAAAACGTCTTTAATACAGTTTGCTTGCAGTAAAGTGGTTTTTAAGTATCCACCACACCTTAACTGTGCTGCTACACTACCTTGTGAAATATAAATCTAAGAAAAACTAACAGTAATAGGAAACAAGCATTTTGGTAAACGAGACACTTCAGTCCAGCATGGCAGCGAATAACTGTTTCAGTGGAAAGTTTGACATATATATTTGTAATATAAACATGAAATCCAAAGATATTCTGCAATAAAATTTTTTCGCTGCAGTTATCCTTTAATGTGTGGTGGGATATTTAATAATCCCCATATTGAAAATTGTCCATGGAGTGTATGTGAGGAGGAATTTTTAGAATCTGTCAATATTTGGCAAAGATATGAGCGAAAGTTGAGTGGCACCTTTTTTATAGCCCACGTTGTAGAGTACAAGGATGCTGTTTTATGCTGTTGCATTTGCTGACAAATCTAGATTGGTCAATCTGTCAATCTAGGTTGACAGATTCTCTAAAAATTCCTTCTCACACACACTCCGTGGACAATTTTCAATACGCTGATTATTGGCTGACCCGACTGCTCCAACGTCGGTTAATTTGGACAGTTTGATGGATTTTACTACTTTGTCAGAGTATCATCTCGAGAGTCGAGACCGTGATGAACTGGCAAACTTGTGTCAAAGGGTCAAAGTTTAAGGTCACAGCATGGCCACGTGTGCCAAAACTGCTGTTTTTGTTGGAGTAGGCTTGTGCCTTATGTGTCGTCCATTGACGGATTGCTCCAGACTGACTGTCGATATGCACACTTTGAAACAGTGGCTACTCTCAGTACTCTGATGTTGTGATAGTGTTTTGTGTCTTTACTGTGTTGTTTCGGCGACGTGCTTGCATTACGTGTTATTTTGTTCACTATTTTGCATTGACTACTATGTTTGGTGTATTATGACACTTCAACCATCCCTGGCTGCATTGTTATCTTGAGTGAGTGATATGTTTTGCGGTTCTGTTTCACACGTGATGATGTGTGTGTGCAGGCTGCGTGTGCGCGGCCAGCACACGAAGACGACGGGTCGCCGGGGTCGCACTGTCGGAGTGTCCAAGAAGAAGTCGTAATCTGCAGCGGTGATGACGAATGGTGATGACTTTGTGACTGTCAGCGTTCCTTGGCACTAACATTGACTGTGTGGTGTGTGTGTCTGGGGTGCTCAGCGACGAATAAAATATCACAACTGTCTGTGGGATGTGATTTCCTTTCATCACTTGAGATCATTTATTCATAGGTTGACCAGTGGTCATCTTTTTTGATTGTTGGCTGAGAATATGTTGCTTCCCTTGTCACAGCGGAAGTGGTGCAGGCCAACCGCTTGTTTGGGAGCCTGTAAAGTGGAAATTGTCTTGAAAAAAAATCTTGCAGTAGCATAATATTTTAGATGCTGCATTTTTTATGCATTGCGTTGGATGACTATACACATGGTTCCTACGGTCATGGAAAGTCATGGAATTTTAGCAAGTCATTGAAAATGGAGAGAGTCATGGAATTTTAACCATTTGTTTTCGGAAAAAAATTATTGAGCTGCAAAAATAAACAAGACAGATGGAAAGTCTGTTTTTAATAATAAGACATACAGAAATCTAGTTATACTTTGAATGGAACCAGGTAATTAGTGCATGCCATCCAATCCATGCGCCATTACGGTCCGAACCTCTTTGGTCCGTACCTACTTTTTTTGTTTTTTGGGGGGGGGCATTGCACGTATAAAAGTAGTCATGGAAAAGCATTCATTTGGTCTGGAAAAGTCATGGAAATTGATTTCAGCAAAGTAGTAGGAACCATGTATACAATACAAGGATGCCGTGTTTCATAATTATGCTGCTAACGTGCACGGCATAATTAACTGAACGGTGGGTTAGAGTGCTGCAGAGAATGAGCGAATTGTCCGGGTTTAATGAAAGCAAATTCAACACAATATATCGCAAGTAGTTACAGTCCTATACAGGTCTTGCTCAGCCATCTACTGACAATTGGCACACCAGTAGCTCCTACTCCAGGGAACGTTCACATCGATCTTGGTTTTTCGGTGCCTCTGTTCTCTGAGTTGGAAGTAAGAATGGGGCACACGTGTGGGCCAGGCCCGTATTGCTGCTTATTAGGACGGCCGCATAAAAACTGCTATTACCCGTTTCGGTGAAACAAATGGCCTGTCTAAGCAAATCGGCATCGTGCTGCAAATTGATTGGGTGCTAATCAGGAAGTCGTAGGACGTACGTAGGTCAGGGAGGTGTCCAGCAAATCAGGCGTTGCTCAATGGCTAACCGGAAAATCGTGTTTGCCCGGTGTTCTTTAAGCCGCATCTCCACTTATTCCGTCTGATGTACAACAAATCCACAAGTTGTACGTAAATTCCACAACATCTTGACATCAGTCGATCAAGAAACAACCGTTGCAGAAAATGTACAAGCTTAGAGAATAAAGATAAAAAAAACCGACGTACAATTTCAAAAGCTGCCTGCATGAAGTGATGAAAACGAGTAAAAATCAGTCTAAGGCATGTCAAGACGTAAGCTTACTGGTCTAAGTGTTGGAGTTTGTGCTATAACGGTTCATTACGTTTTTCTTTATCTGCCCACAGCGCTGCAGTCGCAGGACTAGTTAGTCATAATATAAGTGCACACGTGTTGCGTGTTAGCTTTTTTACATCAAATCTGTTTGCGATTTTGAGGGAAAAGCCAGTAGCTGACAGGCCTGGAGGCGGCAACTAATCTCGGTAGTTGTGACTGCCGGTGCTGTTACCAGAGGCGCCCAGACTCGAAGCTTTTTTCTATTTCTCAAATCTTACCCTCCACAGGCATCTGGCGCCTCTTCGGACGGATATTCGGATGCTTTCCGGTTTTTTTCTCAGTTTCAGTTTTTTTTCTAGTTTCAATTGTTATTTCCTTCCGTTTTAGTTTTTCTATCTCAGGTCGCTTATGTCTCCCGTAACCGTCGGTTGATTTTTTTTACCTTTTTAGTTACATCTAAGACATTTCTAGTTTTTCAAGGTTAAGTGCTAGATTAAACAGGCAGCTTGCCTGTCAGTTTTCTAGTGCAAATCGTCGTATCTATCAGTATTGCACCAGCTTGCAAATTTGCAATTTGACAAACTTTGTTACACTGAGCAGAAAATTTACCTTAACGATGGTCTATGAGCTCCTGGGCGCTTCGCCCCCATACCCTCACCAGTACTTATGCCCCTGGACCGCGGTGGGGGGACTTTCATCCCCAGATCCCCTAATTGCCCGCCTCCAAGTTGACGACAGATCGATGCCTCTGGCTGTTTCTCTAGGCGTTCTGCACTGGCCGTGAAAATCAGAATCACTTTGTGGTATGCATTGGCGGTTATAATATACTAATGAGATTGAGACCCACGCACATATTTCTGCGTTATTCCACGAAGAGCGTCTCTTACCGAGACTGGGAGGCTGCGCAAGCGAGCTGAAAAGTTCTATTTAAGTTTGCTTTGTTATCGATATTAGTTCCAATCTGCACTTCGCGCCACAGCGGCCAGATGCAGAAATGCGCGGACTCAAAAGTCAGTGTAGGCCTACTGAAAAGTAGGGCAAAATCAGAGAATTCTGCAGGATGGCCGCATAATTTTAATTTGTTTTTACAATGTTACTAGACTAGTTCATTTCGTAAATTGTCATCACTGTTTTTTTTCTAGGAATATTCTCAGGGCTATTGTCAGTGCACTCTAGTGCCTTTAATTTGATCTTTTTCCATTCATGTTTTTATTCGTCCTCGTATTTTATCTCATTTTACTGCTTGAATGGAATTAACAAACTGAACTGAATAAAGTTTGAGTGGGACAATATCATTGATCGTGTCATCTCATACACACTACACTCACACGCAGTAGTGCTGCATTGCAAAGCATTTACTGTGCTGTTGACACTTTGAAAATAATGTAATGCTAACAGTTGGAGACATGAAACAAGCGGATAAGCGAGACGGTATAGAACAACACGGTGCAGCGTATACCGCGGTTTGCAAATATCGTCGTGCGGTAAATATTAGCAGAATCGCCCAACACTGGCCGGCCTACCTACGCTGCACTTACCACGTAGGTCCAGGGTCAAATTTATTTTTTTATTACAATATAGACTCACACTCACTGATATAGATCAGTGCATAGACTGTGGGAGTAATTGAGACCAGAGCTTTGTGGCAATCGGCTACTGGAATCAACAAACACGTTTATCATTCGATTTCGCCCACTGCTTTCCACGCCGCCTTGTCTTTCGACCAGTGGCGTATTTAGAAGGGGTGTACATGAAGGCTTACATTTTCAAACGTGTTTAAACATTATTCGCGCTTTTACATTGCTTGCTCCGATTCAGACTTCATATTACGTATTATTCAGCTACTGTCTTATGAAGAAAATAGACTACTTTGTGAAAAACGCTTTCAAATCAAATCAGACATGTTTAATAATTTAGACAGCGCTGGTTAACTGTGGTTTATAAACGAACATGACAAAAAATGACAAATGTTTACCAAAACGCTTGTTTCCTATTTTTCTTAGTTTTTCTTAGATTTATATTGCACAAGGTAGCGTAGCGACACAGTTAAGGTGTGGTGGATACTGAAAAACCAATTATTGCAAATTGCCCATAGAGTGTGTGCATGAAAGACGTTTTAAATTCAGTTGATATTTGGCGAACATAAGTTAAGTGGCACCGTTTTTATCGCTACGATATACATGCATCAAAGGCGTGATTTGTTGCACACATACGTACGTCCTTGTATGCCTATAGGCCTACTTCATCTTATATGATCAATTTCTATATTTTCGTTCATTCTTCCACTTTTAAAGAGAGGCCTGGCGCAGTTGGGGCCCGCTAAATACGCCACTGGTTTCGAGCAGGCATCCTGCAGCGTATCACCAAGGGGGTCGATTACAGCGGGAGGCGGTTATTGCGTAATGGACCTCCTGTGACCGAGGTCCCCCGCAGGTGCTCTGACGTAATAGCAGGCTATAAGAACCGGAGCGACAAGCGAAACGCTTTGAGGAAAGACTTGTTCGGACGTAGTTGAATTGGTTTGTTGATTCGGTTCTCGTGGACATCGCACTTCTTAGTCACGTAAGAGAGTCAGTTTGTACGCATGTTGCAAATTATTTGCGACATAGGCCTATTATGAAAGATTAATCTAAATTTCTATAGGGATTTCTTAATGTTTTTGTAGGCTTACAGTTAAAACGTATAGGCAGAGTTGTCTGTTCTCTGATAATAACCTGGTCAAGTTTGTTTCACATAATGCTGTATTCTATGACCGCATGAGGTCCTGTATGGGACGTAATGTTCAGCTGTGCTGTGAGC
>Ga0056124_1000430_pt1 | contig 13316 bp, 12 predicted proteins | sample WorMetHEROISLAND_2_FD_70069 | JGI IMG/M metagenome (GOLD analysis project Ga0056124, IMG submission 70069) | Marine gutless worms symbiont microbial communities from Max Planck institute for Marine Microbiology, Germany - Olavius sp. 4 HERON ISLAND | ecosystem: Host-associated > Annelida >... | reverse complement strand
GTGTGTGACTGGTCCAGTGCTGCTGGAGTGAGCAGCCCTGAGCGCCGCGTTACGACGAACACACAGGACAGCAACGACGATCAACTTCAACAGGACCAGCTGACTAATCGTACGAGGCAGAGACTGGATTAACCGCGGATCAGCAAAGAGATCAGTCAGTAGCGAATTCAGCAAAGTTCGCCGCGTGTGCAGGACATCTAGAATCCGTTTCAGACCGTACGCAGTCATTTACACTGCAGTCTTCGCGTACTAATCGGATGAGGCAGAGACAGGACGTGCGCGGAGGCGGATGAACTTCAACAGGACCGCGGCGCAGCAGACGCCGACGATCAGTGCTACCGTGTAATCGTCCTCGGTCTGTGCCTCGTCATCGGTCGCGCCGGCCGGCGGTGTCAGGTGACCGCCGCCGCCGCCGCCAGCCGGTTGACGGACCGCCACCGTGGCGTTTACTACGACGATGATCTGGGTGGTGGTCAATCGGCGTGGTAGACCGGCATCACTGACGGCTATCAGCAGTGTGTAGATGTAGATCATGTATAACAGCCACTGAACGACCTATTACGCGAGTGTTCGACGATTAGCTCATCTCCTTGTCCACCATATAGCGACGACAACTGACAGTTAGCTATAGCTCACTGACGCATGGCGGCTATCAGCAGTATGTAGACGCCGACGTCGTCAGGCCGGATGTCACGTGACGTCGCGATGTCGCCGTTAGTTTCGTCGATGATAAACAACGGTCGCCTGTCCCTCGGCGCTCCTCCTCGTCCTCGTCGGTCGCCCACAGCGCCGCCGCCGCCGTTGATGATGGCGTACGTCAGCCGCGCGTTCTCGCCGTCATCAGCGTCCGTCGCCTCGACCTTCGTCACCACGTGACCTGCCGGAAGCAGATGGCGCACCGTCAACGTCTCGTTCATTCGCCGCGGACGACGCACGACCGGAAAGTTATCGTTCGTGTCGGTGACGTAGATGATGACGTCGACGACGCTGAGCGGCGAGCTGGCGGCAAACAGCGGGTCGTTGGAGGCGCGAGCCCGGAACCTCCAGGCCGACTGAGCGTCGCGGTCCCTGGGGGTACCTCCACGCCGGTCCCTGAGGGAACCTCCAGGCCGACTGAGCCTCGCGGTCGAGTGCCACGCGACTGAACAACTCTCCGGTCTGCGCGGCGACGCGGAACGCCCGACTGTCGTGTCCTTCCAGCGAGTAGAACACCGCGCGATGCTGAGCCGACAGATCGGCATCGGTGGCTCGGATGCGACCGACCGCGCTGCCTGCAGGACGATTCTCCGGGACGTGGAAAGAGTAGGAAGACCGGATGAAGGTTGGCACTTCGTCGTTGTCGTCAAGAACATTGAGGACGACGGTCGCCACGCGCGAGTGAGAGACGATTCCGCCGTCACTGACCGTCATCAGGAACGAGTCTACAGGCAGTACTAGTGTAATTGGACAGCTGGAACCTGAGCGGCGAGATTCCTGCGTCTCGTCATCAGGTACGAGTACGTCTGTCTGGACTCGAAGTCGAACGTCGTCAGCGCTCTGATGACGCCGCTGTGTAGGTCGATGCTGACGACTTCGGACGATGACTGCGGACCGTCGAGTGGTTCCAGGCGGTACGTGAGCGCCGCGTTCCGCCCCTCGTCCAGGTCGCTGGCGTTGACCGCCAGTATTACGCCACCGACGTGGTTATTCTCGTGTACGTCGACGGTGAATACGTCGCTGTCCAACTGCGGTGTGTTGTCGTTGTCGTCCGTGACGCGGATTGTGATCCGCCGCGTGGAGGTCCGTGATGGCACTCCGGCATCGCGGCATGTTATTTCCACCTTCAAGACAGAAGCAGAATAAGACTCGTTAAACTGATCACGTACTGCGATTGCACGGACTGCTAATGACATTTCTTACTCAGTGGGACGAATAATCCTTGCCACGAATATATTTTTCAGAGAAATACACCTCGCAGTGAAAAAAGTAAGCCCCCGCCGTTGTAAACGTGATTTAATACCATGTTCGATTTCAAAGAAGTTTTAGTGTACTTATAAGTGATTAATTGTTTCTCGTCGATGTGCATAACGTGGAGTGATTGTGTACCGGTAATTAACCATTGTTGAGTCGTATCGTTTCTGCCGCTGCAGTGTGTCGGTGATTTACCTCGTGTTCTGCCTGCTGCTCGCGATCCAACAAGACCTTCGTCACCAGTTTGTACTCGGCGTCGAAGATGGTATCGAGCGCGAACAGCTGCTGAGCTGGAAACCTTGGCGACGTATAAACTTTGAGTAGCGGAGTGTGTTCTTCAGTCGCGTTGCGGTCAGTGACGCAAACTTCGGGGGACTCTGAGGACATTGGCTGCTCACGCTGATGACCGCGGAGACGTGGGAACCTTGACTAGTCTGGCATCGAGCGCGAACAGCTGCGAGTTCACGCTGCATGTGACGTCGGCGTTACGACCACTGTCTGCGTCACTGACTGCCACGTGACTTCACGAACCAATCTCCCACCATTAGTCAGTCTTCTTATGTAACCGGGGTCGTCAGCGCATCGGCTGGAGCAGCGTCAGCGGCGTGAAGGTGACTTCGAACACCTCACTATTCAAGATTCCTCTGCCTCCAAGGTCTTCAGCGTCACTGACTGCCACGTGACTGACGAACCCGCCACTGGCACCATTCAGTTGTTCTTGCATCTCCAGGGTCATCGGCGCATGGGCTGGAGCAGTGCTAGCGGCGTGAAGGTGACTTCGAACTACTCTAGGTTACTACGTGTCCAGGATCATCGGCGTCACTGACTGCCACGTGACTGACGAACGTTCCAGGAGGAGCGTTCTCGAGCACCGCGGCGTGGCGTCCGTCCTGCGTCAGAGTGTTGACGACGATCAGCGGCGAGACGTCATTCACGTCCTGGACGTAGATGATCACCCGAGCGAACGATGGCAGCGGACTGGGCCCTCGGTCCTCGGCCACGACGGTCAGCTCATGCACACGTCGAGTCTCGTAGTCGATCGAATCGTTAACGAAGATCTCGCCGGTCGTCTCGTTGATAGCGAACGTGTCGGTTGACGTCGACAGATCATCCGCTGCACAGCGATACACCACCGCCGCGTTGTCACCGTCGTCCGCGTCATACCACTACTACTACCACAGGATACTACTACTATAGGCTACTACTACTACTACTACTACTACACTATTACTAAGTCGTCGTCCGCGTCATACGCACTCACTCGCAGCACCGAAGTACCTACCTACAGTACACCACAAGTCCAAGTTCTTTGTCAGAAACATCGGCTAATTTGATAACATCTATGGCTATTTTCGGCTAAGGGTCAGTTTCTAGTTCGCACAAAGCGACTGCAGTTAACTCCGCAGGTTCTGTTCAACAACTCGTCCAGCAAAAGTTAACTGACAGTAAACCACATACACAAAAAGAACAAGAGACCGGTCCTAACTGAACAAGCGCGTAACAGTAGCCTACATTTACGGCTAAAAACACACCCGGCTTGCGACTCTTGATACGTCCGACGACCCAGTGAGCTTAACACGAGCAGACTAGCAGTGAAAGGCTGAACTGACAGCTATAGTGCGTAGCTCATTTTTACGCGCGAGAGCTGTACCGGCAGGTACTGCTGAGAGCGCGTATTAGCTATGGCAATTCTGTCTGTCCGTCCGTCCGTCCGTCAGTCACGACCCGGTGCGGATTCTAATGAGGTAATTTGGTGCCACTGGGTGAGGAGATTCCGCTCGAACGAGGGCATCAAACAGGGGCACCCCCTTTATAAATCGTTATTTTACCACTATTGGCTCATCTAGCATGAAAACGGTTGCAGATAGACACAGACTTGCTGCTTATCATAACAAGCACTACTAACGAGCTTTCCAGTGGTACCAACATCGATGACCTTGAACGACCTTGAAACTCAAAAATATGGGTTTTAACTTTTAAGTTAATGTTTTGCTATTAGCTGCGACGCATACTTAGAGTGAATTTTCGCGGAAATGTGTTGGAGATAGACCAAGGCAACCTCCGTACGAAATTAAACTGATGCTGTCGCGCGTCTCATGAGCATTAGCTCAGATTTCTTGTAGACTACAGATAGAAGTTCAGCGGTCTTTATAAAATGCTGGAATATACGAGTGCACGCTGGACCGTAATAAGCAGACTGAAAAATTTTCGGCCGAGTAACTAATAAACGTTAAACGTGCGGACATTACACATCGATCAGACGTAATTTACACACAAGTCATTACTTTTACAGCGTCGAACCACGTTTACCGTTAGGCCTACAGCGGGTTTACGATTAAACCGAAAATACGGTGTCTTTATGGTCTAGGTAAAATAAATTGAGCTTGGTGGCTAAGCCTACACCCAAACTCTATTTCGACTGTTGCTGTTGTACAACACGAAATACAAGAAGTTGTACAAAAAACAGCGAGTCGTACAGCAAGTTACCAGCACATACATGTAATTCGCGAACATTTTAAACAACCTACCACATCACACAGCACAAAAAAACTTTTGCTGCCACTTGTAGCTCAAAATTACAATTTAAGAAACAGGAAACATCACTAACAGGTTCCGAATAGCATGACCCATACTGGCCGTCATTTCATAATACCCTATATGTTGTTTCACGATATTTATGTGCTCTGCTGCTTTGTGTATGTAATTCTTTTTTGTATTTTGCACAATTCCGGTCTGCCAATGTTTATTGAAACAACGATTGCTTTGATTTGACAATAAATCAAAGCAATGGAGTTCTTTGCGCGTAATGGCGGCGGCTTCAACGGTTAGGAGTCTATCAGTACTTGAAGTGAGATGGTATTGGCCGGTATGGTATACCGACACTTCTTTGGCAGCATGGAAAGCATAGCGCCACTTTTTCTGCGACAGTTACAAAATAAAATACTCAATGCACAATATTGGACCTGCAACCGACACTCCGACCGGTATGGGAAAGTACTTATTTTTCCACTTCAAGCCCTGGGGCCCATAGACCTACCGGGACGTCTTCGTAGACGCGGGCGGTGTAAACAGCGCTGTCGAAGGTCGGGGAGTTGTCGTTGGCGTCACGGATGAAGATGTCGATGTGCATGGACGCTGAGCGCTGAGGTTGACCTCCGTCCACTGCGTACAACATCACCGCCTGTAACTGCGTGTCATATAGGTTCACTTCGCTGACAGTACGCGTACAACATCAGCGCGTAATAGTCGCGAGTCTCGCGGTCGACGGCACGCGTCAGACGGACACGCACCTCGTGTGAGCCGTCACCGCGGCCCGCCGTCTCCAGTTCAAACGTCGACGATCCGTCGAGGAGTCGGTATCCGCTGACGGACAGCGGCTGCGAGTCGGCGTCCTCGGCCTCCGGCAGCGAGAACGTCGAGCCGATCTTGGTGGTCTCGACCACGTCCAGGGTCAGCCAGTCGGTCGGGAAGACAGGATCGTGATCGTTGACGTCGACGACGTTGATGATGACGCGAACCAGCTGGAACAGCGTTAGCGGCGTGACGGTGACTTCGAGCACCGGACTGCAAACTTCGTACGTCTTCAGGGTCCTCGGTGCACGCGGTGGAACAGCGTCAGTGGAGTGACGGTGACTTCGAGCACTTGCTCGCAGACGGCGACGTACGGACACAGCAGCTCACGGTCGACGCGTTGCGTGCTCGTGATGTCGCCCGACGTCTCGTCGACCTCGAAGAACTCGTTCCTCTGCCGCTGGGTGAAGCGGACCGTGGCCAGCACGTCTGTCGGCAGCGCGTCGAGACCAAGGCGAGCGTCAGTGCGCACGTTGCCGACGATCGCTCCTGCAGCCTGTTCCTCGCTGAAGTCGTACTCGAGTTGATGGTAAACACCGCTGTCACTGTAGGCGGACATCATCACGCCGACCAAGGTGATTAACCACAGCGACCACCGACCGCCCGCCATCTTCGGCACACTCACTTCACCTCAAAGCCGCCGTAAAACTGTGACCGTCGCGTGCCCGGTGTCTGGTGACGTGATCAGTCGGCAGCGAAGCCACACAAACTCACCGCGTACAGAGAGGGCGACGATGTGCCCGCTTCTGAATACATTTAGGATCCCATTTCCGTCTGTGTTTCACGACAACGCGCCAAATATAGACTACATTTCTGCGGCTTCGGTGTGCGCACGTCTTCGGTCTAATCATCTAATAACGTTACGTGCAGACAAGCATCGAAGGCCGCGACTAAAACGCTGCTTCCTAAATAGCATCTCCGTCGACGACTGCTGAACGGTAGGTACGTATAAACGCATCCGATCGTCTTAGCTCGGCATACGCAGACAATGCGACCAGCTCGTCCACACTATACTGACGTAGGCGGATCACTCAACAGCAGCAGCAGCAGCAGCAGCAGCAGCAGCCGCAGCGTCACACGTCACTGTGACAATGTGCTGCGCTTGGCGCCTCCACGCTGCAGCCGCCACGTCTCCGCTAGCAGCAAGAAACTCGCTGAAAATTTCATCGCGTTGCTGTAGTCCGCATCACGTCGACGACTATACTAAATGTTCTTGCGTCTCCCTCGATGGTTCGCAGCGCACGAGCCGTAATAGCGTCGCGTTGCTATAGTCCGCGCGTGCGTGCGTGCGTGCGTGCGTGCGTCTGTCGCCTCATGGGCTGCAGACGTGTTCAACACCACACCAACGCGCCTGTCTGACGACTGAACAATATACTGCATCTTTGTATTTGCTGAAACTAACGCATACTGGTGATGCACTCGATGAAAGTTTACGGCGAAACTTTGATGGCAATTTTCTGGTTATATTTGACGCCTAAATTCCGAATTGATCGTGAATACGCACGCTGCACGCTTAACTGTTACGGAGAAATGTGATAATATGAGCGAGTCGTTGCCGAAACGTCAACAAATCTAATAAAAAGGTTGTAATTTGATGAATTTATAATTTAGTATACGGAGTAATGTTATACTGCTCTGTGCGGACCTAAGAATTAAACTGTTAGCAGTTGAATTTTTAACGCAAAGTCTTATGTTCAGGTCACTGTTACAGTCAGCTAGCTCTGCGCAGTGCTGACTCTTAAACACGCATTGCTGACTCAGGGAGCATATAGAGCAGCTGAAATTCTATCTGCGTCTGTATCGTAGGTTGACTTTGCTGGCAGTATAGTCTATGCTATGTACCTGTACCTATACAAAAAAAAAGGAAACACAAGATCATCAAGCCTTGCTCAAGGCTAAGTACTGTCCGCGGGTAGCCACATGCACACAGAAAAACACACAAAAACATGTGACCTCGACTTTTGACTTATGAGCTGAAAATTCATTGTGGTTCTAGGGGTTGTCGAGGTACAGGTGCGTGCAAAATTTGATCAAGCTAAGTGCAGCGGTTCATGAGTTATCGTGCGAACAGAAAAATAAAACTCGGACGAGAACAATACAGCCCGTCGCTACCGCGCGGACACTAATAAATATACAGGATCAGTATAAGACAGCGATTAGCCAGCGTGATGTGCATGCAGTCACCGAAGCACACTGTGTCGCCTGTCCTTCAGGACAAGAAGAAAACACGGCGACATTGGTGTGCAGAATTAATACACAACGCAGAGATTTGATCACCGCTATTAAAGCAAATGACGACGATGACACGACGCGACGCAACGCTGGTTACGAGCAACAAACGCAAACTGTGCACAGCTGAGGCCTAAAAATTATGTTTCCGGAAACTAGACCGACCTTAGTTTTTACCCCCGGACCTTAAAAATTTTATGAACTTTATATTGGGGCCGAAATTTTTCGGGTTCAATTTCCATCGCGGACTGGCTGCTTCCTCGTCGTGCATCATGTCCGGATCATCTTTACACTAAAATAACAAAACACGTCAAAGTAAAAATGAAAATAGAAGGCAACAAAGAAAAGAACGCGTGAATATACTATTAGTTAGCGTAATTTAGCACCATTGTCGGACTAAAAAAATCCGACCTACCGACCCTATTCTTTCTGGCCATGTTTCCGGAAACACCAAATTTATTTTAGGCCTGACAGCAGCTTCTGTCTGCAGGTCATTTTGAGCGAACCGCTAACTGCAGATAAAAAATACCTTTTGTCTTTGAGAACCTTAAACGCGCACCAGTTCGCACAGACTGGTAAACAAGAGCACGATCTGGCATTCCAAGTGAAGCGCACGAAGAAACACACATTGACAGCCATTGGACAGAGCGCCGTAGACGCTGTCAGTCGTCAAATTATTCCATCAACTAGGCAACTGTCGACGCCGCAACGGACAGGCTAATCGTACGTAATGCGCTGCTAATGGTGCCGTCACACGGGTCGAGTGCAAATCATCGCAGAGACAGAGCGAAAGAGAGACGGAACAATTCTACAATTCTGCGCTGACAGAGGTCAGTCTAGACGCTTTCATCGTCCATTCGTCACAGCTGGAAGCCAGCCGCCCGGCCCGCCGGCCAGCACTCGGAATATCGGACGGGACGGAATACTATTATGAGTTTGTCTGAGACGCCGGCTATGATGCAGGACGTATACGGCCCGTAATACCACTTTGCTATTCATAGCTAAACGACAGCCGGGCCGTCAGGAGGATCAGCGGTCGCCGTTGTGCTGTGTGTACACTGGCGACACTTCTGGGTTTCGTCGTCGTCGTCGTCGTCGGTAACATTACTGCCGCGTCGCCTCACATCGCCTGTCGCGTCTTGTACAAGCTCATGACTGCCTGATGATGTGGCAGCAAGCTTCTCTGACGTGCTGCGTGACAGATTTGGGACAGACATATTGACGAATGAACGAATGAATGAATGAACGAACGAATGAAGGATTTTATTTGGCAGCCAGCAGCACCGAACACAACATTGACAGCAATTACAACGACGTCAATGAGGTGACTGATAACCGTCTTTAACAAACGGCCTGAGAAAAACACAAAGACGTACTTACATATACAACAAACAAGTGTAATGCTATAAAAACAACTTTGCATCAGAACCGACATTTAAATAAATTTACGAAAAGATACTTGAAACAGGAAGTACCGGCAGCGGTAGCTAACTCAACAGTCTGATGTTCGATGAGGCCTCGATCTCTCTTTCGCCAGCTGGTGAACTGTCCGACTGTCATCGACGTGGTGTAACATCTTTTTGTTACTTACTATTTATTTAGGCCTATCCTGCAAAGCGTGTCCACCCTTTCCCCGACACGCCGCTGCCCGTTTATCAAAATCAAAACATCAAAGTCGTTACCCCGTACTGTCACATTGTTGTCCCGTCTTTGTCCCCCAGTCTGTCGTTTGACTGAGGCGTCATAAGACCGCTCATTGCGGCCGAGGCTTTGCGTCTGAACGACAATATTATGCTGACCAAATCATAACGATACGCTACGATCGATTCGGCTTTCTGCACGAAACCGCACGCAGATTTGTATATAATACAAAACTGCATTTGTTTCGCGACGCCTCATATTGATACAGCTGCCGTCATCATTGGCGTGCGTGGCAAGTGCTTTACAGATTGGCTGTTTAGCACTCGCATAGGCGGCGACAACAGTACTATACATGCAGATACGATGTCGGGCAGCAATCGATAGTAAAACTTTACGCTGCCCCGACTTTGAATAAAAAAGAAAATTGGTTTATGTGTGACGTCTGTATAACATATCTTCAGCAGACTGTATTCACTGTAGTATCCTACAAAATTGCACAAAATTGTCCTAGCAGCTGGGGCTTCTTCCCGTCAAACCTCGCTGACGCTGAGCGAGTTTATCAGTTACGACACTCCCAAGATCCCACCCATTTGCAGCTTTTAACGGCTCCCATTTGCAAGACTTGCTGTCCCATGAACGGATAGGTGTCGCGGTTGTCGCCGCCACTGCTAACTCTTGATGCACTTATCATCATCATCATCATGCAGATGTTTAACGCGGCCTAAATAAAAAAGCGTCGACCTTACCTACATATCATCAGCCAAAGTTTGGTGAAGTTCCCTTCATCGGCTACCGACAAATCGCGCTGACGCACTTTTCGTATAACTAACTTACGGGCGCCCTCACGCAGGCACAACGAAAAACATAATGCATTCTGCTAAAAGTTAAAGATTAAAGGGTTAAATGGGCGTATAGCTCTTTATGGGAAACTCATTACAGAGCTACGGAGTGTTACCTGCTATTATGGGATCACACAGTGTGGCCTGCCATCCGACATGGATGAACGCACCCCTCACTATAATCCCAGCCATGCAGCCCAGTACTCGATTTACCTATGCCGTATGGATGGAAGGCTGAGTTGACCTTGGTGGTTGGTTATACAGACAGTCACCCATCCAGGTAGTAACCATTTTATAGCGACTCGACCGGGATTGAACCCACGACATCCGGATCGTAAGTCCAACGAACCGTTACGCCACCAAGCCAACAAGATATCCGTGGCCGAGGAATAATGACTTCAGAAAATATACCGTCGTATAGCCTAAAATAACAACATCAACAAAACTGATTCTGTTCTGTTTCTGAACGAAACAAATAATCTGTCACATACATTCCCAACAACGAAATAATTTTACAGAGCTTACTATCACGAAACAGTCAATATAGCTCATACCCTGCCTCGTATACGTTTAGCCTATTTTGCAGCACTTTATTTTGGAAAAAGAGAGCACCAAACAAAGTAAAGATATAACCGAAATTTGTTCATCGCTGACGTTTTCCTGTTGCTGGCCTGAAGCCTGCAATTTGCAGCGTATAGTAACGAAAGGCAATAAACGCTTGGCTTGGTTTTCGCTGCAGGCTGCGTTCTATCGCTCGACGTTCTACGACATCACGCCAAGACCGTTGCGCTGTCTCGTGGGACTGTTGTGTGTGCAATAGAACCGACGACCCGTTTTATGGTCGAATGCCCTATGAGCCGCAACCAGAAGAACAGAGCAGGCCTTCGCGTTACCTACGCCGAAAGAAAGAGGTTACGTTTTATCTCTGTCTGTCAACGTCAATGTCAACATTAAATTTATATAGCGCAATATCATGAAGCATTGCGCCGAGAACACTAGCATCTGGCAAAAAGTACAGATTTTACACTGCGCCAAAGGCTACTGCTGCAGAGCGATGGATCACGCACATTGTCCGGTAATGAGTTCCAAGCCATCGGACGCCCAACGGCGAAGACCCGAGGGCCTAATCACAGACATCTTTATGTATAGCATATACTATACTATACTATATATGCTACAGATAAAGATGTCTACGGCCGAATGTAAGTTTTTTTACTTCGTCGAAACCGTCTGTCTGTCTGTCTGTCCGTTTGATCGCATAATTATTCAAAAAGTTATGAATGGATTTCGGTAAATTTTCTGTCAGGATATTAAGATTTCTATAAACAGCCAGGAATGAACGGAGTTTTGAACACGCCGAGTTAAAGTTTCGTTCGGTGCGTTTGCGGAGGCAGATTCCTGTAGCCCATTGAAACTTTGTATATAAATCGTTATTGGTGTAAAAATGTTTTCAACATGAGTTTTTTGCAACTACTTAACAAAAGCTTGTAATCAAATCAAATCAACTCAAATGTATCTTTAACACAAACACGTGACAAATAATAAATATAATAATAATGATTGACGTCATATAATGATGTATCAAGGTAATATTAACAAACTGTGATAAAAATTGATATGGGTATTACGTTGTGGTTGCACAGGCCTAGACCAAGTCTATTATGATATCTAGCCGACACACAAGCGAATCGTTGATCGTCTGATACTATGGATCGGTTGGTGGTTTCGTGCCGTGGAAGACAGAAGTGATAACAAAACAGACGTGATAGCAGCAGCAGCAGCAGCAGCAGTGGTGGTGGTGGTTGTGGTTGAGGCGATTGCGACGCTGATGTCACACCGCTGCTGCTGCTGCTGCTACCGCTGCTACCACCATGTGCCGGTGTTTTTACGATGGGCCCGTATCGTGACTGCTCGCTCAAATGAAAATCTTTTCTTCGTCCTTCCAGTTCGCTATGCAATTATTCCTGCTAGCCGTGGGAAGTCGATCTCACGCAATAATTCTCGGGGATGGACGGGGTAGGGACGTATAGATCCTCGAATCTTGACGATTTAGTGCACGCGCAACAAAAAAGCTGGCAAGCAAGAAGAAATGTCTGCTAAAATATTCTGGTGAATGCTACGCCAAGATGTTACTTTTCATTCGCACGAGCAGAATACATAGTAGCCGAAAATATACAAAAAACATATAAACTCCATTTACAATGTTCTACTTTGACCCCGTTTAGAAAACGGGATAATTTCTACTGCGATGACGTCAAGTTTTGACAAAATAGGGAAAAAAGAAATTCTCAAAATGAAATAAAACAAATAAATACAAAATACGAAGAAAAGTCCAACATTCCATTTGGGAAACTGGGGTTAATTTGTACACTGATGACGTTAAATTTTGGAAAGGGTTCAGAAAGAAATTGGCTAGCAGTATAGCAGAACCGGGAACTGCAAATATGCGTTGTCGTCGGCAGTGTCTCAATTTCAGATATAATCGTACTGGGGTGTGCGCCTTTACCGTACAGTACGCATGACATTGTGCATCAAACGGGCCGTACTCGCGTCTCGCGAGACCGGTCGAGAAACCAGTTGTGATGAGCACTTCAGAACAACATGCAGCATGTTAAAGACACCACGTCACGCGAACTACGTCATGTTACATGTTCGTCTATTGTGTAGAGGTAAGTGCTTACTGTACGTATCTGTGCGCTCTTGCTTTGCATTCAGTGTCGCATGCATTGACCTTACTTCTGATGCAGTACCGGTATCCGATGTACCGTAGACAAAATGGTAATTAATCATCCATAAAACTGTTTGCCTTTAAGTTAGGAAATTTAATTTGTCACGTTAAAATTGAGTAATAACGTATACGGTAAATGGAGTTAGCGGAAAATGTGGGAGAAATGTGCAGACGTTTTTCCCTCCTGGAAATTTTTTTCAGATCCCGTATGAATGACATTTAGGCCTATATTGTAGGTTCTAGCGTGTTTCAAAAACTTACGTTATAAGATAGAAAAACATTATGAAGCAGCATAGAGGTGAGCAATAGGCTGCAGTATAGACACATTGGACATCCCACACAGTTGACCTTCAGTTGTGAATGGGAAAAGACAAAAAAATATATATGAACACCGATGTGCTGCACGCGGCGTATTGCGTAAGAACCTCAAATGCGAAAAAGACTGGGATTAAAACCGAAATTACAAGAAAGCCCAGCTAACGCAAAGGGAACGCGCGACAGCAGTGCATGTATGAAGGCCCACTGCGAACAAATGTAAAATCCGTAAAAACCTCTATTTTAGTGCTCAAGGTCATTCA
>Ga0056124_1000429_pt1 | contig 13321 bp, 13 predicted proteins | sample WorMetHEROISLAND_2_FD_70069 | JGI IMG/M metagenome (GOLD analysis project Ga0056124, IMG submission 70069) | Marine gutless worms symbiont microbial communities from Max Planck institute for Marine Microbiology, Germany - Olavius sp. 4 HERON ISLAND | ecosystem: Host-associated > Annelida >... | reverse complement strand
CGCCGACCGGCAACACCGCATCGAATACTTCGACGCCCAAATCGAACCCCTGCGCCAACAAGTCCTCGACCCCGCCGCCGCCGATGAGAACCTGCAACAGCACTTCGACCTCCTGGTCAGAAGCGCCGGCATCGCCGCCGCCAGCACATCGCCCTCTACATGCCTGCACTCAGCGCCTCTCGCCATGATCCTAACGTGAGGGACTACTACCGCATCGAGACCCGTGGCCTCAAGAAGATCCAAGCCGTCTGTGCCATCATGCGCAAACTCCTGCAAGCCATCCAGGCCATGCTCAAGAACCGCACTCCCTTCGACAGCTGCCGCTTCCATTCTCCCTACGATGCGGTGGCCGATTAACCCAATTTATGCGGCAGCGGTAAATTTCTGTGAATGAGGAGGCATATTGGTCTTGCATCGGAACAGAGTATCTACAGGCCACGGGTTGCCTTCGTGAAGTTCCTGCTCGCTCTTAATGTTATCGGTAATTTAAGGGTATCCGTACCAACAGTCTTGTAGGTAGGGTTAGGCGCGTCTCCGCGGTTGCGGTATGCTGTTTGGTCGGACCGCGCTCTAGCCCGATAGCCGATCGGTCAGAAGCTGTTTGGCTGAACAGGATCGCTCTCGTAATACCCCCAGTCCCTCAAATCAGTGCCAGATCATCCAGGATTGCTTTTAACCAGACAGCTTCTGATATCTTCCGCGAAGGTCCTCTCGCTCGATGTTATCGGTATCGGTCGTCTTATCTCATATTTCAGCTAAGGGTGATTATCCGGCGACCCTGGGCGGGCAAACGGCGGTAGGTCATCCCCTGAGCCGAGGGCATGGCGCATGAAGAGGTGCTTGATCGGCACCAGCCGGTCCACCAGCGATAGGCCCGCGCTGCGCAAGACGGCCAGCGGTGGCACGGCATTGCTGAACATGCGCTTGAATCCGTCCATGGCGGTCAGCATGAGCTGATTGTCACCGCGGCGTGCGCGTTCATAGCGCCGCAGCGCCCATAGCCCACCGATGTCTCGACGCTTGTCCCAGGCCTCGTCGAGGGCCGCCGCCAAGGCCGCCGCGTCCAGCAGTCCCAGGTTGACGCCTTGCCCCGCCAGGGGGTGCAGGGCGTGAGCGGCGTCCCCGATCAGGGCCAGGCGCGGCTTCACATAGTGCTCAGCGTGCTGCAGCTGCAATCCGAACGCAGCCCGCGGCCCGATGTCGCCGATGGGCCCCAAGCGACCTTCGATGGCCGTTTCGAGCTCTGAACGGAAATCCGCTTCGTCGAGCCCTAAGAGCTCCTGGGCCTTGAACTCAGTGGCCGACCAGACGATGGAACAACGACCATCGCGCAGGGGCAGAAAGGCCAGGGGACCCGTGGGCAGGAAGCGCTGCCAAGCGGTCTCCCGGTGCCACTCCCGTACCTGTACGTTGGCCACGATGGCCCGTTGATCGTAGAGCCACCCCCGGCTTGCGATACCGACGCGGCTGCGCACCTGCGAGTCGCGTCCGTCCGCCCCTACCAACAGGCGCGCGCCGATCCGCCGTCCGTCCTGCAGGTCGAGGAGGGCCGCATCGGTCGCCAGCTCGATCTCGTCTACGGCGGATGGACACAGCAAGGTGATTTCTTCCGATCCCTCCAGGCGCTCCCAGAGGGCAAGCCGGATCACCCGATTCTCGACGATGTGCCCCAGATCGGGCTCGCCGAGCTCGGCGCTGTCGAAGTGGATGCTGCCGACGCCGTCCCAAACGTGCATCTCCCGGTAGGGGCTCGCTCCCAGCCGGGTGATTCGATCCCAGGCCCCGAGCCGTTCGAGGACCCGCTGGCTGGCACGGTTGAGGGCCGATACCCGCAGGTCCACCTCCCCGGCCGGCCAGGAGCGTTGGGGCGCTTGGGCCTCTACCAGGGCGATTCGCCAACCCTTGCCGACGCAGGCGCAGACCAAGGCGGCCCCCACCATACCGCCGCCCACCACCAGGATATCGAATCGAAGGTCCCGTTCAGCCATGTTTTCCCTCCAACGGCAGGCCACGCGCGAGCCGTGGCTGATTCATCCCTCCCAGGCCCATGAGGCGGCGCGCGACCAGATGACGCAGTCCGGGAGCCAAGTCCAAGCCCAGCAGGCCGAGACTACGGGCCCAACGCACCGGAAGCCAGGGATTGACGAACATCCGGGCCAGGGTGTCGGTGGCCGTGACCACCATCGTCCGATCCCAACCGCACAGGCGCCGGTATGCAGCTAGCGTCCCAGCGCCTCCGGGGTCGTCGCCCGCGCGTGCGGCCTGGGTCAGCACCTCGGCGAGCGCCGCCACCTCCCTTAGTCCCAAGTTAAAGCCCTGACCGGCCACCGGGTGCAGAGTGTGGGCTGCGTTGCCGATGAGCACCAGTCTCCGGCCCACCGGCTCGCGGGCGAGCACCAACTTGAGGGGATAGGTGAGCCGCCGCCCAGGGCGGACGAAGCGCCCCAGCCGATACCCGAAGCGGCCCTGCAGTTCGGTCAAAAATTCCCGGTCGGGGAGGTCCCGTAGCCTGGCCGCCTCGCCCTCCCGCGCGGTCCAGATCACGGAGTAATGCCCTTGGGTCATGGGCAGCAGGGCCAGAGGCCCGGTCGCGGTGAAGCGTTCGAAGGCCACGCCGGGTCGGGGCCGTTCGGGCGTCACCGTCGTAATCAAGGCATCGTGGCCATACTCGTGCTCCCGCACGGCCATTCCAAGACGCTTGCGAACGGAGGAGTCACCGCCGTCGGCAGCTACCAGCAGGCGCGTTTCAAGGAGCCTCGAAGCACTGCCAACGGTTACTTCCAGAGCGACCCGCTCCCGTTGCACCCGAACCCCGAGTAGGCGCGCCGGACACAGTAGCTCCACCCCGGCCAGCCCTCCCTGGATGGCCCGGCCGAGCCGCCGTGCTGGGGCCACATAGCCCAGGGCCACCACCCCTTCCTCCCGATGGTCCAGCCGGGTAAAGCCGAACCCACTCTGGTCGGATACATGGACCTGCCGGATCGGCTCCGCATCCGCCGCGATCGTCACCCACAGGCCGATGCCCTCGAAGATGCGGCGGCTGCCCCAAGACAGGGCAATGACCCGCTCGTCATAGCTCGGCTGGACCTCCGACCGCGGCGGCACGGCCTCCACCACGCACAGCCGCAGGCCGGTTCCGGCTAGGGCGCAGGCCAGGCTGCCTCCGACCAACCCGCCGCCGATGATGACTAGGTCATACTCATTCAATTTTCGATCTCGCAACTTGGATGCTCAACGAGTCCGACATGCCCCAACCCGACCATCGATACGAAGAAAAAACTAGCACCTAATTTCCCCTTAATATTGCAGGCATAATCACTTTAAAGTTGGTGGGAACCTCCTCCGAGGAATTTATTTAGTCGAAATTACGTACTAGGGCCTGTTGACATTTAGATGTTCGCGTAGTGGACCTTGCGCTAACCATATTGATCGACTGTAGACCACTGGGATGTTGCGGCCATTTAAGATAAAAAACAGTCGGTTGGAGTTAGATGTCAGCAGGCCCTAATATAGCTGCACACAAAAACCGGAAACAAGAACCACATCAACCACTATGGACTGAAAGTCGCTGTTTCGGCTAAAGCCGACTGAAAACCTCAGACTGAAGTCAGCTCGAAAGGACTGAAAGTCGGGGCGCACTCGACTGGAAAATCATCATTATTGTGACCCCGACGTTCTCGATGCCTCTTTATATACTCTAGCTGACCATATCGTCTGTAATATACCCTGAACTGAAAGCACCATACCCAATGGCCCAAAAGTAATGTCCCCAATACTGCTTCCTCAAATGCGGGAATTCTGGTTGTAGTTTGCGCGATGTCCTCCCTTTTAAGTAACTTCGATGATTTCACTAACCGACAACCTGGGCGGATAAGAGATGTAGATAGGTACATGGTCCTTGCTCACTACTCCCTGGATGATTTCATATCGTTAGCAGCGCAGGTCTGTCGAACCAATGTCCGTACCCTTTTCCACACATCCTTTAAGGCAGTACCTTATACGATACTCCGTGATCCATACCCTGATGAACCTTACAGACCGTAAACCGCATGTGTCGCGTGCTTCTTCGTCCTCATGGCCAAAACATACTAAAGACCTTGGACTAAAGTCCATAATTTTTACTAGCGACCAGAAATAAACGCGTAGGCAAACACGAGTCGGTAGTGGATAATTATGTATTGATGATTTGTTCAATCAAAGAGCTTTTAGTCAAATTCTTGAAAGTAAAGTACATGCTTGTAGCAAATGTCATAGTAAAGCGGTTATCAAAAACGGCAAGAATGCGTGTGGGAACCAACAATATCATTGTAAAACCTGTGGTGCCTATGGCGTACTTGAACCTCAATGATCGCCACACGGATGATAGAGAAAGAGCGTATTAATAAGTTGTCAAGTAAAGATCGAGCATGCGTGAGATCGAACGGAGTCGTGGAATCTGTCACCAAACAGTAAGCGCCTGGTTAAAATAAAAAGCAGAGCAACTTCCATCCCTTGGGGCGACGCTGACACCTATCGATCCAGAGCAAACACCAGTGTTGGAGCTCGATGGACTCTGTTCCTTTGTCTTCAACAAAGACAACAAAATATGGGTCTGGATCGCTTTGAACAGAGAGCCCCGGGAAGTCGTTGCTTATGCTTGTGGTGATCGCAGTATAAGGAACGTGCCAAATCTTCTGGGATCGCATATCGTCCACTTATAAAGCCATGATTTTCACCGATTATTGGGAAGCGTATCAAGCTGTTATTCCGAATGAGCACCATTTTCCTGGCGGCAAAGAAACAGGAGGAACGTCCCAGGTTAAGCACCCGAATAATACCTTGCGGCGGCACTTAGCGCGCTTCGTGCAGAAGACGCTCCCTTTAATTCCAAAGTATCATTATGCATGAGGGTGGTGCTGGTCTTTAACTGACAGTTAAGGTAGGTTGGGTTGTTGTGCACCCCGGTAGACCTAGATTATTAACTACGCTATCTAAAATCCACCACTACCCGCATGATATCTGTTTAAAGCTTTCATCCTGTATCTCTGGATAATACAGAGGAGTCTAGATAGCTTTAGCACTGCAACCACAGTGCTAAGGTATATGTTATAAAGGAAAAAATAGGTATTTCAGGCGTTCACACATCTCCGAAGCCAAATTTAGATGTGTACCCTAAATTTTGCGCACGATTTACCGGCCTCAAAAATCGCCAGCCGAGTGATGTAAGCCGTCCGACGATCAATCAGTTGTTATTCAAACTACGAACCCGAATCGCCCAGCTTTGTGACGCCTCATCGCCCTCCTCCGGCTGAGGTTGAAGTCGGTGAACCCCATTTCGGCGCGCGCTGTGTTCGTGGAAAAAAAAGGGCGCGGGGCTGAGGGCCTCGGGATTCTGGAACGCCACGGGAAGGGCCACACAGAAATCGTTCCGAACGCCGCCAAGAAGCCCTACAGGCTGCAATCCAGGGCCAGGTGGCCCTTGGAGCATCATCACACTCGGAGGCTGGAGGGGCTACGATGGGCTGGTGGATAGGGGGTACAAAAAGCTTTATCCGCGTGAATCATAGTCAGCATGAATTTGCCCGTGGTAATTGCCCTATCAATGGCATTGAATCATTCTGGTCATATGCCAAACGAAGGCTTGCAAAATTCAATGGGGTTCCATGAAAACTTTTCATCTACACCTGTTAAAGAATGTGAATTTATATTCTCTCATCGATGAGGAAAACTATCTATGATAGAATACTTACTCTGCTGAGATAAATCCTCTCTTAAATTATCTAGACCCTTATCACTACAAAATCTCAATTAGTTAAGTAAATATTATGAGTTATTGAAGTATATAACAAAAATAGAAAAGGGAGCAATGACAATAACCGAGGCGAGACACAAGCCCGGCCATAAGACCGACCAATTTTTGTGAGCTATAATGTTCATACTATACTCGCTATTTGGAGAATTTCGATTAATCCAACCAAAAGTCCCATCGAAAATGCTCCGCGCCCTCGGTGTCTCTAAGTGGTTACTCAATTCCCCGCATGTCCGTCTCTATAATGTGCCGCCGGACATCCAGGATTCGATATCCGCGACTGTCTTGGGCGCGCGGGCGGACAGGACCTCGTTACCTGCGGCGGTGATCAGCACATCGTCCTCGATGCGGATACCGATGTCGTGATAGCGAGAAGGAACCTCGGTGCGCTCCGCCGGGATATAGAGACCGGGCTCCACCGTGAGCACCATGCCGGGTTCCAACCGCCGCCACTTGCCGTTGACCCGATAGTCCCCGACATCATGGACATCCATACCCAACCAGTGGCCCGCGCGGTGCATGAAGTAGGGCTTGTACTTTCCTTCTTTGATGAGCTTGGGTACCGCCTTCCTGCCGCCCGCGAGGAACCCCAGCTCCACCAGCCCCTGGGTCAGGGTGCGTACGGCGGCCTTGTGAATATGGTTCCAGCGATTGCCGGGCACCGCCGCGGCGATGGCTGCCTCCTGGGCCGCCAACACCAGCTCGTAGAGCTCCCGCTGGGGCGGGCTGAAGCGGCCGTTGACCGGAAAGGTGCGGGTAATATCCGAGGCATAGCCCGCCAGCTCACAGCCGGCATCGACGAGCACCAGATCCCCGTCCTCGAGCCGATGGCGGCTATCCACATAGTGCAGCACACAGGCATTCGCACCGCCGCCCACAATCGGGGGATAGGCCTGGAAACGCCCCCCTCGGGCGGCGCAGACTCGCACGAACTCGGCCTCGAGCTCATACTCCCACAGGTCGGGCCGACACAGGCGCATCACCCAGCGGTGCGCGTCGGCGGAAATCCGAACCGCCCGCCGGATGACCTTGCGCTCGGCCTTGCTCTTGAGAAGACGCTGCTCGGACAATAGCCGCTCCAGGACAATGAACTCCGTGGGAGCACGCACCCCGGAGCGCGCCTTACCCCGCACCACATTGACCCACTCCATCAGGCGTCGGTCGAGCTCCGGGTTCATACCCGCCGAATAGTAAACCCGATCTCGGCCCTCCAGCAGCTTGGGCAGGACCTTGTCCAGCTTGTCGATGGGGTGGACCTCGGCGGCCCCGAAATCCTGCCGGACCCCCTCGACGCCAACGCGTGCGCCCTCCCACAGCCCCCGCTCGGGATCGAGCGGCCGGCAGAAGAACACCAGCTCGCCTTCCTTGCGTCCTGGGATCAGCACCGCCAGCGCCTCCGGCTCGGGGAATCCCGTCACATAGGAAAAATCGCTATCCTGGCGGTAGGGGTAATGCACGTCTCGGTTGCGAACGGATTCGGGAGCCGCCACCAGCAGGGCGATGCTGCCGGCCTTCATTGCGGCGACCAACCGCCGGCGGCGGCGCCTGTATTCCGCGGCGGTCATCGACCTGTCCCCGCCGCGGGACACTGCTCCTCGTAAACCAGCATGGCCGCCACCCGGACAAACTCCGTCAGCTCCGTCAGGGCCTGCTCGTTTTCCTCGCAATCATCCAGGTCCTCGAGATCCAAGTGGGTGATGGCGGCAAAGTCGTTACAAGCCTCCCGAGCCGGCTCCGAGAATCGGTTCACGTCCACCCCGGCCAATCCGAGGCCATATAGAAAGCCGCGGCTCCAGTCGTAGAGACCCACTGCCCGTTCCGCTAGAGGCGCCGAGTCCCCGGGCAACAGGGGCGTGAAACCCATATCCGGGCCGGCGATCCCCGCCCGGGTACGCGCCGCCAGGTCTCGCAGGGAACGCCGGCACACCTGGGTCGGCAGATCGACGTCATCGGTGTCCGCCAGCAACTCGGCGATCCAAGACTCCTCCGCTCGCGGCCCGCCGGCACACAGCAGGGCGCACAGAATACCGTGGGCTTCGGCGGCGCTGGGGCCCAACACGGCCAGATGCTTGCCAAGCTCATGATAATAAATGTAAAAATCTGATTCTTGCATTGCCGGGGGCCGGCGCCTGAAACTATGGAAAGACCATTATCTCATCATAGCATGACGCGCAATGAATTGACCCCAGCGCTGACGCCTTCTATAGTGCCCTGCGATTGTCCCTTGGGAAGTATAGCCTGTGCCGAACTTCGACCTCGATACCCTGGAACGGCAGGTGGAGGAGCTGATCCTCACCTGCCGCCACCTCAGAGAAGAGAACAACTCGCTGCGTGTGCGCCAGGATCACCTGGTCACGGAACGCGCCGAACTCGTCGGAAAGACGGAGCTGGCGCGCAGCCGCGTAGAATCCATGATCGCGCGCTTGAAATCCATGGAGGAAGAGCTATGAGCGAGGAGCCCATTGCCATCTCGGTCCGGATCCTGGACAAGGAATACCGGATTTCCTGCGCGCCGGACGAACAGGCGGACCTACGTGAGTCCGCGCGCTTGTTGGACGAGCGGATGCGCGAGATTCGGCAAACCGGGCGCGTCCTGGGCGCTGACCGGATCGCCGCCATGGCGGCCCTGAATATCGCCTATGAGCTGGCCAAGACTAAGACCAGTCAAACCCAAGGCAAGCAGGACTTCGACCGGCGCCTGGGAGACCTCCAGAGGCGTCTCGATGACGCCCTGGCGACGCAACATCAAATAGACGCGTAGGGCGAAACGGTATAACCTGCGCTTCAGACATCCCCTGCGGTGTACGCGAGTGGCCTGGGTATTTTCTTGAGCCTAAATCGTACCCTGGGGGCAACCGGAGTAAGGCCGTTGCGCATGTCCGCCCGGAGCGGAAAGCCTGAAGCCGACTTCCCTGCCCCCACTTGAACCGTCCGGTTCAAGAACAAAGGTCCATGTCGGCCCCGGCGGGGGATGTCGCTTCCCGCCGCCCATGACTCCTGCCGGCACCCTCCGACGCCGCCTGCGCGCTGCGCGTGCCGCGCTCAGTCCCGTCGAGCAACGGCGCCACGCCCGCAGCCTCGCTCGCTCCCTGGGCAAACGGACCGATTTCTTGCGCGCCCGCCGCGTCGGCGCCTACTGGAGCACGAACGGCGAGCTCGACCCCTTCCCCCTGTTACGGCTGGCGCATACTCGCCGCAAGCGCTGCTTCCTGCCCGTGCTCCGGCGCCGCCCGTACAGAAAGCTCTGGTTCCTGGAGTACCGTCCGGGTGACCCGCTGGCAAGCAACCGTTTCGGCATCCCCGAGCCCCGCCTGCGCAATCAGCGCATCCGCCTCCCCTGGGCCCTGGATCTGCTCTTGGTCCCCCTGGTCGGCTTCGACGCCCGGTGCAACCGGCTGGGCATGGGAGGCGGCTATTACGACCGCACCCTGGCCTACCTACGCCGACGCCGCCGTTGGCGCCGCCCCCGGCTGATCAGCATCGCCCACGAGTGCCAGCGGGTAGAGGCACTGACCCCGAACCCCTGGGATGTGCCTGTGGATATGATCGTGACGGAGGCACGTATCTATTCACGGAAGGATTCACTGTAGGGTGGGCTGTGCCCACCGACTCGGTTTACCTGAATTAGTAGTGATAAATCTTTAACTGATAGCGTGGTTGATCGCCCAGGTCTACCAGGCCACACAGCGACCCAATCTACCTTCTACCAGTTAAAGTCCGCCACTACCGGCTGGTTGATCGTCTGCCGGTCAGTGCCGGCGGCGAACCGCATCTTGGGATGGCCCGTACCCAACTATGCGGTGTTGCGTGTCGGGCACGCTACCGTCCTGAACGCGCCGTAACCCGACAACCGAGTGCTGAAGGAAAAACTACGAATCGCACGAACCAGCACGAATCAATCACGCGAGGATTCGTGTGATTTGTAATTTTCTATGGGTCTAGATAAATTTTAGAGAGGATTACTCTCAGTAGAGTAAGTATTCTATCATAGACAGTTTTCCTCATCGAGGATTGAATCTAAATTCACATCCTTATCAGGCGTGGATGAAAAGTTTTTCGTGGAACACCATTGAATTTCACAAGCCTTCGTTTAGCATATGACTAGAATGATTCAATGCCATTGATAGGGCAATTACCACGGGCAAATTCATGCTGACCATGATTCACATGGAAATGCTTTTTGTACCCCCTATCCACCAACCTATCGTAGCCCCTCCAGCCGTCCGAGTGGATGATGCAGTCAAGGGCCACCTGGCCTCGGATCGCAGCCTGTAGCGGTTTCTTGGCAGCATTCTGGACGATCTTGCTACCAGTTAAAAACCACCACTACCCTATTTTTTTATCAACCGTAACGCTGTGGTCTATATACATACGCTAGCCAAGGCCGGTGGATTTTCCCTTTGCAGACTGGATGAAATCTGGAAGTATGGCAACTCTCCCTTCAATCCGCTCTCACCCAAGTCTCTTGCCAAAAGCCCGAAAACTCTGGCTAGCTATACTTTATACTTATCATAAAGTCAACTTTATTATATTCATCATTTACAATGATTCGAGTCCCTATGAATTTTCGAGGTTAAGAATGATTGGTGGTGGTAAATTTTTAACTGATAGCGTGGTTGAGAGTCCAAGTCTACCGGGATGCGTAGCGACCTAACCTACCTTCTACCATTTAAATACTACCACTACCCCTAACCAAATAGCCTCTCGGTCATCGACATGGAAACTGGCGATTCGGCAGCCGGCGATTCAAGCGGCGCTTGTGCCCGGAGGACTCCGGCCTGCCCGCCGCAGGGCAGGCGCCGGGCCGCGCGTTTGTCGAGGCCGTTCTTCACGGCGATCAGCAACCCCAGTCCGATGAAGGCCCCCGGAGGTAAGATGGCGAACAGCGCGCCTTGAAAATCCGGTCCCAAATTCAGCCCGAACCCCTGCGCGGCATCGCCCAACAGCAGATGGGCCTGGTGGAAGAGGGTGCCTTGCCCGACAAACTCGCGCAGACCGCCGAGAGTCGTCAGCACCAGGGTAAAGCCGATGCCCATGCTCAAACCGTCCACCAGGGCCCGATCCAGGGGGTTCCTGGAGGCAAATGCCTCGGCGCGGCCGATGATAGCGCAGTTGGTGACGATCAGCGGGATGAACAACCCCAGCACCTGGTGGAGCGCGTGAAAATAGGCCTGCATCCAGAGCTCGACCACGGTAACCACGGAAGCGATCACCAGCACGAAGACCGGGAGCCGGATCTCCGGGCGCACCAGGTTACGAATCAGGGAAATGGTGAGGTTGGACAAGACCAGGACCGTGGTGGTTGCCAGCCCCATGCCGAGCCCATTGGTCGCCGTCGTGGTGGTCGCCAGCAACGGGCACAGCCCCAGTAGAGCCACCAGGGCCTGATTATTGCGCCACAGGCCAGCGGCGGCGATTTCCCGGTAGGAAGCGAAGGACATCAGGATTCTCCCATCGCCGGCGGCGTTGCCGTCGCAGGCTGCTCATAAAGCGATGCCCCCCGTTGCTCGACGAAGCGCAGGGTATCCCTGACCGCCCGGACGATGGACCGCGGGGTGACGGTGGCGCCCGCGAACTGGTCGAACACGCCGCCGTCACGCTTTACCTTCCACTGGGCCTCCGGCGGGTTTTTTAAAGACTTTCCGGTGAAATTCAATATCCAGTCCGACCTGGCCAGATCGATCTTGTCGCCGAGTCCGGGGGTCTCCTTGTGCGTGAGCACGCGCACCCCCCCCAGGGTGCCGTCCGCCAGGATGGAGATCAACAGCTTGATAGGCCCCATATAACCGTTGGGGATAACCGGATCCAATACCACTGCCAGTGGTTTACCGTCCTTGCGGATGCGGTAGACGCGGCTGCTCGGGCCGCCCAGCAGGTCTGGGACGCTGACCTTGATGAGGTCTTGCAGGGGATCGTTGTCCATCTGCCCGGTGGGGATGATGGCCGCTACCTTGCGCAGGGCGGCAGCCTGCTCGTTGGCGGCGATGCGCTCAACCGTCAGGGTGTGGGTAACGGCTACCAGGCCGACGCCGCCCACGGCAAAGACGCCGAGGGTTAGACCGGCGATCATGCCGGCATTTAGTTTCATATTATTATCCCATAAATCATTATAATGATCGAATATAACCTGATAATCAAAATTCCTACCCTGAAAAATAGGGAGAAACGATTTGCCGTCGATGCCTCAACAGGGAGAGATTCTGGCTCGTGGGGCTAACTTTGTGACACCACACATAATCGTTTAGATCCTGCCCCTCGCCACTCCGGCTGGGATTACCGGAATCTGCCGGCGCCAGAGATGGCAAAAACAGGGCAGGGGTCGGAACGATTGCCGCCACACAGCCAACCTCATGAACCGAAGTTTCTTCATTGCTGTTCGCTAGTAAAAACTATGGACTTTAGTCCAAGGACTTTAGTATTTTTTGGCTATGAGACCGAAGAAGCACGCGACATATGCGGTTTACGATCTGAAGGTTCATCCGGTATGGATCACGAAGTATCGCTATAAGGCTCTGACCTAACGATGCGAGGAAAAGAGTACGGACATCCAGAGAGTAGTGAGCAAGGACCATGTGCCTCTCTAACACCTCTTAATCCGTCCAGGTTGTCGGTTAGTTAAATCATGGGTAGTGGTGGCATTTAACTGGCAGAAGGTAGGTTGGGCCGCTGTGTGGCCAGGTAGACCTAGACGATCAACCACGCCATCAGTTAAAAATTTACTACTACCCATGAAGCTACTTAGAGGGAGGACATCACGCAAACTACAACCAGAATTCCCGCATTTGAGGAAGCAGTATTGGGGACGTCACTTTTGGGCCATTGGGTATGGTGCTTTCAGTTCAGGGTACATTACAGACGATATGATCAGAGAATATATGAAGAGGTATCGAGAACATCAGGGTCATAATGATGATGATTTTCTAGTCGAGTGCACCCCGACTTTCAGTCCTTTCGAACTGATTTCAGTCTAAGGCTTTCAGTCGCTCCCCAGACTATGGACCTTCAGTCCATAAGGGGTTGATTGTACCAATTCTCCAAGTTTTAGTTCTGGGACCTATATACATAGCTAGCCACCACCTGCCGAATCTGTACCATACCACAACAATTACGATATGATATCGTTACATTATCTCAGTTGAGCCAACGACAAGGCAAAGCAGCTCCATTGCGGTATTTGACTAGCCGTCGGTGACCCGGTACAATAATTCAGGAGCATGCCAATGAAAACCGACAAACCAGAAATCATCAACCTCTACCAATACCAATTCTTCTGAGCGGTTCCCCGACGAAGAACCTGCCCGCCTGTACTTTCGAGCGGGAACGTTGGCCGGATGGGATTATCCGGCCCTTACTGTGGCTCAGTCCATACCTCCGAGTGTAAGGATCATAGGCCGATGCCTTACCGCTGCCGGAACTGCCGGAAGCATTTCTCGGTGCGTATCGGCACGGTACTGGAAGAGTCCAAAGTGCCGTTGCGAACCTGGCTCATGGCGATCTACACGCTTACCACGGCCCGCAAGGGCGTTCCCTCTA
>Ga0056124_1000428_pt1 | contig 13329 bp, 7 predicted proteins | sample WorMetHEROISLAND_2_FD_70069 | JGI IMG/M metagenome (GOLD analysis project Ga0056124, IMG submission 70069) | Marine gutless worms symbiont microbial communities from Max Planck institute for Marine Microbiology, Germany - Olavius sp. 4 HERON ISLAND | ecosystem: Host-associated > Annelida >... | reverse complement strand
CTCCTAACCCTATTACTAATCCTAACCCCATCCCTAACCCTAACGCTAATCCCAGCCCTTATCCTGACGCAACATCCGCAGATCCGCACATCCGCCGATCCGCTTTTTACCAGAGCCCGATGTAAACGTCCAGTTTCGATTTTTTAACCGTGAACCATGCAGTTATTTTTAAAGTTAATCGACTTTACGAACCGTCAGTACTCCGTCTAAATGTAGCAAATCAGCGACGCATCGAATGCACGTCGCCATCTTTGATTAGAATTTCAGTACGTAGAATATGTACAACAGAGTAATTTTTGTGATTATTGAGAATTAAATATTCTTCGTTTTGTGTTTATCATCTATATGACAAAGTGACGATTTATGAACCCTCAGACAAAATGACAATAATGACAAAATGACAATTAGATATTATAATAAAATATAGTATTACTGATATGAAATATCAGTATTGCTGATAAATAAATATTGTTCATTTTGTGTCATTTATTTTTATTGTAACCGTTTTTATTTTAAAACTTTGTTATTGTAAATGAATTAATTAATTTTTAAATTTATGTTTATTGTAAAACTTCCCAACCCCATTCCTGAACCTAACCCTAAACCCTAAATCTAAGACTACATTGCTGTATTCCTGTAAATGTTTGCAAAAATGTTTGCCACAGTGTCCACTACTGGTAGCCTAGAGACTATAGTTACGTTATGTTACGTTAGTGTGATGACGTCACTTGGTCACGTGACATTGTTGTTATTGGTTGTTGGCGGTGTTCGTTATTAGTTGCAAAGTTATTGACAGCACAAATTGACACTTTTCATTATAAATACCGAATATTTCTTGCAAAAAAAACATAACAAACAACGAAGAGACATCGTCAGAAGTTGAATGAGTACGTAAAATTTAAAATCGTACAGTATCCTAATAGCGTCGTGTGCCCGTACTGATGCACGTATCTTCATAGCAGTACTTAAACGTTAATAACTTTCACTAAACTAAATACAGACTTGTAATTTACGATATGATAAATTTCTTTGTGTGCATAGATAAGTGTGTGTGTGGATTATGTTTTGATGTAGAGAGAGTGCTGAGTCGTGAAGACAAGCTTGTTGATGTCCTTGCACGTTGGGGACCATATCGGGATGAAGTTGGTTTTTATATCCGCCAGTCGAAGTTGGATCATGGTCAAGGCATGTACAGTTCTCTGAACTAACCAGTTATTTGCATCCATACCACACTGTGGTGTAAGGCAGAAGATATATATTTGATGAAGTTGGCCAACTTTTGTGGGTGTGGCTTAGTCACCCGAGAAAATCGGCCGATAAAATTGTTAAACCATGACACACGGCCGATTTTATCATCTGCAACTTCGTAAGATATCAGCTAGCTTCACCGATACACAACAGCAGGATGCAGGTCGCAGAATCAAACTTGCATTATTTGTTTCTGCATCTAATGAACGGAATTAAATATTATAAAATTACAAGCAAAATAAATGATTACAATAAATATTTATCTCCCACTGTAAACAATCACCATGGTAACATTTTGCATGACAGATGACAGATTTTTGTTGGCCGATTTTATTGGCAGACAATCGGCCAACTTTATCGATCATCTGACATCCCCTTAAAGGTGCTATCTCATATCATCTGTGTTATCCCAGTGCTTTAAATGACTCTGAGAAGAGGCTTTAGACTAGTGATATCCAAAGTGTTTTTGCCAAAGTGCCAATCTAGTCAGAAAATTAACTCTGGGGACAAGAAAATTACTTAACGAAAACCAAAAATTGCCGTAATAATTATTATTGTTTGTACATACAAAACTAGCTTCTGCATCTAAAATAGTAGAAAACTTAGCAAAGTTTGGTTTTACAAAATTTTTGCTGGCATCATGTTGTCTGGTAACATGGTGTGTATTCTGAGTATGTGAGATGTGCTAATTGTCGACTTTGTTTATTTTAGAGAAATTTTTGAAGAATCACAGTGATGGCCGGACTGACAATAATATAAACAATAAGGTCTGTGCAGTTTTTCATTTACTTGATTTTCAGCAGATAATCTCTTGTGTTCATTGCTATCTTTTCACTACTAGGTGGCTTCATAGTACAACAGTTAGACGTTGGACTTGTGGGGTCATGAGTTTGACTCCCGGTCAGGTCGCTACCAAGTGGTTATTACCTGGATGTGTGACTGTCTACGGAGAGGTAAACCATCTTTGTATATAACCAACCACCAAGGTCAACTTAGCCTTCCATCCCTCTGGTCGTAGGTAGGTAAATCGAGTACCGGCCTGTATGGCTGGGGTTATGGTGGGGCGTGTTCACCTGTGTTGGGTGGCAGGTAACACAGTGTGATCCCATATGGCAGGTGACGCTCCGTAGCTCTGAGATAGGCTTCCCGTGAAGAGCTGTAGCATTTAACCGTTACCCATTTAACTTTAATATTGCTGGTTTCGCATCAGGAAAACTGTTTGGTAAAAATAGCCTCTTTTCAGTTCTGTGTTGTTTTTTGAGCTTTGGTAAAGCTTGGTAAAACTGGGAAATGGTCGTTAAAGTGGCATGATGCAAGACAGATTTTTGTTGGCCAATTTTATCGGCAGACAAAATCAGCCAACTTTGTCGATCGTCCGACATCCCCTTAAGCGTTTGATTGTGCTAGGTGTCAGCGATACAGACCAAGACTTCGCCAGCATCAACTGTCGATCGGCTGCGTGCTGTCGCGGACCGACAGAAAGAACAGCTGCAACGGCAGAACCACATCATCACTGCCCGGGAACAGCGATTATGTTACCTGCGTCAGCAGCAGCAGAGGCAGCAGGAGTCGAAGACTTGTCGATGTGATGGTGAGACGCGCGACAGTCGTGTGACAGAGCTGCGTGCATCGGCGTTTGGAGGTCGTCTGCAACGTCGCAGTGACAGCTGTACGTCAATATGTCTGTCTGTCTGTCACTCTGTCTGTCTGTCTGTGTATCTATCTATCTATTAAATTTTGCATATACTTCACCCATTTGCCGCGAAGCCCCCCCTCCCCCCTTGGACGGATTGGCATAAAATTTGGCACAGGCATCGTCTCGTGGACATAATCAACTGGGCCAAGTTTTGTACCAATCGGCTCGGGTTTCGATTTTCCGGGGGGGGTGTCAAATTTTGGGCTTTCCCGTAGGAACAAGATGTCACCGTTAACACAGGGCTTGAACTACTGTTATTGTAAAGCTCTGCTTGCTTTCATATGTACGAGTCTTGTTTGATAAATAAGTTACAAAACAGCGTCATTCTGTTAGTTTTCCAAACGTAATAAATCCGAAATATACATTTTGTAGTGAATTTTATTCTAAGTACCAGCTGTTAGTTTTATTGCGATAACGTCACTGTGACGTTATTTATAAACAGTAACAGTGTTCTTACCAAATCTGTAATTTAGTTGACACAGAATAAAATTTGCTGTTTTTATTAAACACTTTTTCGGCATACATAATTAGAGATTGACAGTCTTTCAGCCTGTAGAAATCAGTCGACTACAATACAAAGTATGATTTATAAAACTACCTTTTATCATTAATCAATGCATTAATAGAGTTTATTTGCATTACTTTTTCTGCATCTAATGAACGAAAATAAGTATTATATTATGTTAATTTTATTTTTAATTTGTATTTTTATTTTCTGTTATATATTTTTTATTTTTTTACAGGGTTTTTGTATTTATTTTTGCATTTTATGTTTTTCATTCAGTTTTACTTTAGTTTTTATTTGCTGTCTTTCTTATTTTTTATTCATTATTTTTTGTTTTTACTGATTTATTTTCTACTACTGCAGTACTTTGTCAGGCAAATGGTTTTTCTTACTGGTTAATTGCAGAGGCTGGCCAAGCATAACAAAGATTTGGTCTCTGTACGTGCTTTATACACCCGTAGTGTAGAGATACTCAAAAATGGTGTTTTGGGGTAGTGGGTAAACCCACCCCCCAAAACCCACCCCAGAGTTACAAATTCTAGTTTCATGTTCCACTTATGTCTAAATATTTCATCATGGCTGCTTAAATTGTGATTAGAGCACTTCCAAAAAAACCAAGTTGTTCTTAACTGGTAACAAAACTAACAATAAAACTGCAGTATCTCATATTTATTTGATATGGAGAGTATCTACCTAGCAGTGCTCATTCTAATCACTGAAAACCCATAGAAATCCCAGAACCCGCCAAGTTGAGTCATTTTACAAAACCCGGGTTTAACCCCTAAAACTCCAACAAAACTCATCAGGTTGTTCTTTGAAAAAATTGTTTTTTTTTGCAACCCTGTCTTTGTGCACTGTTTAGGCTTGGAGCTGAAGACGGCCAAGAATGAGTTTGCTAAGAAAGAAGCGGAACTCGCTGAAGCCTTTGCCAAAGTTGAGTACCTTCTAAACGAACTGACGAATCTACGGAAGCATAAAGTGTCACACAGCGTCAGTCGTAATGGCGAGCATCGAATGGAAGAGTTGGATCAGCTACGACTGGAGCTAGAGGTATCACAACTAACCTGACTAACTGAAAAAAATATATTGTCATCGAGGTGGCTTGGTGGTGTAACAGTTAGGACGTTGGACTTGCGATAGCAAGGTCATTGGTTCGACTTCCGGTCAGGTCGTTATCAAGTTGTTAGTACCTGGATTGGTGACTTTCTGCAGACAGGTAAACCATCTCGGTAGATAACCAACACCAAGGTCAACTCAGCCTTCCATCCATCACTCCGGGGTACGTAAATCAAATATGGGCCTGTATGGCTGGGGTTATAGCGGGACGCATTCACCTGTGCCAGGTGGCAGGTAACACTGTGTGATCTCATGGCAGGTGACGCTCCGTAGCTCTGAGATGGGTTTCCCATGAAGTGCTATATACCATTTAACCAAACCAGTAATACTGTTGGTCTTGTTTTGTTTTGATTTGTTCAGCCGAGAAATCGACTGAACGTACAGCATGGACACATCTGAGGGCTAGTAGTAGTAGTAGTAGTAGTAGTTGTTGTTGTTGTTGTTGTTGTTGTTGTTGTTGTTGTTTCAGCTCAGTCCATTCAGTAGTAGTAGTTGTTGTAGTATTAGCGTATTGTCGTCATTAATACCGTTCGTTTCCTTTTGTTCTGTGCAGCTGAGAAATCGTCTGAACATGCAGCATGGACACATGCTCGAGGCTCGGCACAGCTCGTTGCGGGTTCGGCACAGGCACAAGGATGATGTTGTGTGCAACATTGCCGATCTCCGCCAGTCGGCCGAGTCGTCTGCCGTGTTTACCGGCGAAAGACGTGAAACTCCGAGCACTAACAGCCGCCAGTCCGAGGCTCCGGTTAACACGAACCTAGGACTAGAAACTCCCAGCGCTGATAGCAGTGGTTCGTCGACACAGGCTCTTGAAGCTAATCTCCACAAGCCGTTAATCTTACAACCGAAGGCTTGCGTGCGTCGAAGTTACAGCAGCGCTGCAAGTTTCGGTCGTAAGACGATGTCAGACGGTTACGCCGATGGTTCGGTTGATGTTCCTAGCCACCAACAGTCAACCATATCACCGCGTGATCCGCCTGCAGCTAAGAAAAGTTCAACCAGGTCACCTCGTGATCCTCCTGCAGTTAAGATGATGTCGAACCATTACTCCGAGCTACGGAGCCACCAACAGTCAACAGCCATGTCACTAGGTGATCCGCTTGCAGTTACGAACAGTACAACCATGTCACAGTGTGATCCGCCTGCAGCCAAGAACAGTTCTCAAGACGTAGATTTTGACGTTAGATCGGCAGCAAGCCATTCATACGTCTCGGCGCCGCTAAGAATGACCGAATCCAGTGGACATCGGTCAGTTAAGTCCTCGGGCACAGAGTCCAGCTTGCCGCTGGTTTACGTCCCACCGCTAACAGTTTCAGCTTGTCCGAGAGTTAAGTCGACAGATTGCTTTATGAGACCGGCCGTTTCGTCGCCGTCCGAGAGCGCTGTTGTCAGCTCTGTCGGTACTCCTGTCAGTGGAGGTGAGACGAAGGCCTGGTTGTCCCAGACAATCGTGGCTCAGAACGGTGGAGACCGACCTGCGTCCACCGAATCTTGGCCTGGTGACGGCAAAGCGACGCACGCAGGACAGAGCGGCATGGCGGCGACTCGTGGCAACGGTAGCAACACTGCCCTTGACAAGCTGCTGAAAAAAGACGATGTTGCCGGCACTGGCAGATTGTCGTTCAGTAGCGACTCTTTGCTGACGAAGAAGCCAAACTTCGTGTTCGCGAGTAAGAGCGTGATTGCTAACACGTATCTGAGTCGCCAGCCTGCTCCGGTCTTCAGTTCAATGGCTGGTAAATCAGTTGCCGGCTGTCGTAGCGACAATAGCACCATCACACGGCCGTGTCGTTCGGCGGCCGCTCGCAGTACGAACTGCGCCGATATTCCGACCACAACGTCGTCGACCTACAGTGAACGACCTTCAGCCTCTGCGTCGTCGGTGACGGCGGCTTCCAGTGAAGCGGTGTCTTGTCGCTCGTCCGGTAACTCGCCGCATTCCTTGTCGTGTCACGGAGCTTCTCCGTCGACGGTCGAACCGCCGGCCTCTCGGACAACGGTTTCGTCTCTGCTAAGTAGTGACGATGCTGGAAGCTCTGGGACATCAGGTTCCGGTGAAGGCCTTCTAAGTCATTCGCTGTGGACTGGTACAGTTGCATCATCGGACAGGCTGCCGGCAGCTGTCACGGGCAGTCTGGCGGCGTTTGTACCGTTTCACACGTCGCCTTCCGCAGGCGTGTCGTCGCTGTCAACTGAACGTGTGCCCCGAGTTACTAACCGCCCTTCGTCGGATCTATTTGTGGACGGAGATTCAGAGAACAGTACAAACATGTCACGGCGTGATCCACCTCCAGTTACTACTAACTCCCCTGCGCTGCCTTCGTCGGATCTATTTGTCGATGGAACTTCGGAGAGGCTGTTGTCGGGGATAACGTATTCCGGCTGCGTGATGGCTCACGCATTACCTGATGTTTCGGCTTTGTCATCAGACGTACCGGCCGGTTCAGCAGACCGATCTTCTCCAGCCGCTGCCGGCTTACCTTCCAGTACTTCCACCACGGATGTGTCAGAAATCTCCGGCGTTGGACCACAGACTCGGCCGAGGGGGAAGTTATCGCGGAACCTACTTGCTTCGACAATGCCTTGTATGCTGACAATATCGACGCACGTTCCGGTGTCATCAGTCAGCGCTGACACATTGGCAACATCGTCGCAGACTACAGCGTCCACAGTTGTCAACAACAGCGCTCTTATCCTCGTCAGTTCTTCGTCTGATCTTACCACAGTTGAAGAACATTCTTTAGCAGACATTAGCACAGTTGTAGACGAAACAGTATCGTCAGCCGGTACCGCCACAATGGTAACGTCGTCGCAGACTGCACCATCCACAGTTGTCAACAACAACGCTCTTATCGTCGTCAGTCCTTCATCTGATCTAGTTCGGTTCTGTTCATCGACGCCTGCTGTAGACATTCCTGACGCTTCACCGGCCGATGTGGTGCCTTGGGTTGACGCAACCGTCGATGAAGTACGTGACCTAGGGGTACAAACCGTGCCCGGTGCGGCATCCCCGCTCCTGTGTACAAGTTCACCGAGGATGACCAGGCGTAGGTTGTCAGCGGACGGCGCCCGGACAAGCCGTGCGTTTACTCCTCTGCATGCTGCCGTTGAAGAATTTGCTTCAGCAGACACTGAGACAGTCTCAGACGAAACTGTGGAGGAACATTCTTTAGCAGACATTGCCACGGTCGAAGAACGACGTTCTTTACCAGGCATTACCACGGTTGAAGAACCTTTTTTAGCAGACATTACCAAATCTGAAGAACATTCTTTACCGGACATTACCACAGTTAAAGAACATTCTGTAGCAGACATTACTACGGTTGAACAGCACTCTTTAACAGACATTACCAGAGTTGAAGAACATTCTTTCGCAGGCATTACCACGTTTGAAGAGCATTCTTTAGAAGACATCACCATGGTGGAAGAACATTCCTTAGCCGACATTACCACAGCTGACGAACATTCTTTAGCACACATTACCATGGTTGAAGAACATTCCTTAGTAGACATTACCGAATCTGAAGAACATTTTTCAGCCGACATTACCACAGTTAAAGAACATTCTTTTGCAGACATTACTAGAGTTGAAAACAAAACCGTTGAAGAGCAAGCTTCCGATGGACTGAAGTTTGTGACAGCGGAGTTCGTAGGGATTGGGTCAAGTTCAGTTGAAGCTGAGATCATATCTGACGATGCTTCCTCCGACATTGTTCCACTAGAAGGTGAGCCGGACCCACTTCCAGTTCTACCGACTCTGTCTTCAAAGCGCAGGCAAAAAGATGGATCGAAATCTTTAAAGCAAGTTAGCTTCAGTGCACTTGCTTTGCTGCTCGATGCTTCACTGGAAGGAGACCTCGAACTTCTCAAGAACACTGCGAAGAAGGTATAATTTCAGCTCTGCTTTAAATTCGTTGAAAATTAGTAAAATTGGATCATCCTTCTTCAAGTTACAGTCGATAACGTATGGGATTTTTTTTGAGACACATTGTAGTGGTTAGTTCTGGCTGTCTGGCCTACACATTTCAGACAGTTTGAGTAACGTTACTGTGACTTTAAATTGTCTCGCAGTGAAAGTTTCATAACAGAATTTCTAGAAGCAAAACTTTAAAACATTAAACAATTACTTCATGCCTATGCCAGCGAATATAGTTTACGTTACAATGCTAGTAATATAAAATATTTTGCGTACTCGTTTTCCAATTTAACTAGAGTCAAGTCCTTGGCCTTGATGGTCAAGTCCTTGTTAACGACACTTGTGGCCACCAATGTTGTTCCCACATCACCCAACGTCTGCTTCTGCAGTATTTGGGTAAAGCAGAACAAGCAAAATATGGATAAAAATGTAATATTTCGTTGGTGTGTAGATGAAGAATGCCAGTGAGGCGAATGACGAGGGTATAACAGCTCTACACAACGCCGTCTGTGCCGGTCATTACGATGTGGTTCAATTCCTCGTTGACTACGGATGCGATGTGAACGCAGCCGACAATGACGGATGGTATGTTTATCTCTGCGTTTTTACTGTCCGCGTGGTAGCGATCGACTGTATTGTTTTCATCAGAGTTTTTTTCTCTGTTAGCTCGATAACTGATGAACCGCTGCACGCAGCTTGATGAAATTTTGCACAAACATGTACCTTGACAAGTGCACGAAATCCAGAGAATTTCAAGGTCAAGGTCACAGGACCAGATTTTCAGAATTTTTACCATTGCGAGACAGGGCAGAAAAGTTTGTGCACACGATGTTAAATGGTGTTAATTTATGTATATAGTGAAAAGGCTCGGATTTTGCGGTGAATTTCTATGCATAGAAGTTGTTCGTTGCCGATAGCGTTTTTTTGAACCACACCTCTAGCTGTGTCGTGTGCATAATGCATATTGACGAGCAGTGGAAATTATCATGTGATTAATTAGCAAAATTTTAATGATTGATAAAATTTTAGTCATTAAATGTGTGACTGAGTTCATATCACTAAGAAAACGTTACACAGTGGATTCAATGACAAGCATCTGAACAAGAAATCTGAGCTAATGCTCACGAGACGCGCGACAGCGTCAGTTTAATTTTATACGCAGGTTGTACTTGTCTATCTCCAGCGGCATAAAATTTGGTCACAACAAACTAGAGACTCTACGCTATCACACGGTGAAAACTCAAAGTCTCTATATCTCACCTGGGCTTGATTCGGTACTGGATCGTGACAGATGGACAGAATTACGATAGCTAGTCATTTTTCTACTGCTTGCATGAACATTTCAGACCGTTTTCTGATTGTGTTTCAGTGCATTCGGGCGAGTTGTCAACTGAATACCCTGTGAAGTTGCTCTACAAAAACATGCACTTTCTTCAACAATTCCTACCGCGTTTGACATTAATTAGTAGTTAGTTTTTTTCTCTGAAGTTAACTATTAAAAATTTTCCAGTTGTTACCAGCCGTAATATTGATGTTTGTGTAGTTGCATTGGCTACTGCTGTTATTGATGTGTTGTGTTAAGGACTATGCTACACTGTGCAGTTTTATGTGTTGTGTTCAGGACGCCGCTACACTGTGCGGCTTCGTGCAGCAATGTTGAGATGGTTCGGCTTCTGGTGGAGAATGGAGCCGCTGTCTTTGCTAGAACCGTCAGCGATGAAGAGTCTGCTTTGGACAAGTGTGAAGACAATGCTGACGCCTGCGCCCAGTATCTCACTGGTACGTAATAACCATGGCCCGTATGCATGGCGCGGTCTTAACTGCTAGCCTCGGACTAAATCCGAGTTACGACGGATGAATGGGTTAAGCTGGTATGCACGACGTGGACTTATCACTAGTTTAGTCGTAAACGAGGGACTAAAGTTAGTCTCCCTTGCTGGCGTAAACAAATTTGTTAAGGACAAAATTATGGCAGATGATATATTACAGCGTGCATCATACAACACTTGGCGAGCCAATATATAGTACTGATATAAATCTAGTATTAAAACTCAATGAATATAACATTTATTGCGCGATATGAATGGGTGGATTTACTGTTTGCATAATTTCTACTGCACAAGGAGGTGTAATTAGCCTATTATATAGGCCACAGATGTCATGAATATTAATGTCCGGCCCACGGCTTCAGCAGAGCCAGCAGACGACAACTTTGCCGGCATGTGCATGCTTCATCGCGAGAATGGGTGACTTTATGGCAAAAAAAGGAAATTCCGGCATGAAATTACCCGACACCACTACGCTGTGGTCGTACATACCAACTAACTGCATCGACTAGTCTCAGACTTGCTAGTCCCGACGTAAACAAAGACCGCGTCATACATACGGGCCCAGGGGCCTGATTCACAGACACTGTCATCAGATTTATCTTATGATGTGTCTTAGGACCATCGCAACACAAACGTTAAGATATCACAGAGCTTGCCTTAAATGATTGGAAGATCTGTCACTCTTAAGATATGTCGTAAGTGTTCTGTGAATCAGATCATTGTCTTAAGATGGCCATAGTAGTAGCAGTAGTTGTTGTTGTTGCTGCTGCTGTTGTTGTTATTCTTGTAGTCCTATGCATATGTTGTTGCAGACGTTGAAGCTCAGATGGGTTCAGCTAACGACCGGGTTGTCTACGGCTTGTATGACTACGCAGCAAGTCATAGTGACGAGCTAAGTTTTCACGCTGGAGACGCGCTGTCAATTCTTCGCAAGGGAGATGATGACGAGGAGAATTGGTGGTGGGCAAAACTGCAGCAGAACGAAGGATACGTTCCAAGGAACTATATTGGGGTATGCGGCTAAGCTTATACAGGCCGAACCACATTAAATAAATAAGTAGGTAAGTAAATAGATAACTATATAAATAATATAAGAACGTAATAAATAAATACATAAATAAATGAATAAATGAATAAAATACATAAATAAATTGTGGTTTTTCGTGATTGAACTTCTGATCTACCGCGCGTAATACAGGATGATTCGAATTAAAATACCCCAACACAAAAATCACTACGTCTTTATAGTGTGAGAATATTTATGCACCAGATTTTCCTCATTCATTTAGCACACAATACTTTGTAAGCCTGCTTAATTTTGCTACGTTCAGTTAATATTTGGCGAAGTTGTACAGCATCAAATTCAGTGTTTGATTTTCCCCAGTCAATGGCGTAATGTATCGAACTGCTCATGTATTTCCAATACTGAAAAACACCGTTGAAGTGTTGCACAAGCTTAACTAACTAATGAATAAATAAATAATAATGAATAATGACAAGCAGATTGCTTTACCGAGCTAAGCTTCCAACCCTTTTCAGGAAAATTTGTAACAATTGTTTAGTATCAAAAACTAATTTCATGACCTTGAACAACCTTGAAATCCCAAAATAGGGAGTTTGGGTCAATTTTTCGCGATTTCAGGCTGCGACACCTTTAAATAGTGAATTTTCACTGAAATTACTGGATATAGACCAAGACAACCTGCGTACCATACGAAATTAAACTGATGCTGTAGACGTCTCATGAGCATTAGCTCAGATTTCTTGTAGTACTTAGTTACTGTTTGCTAACTAAAAATTCAGTCTTTTTTAATTATTGCAGTGCTGACCTTTTTCATGATTGCTATAGTCTACACACAAGTTAAATCTTTTTCAGATATCTTGGAGTCGATACACTCGAAGAACTTTTTGAAAATGTCGAATATTGAAATATTGTTGCTTTTTGTTACTGTTGCCAACTTTTATCATTGTATGTAACGTTGTTTTTGTATTGGCTTAGGCTAATAGCCTTGATCTTACCAATTTCTTATCAATCAATCAATCAATGCGGGATTTTTAAAGTGGCCCAAGTAATACAAACCACTGCCAGGTCCGCTAGAGAGAGGTTAGGTGAAGTCCAGTCCATGGAATAATCAGAAAAAGAATTAGCAAACAGGTGAGTCTTAAGTCGCTGACGGAAGGTGGATAATGATTCGGTTGAAGTCAGGTCTTATCTTTTCTTTTATCACGCAAATTAAACGCTTTTAACCATTGATGGCACTAAATGGCTTATTTTGTGCTGATGTGCCGTTAAGACACTACTCACTCACTTTTTTTGCTAATTTTGACTACTCTATTGTACGCAATTATTGACTACGTGTGGTTGGTGTCGCATGTCAAACGCAGACATCTCGCCGTGTGCAGCCGCAGCGGACGTGTGATACGAACATTGCCAGTAGGTGGCAGCAGCGTTGATGAACTGTCCACAAGCCACAGACTTCCCGCGGGCAGTACTTAGCCTTGAGCAAGGCTTGATGATCTCGTGACAACGTACGGAGTTGATTTTCAGATGTGACAACAGCGAACAAACATATTATATCTATGATTACAGTTAATACTGGCGTTATTAATGAAGTGTATCGAGTGATGCTGTCACAGTTTTATAGGTTCTTAGGTTACAAAGACTGGAAAATGTGCCTTAAAGCATATCATGCATATGTATATCATGCATAGCCGAGGCATTAGCTGAACTTCTGTACTGAGTCGACCGGAAACCATGTATTGTAGTTTGATCTGTTTATCTGTAGATATAAGGGCCTAGCATAATCGGTTTTTCACAGGTTTTTGTTGACTGTGATATAAACATTACTCCGGAGGTTGATATGTTTTTATCTGTTGTCTAATTAATGCCCATTTGATGTACTGCTATTTTAGCAAATGTCATATATGTGTCATAGAATGTTCAAATGCCTTATTCGTTTTTTTTAATCTGATGATATTTTGATTAAAGTCATCAATCGTTAGCTTACATATCAGC